>ERZ840096.3396-NODE-3396-length-10845-cov-2.351066_pt1 | contig 10845 bp, 10 predicted proteins | sample MGYA00519878_ERZ840096 | MGnify/ENA primary metagenome ERZ840096 (study PRJEB31850, sample SAMEA3708865) | human gut metagenome | biome: human gut; feature: human-associated habitat; material: faeces | place: China | collected 2014 ...
CATGGGCGGCGATCAACTCGTGGAAAGCCGACTCTCCGTTGCAAAAGGCAGGATTGTTCGGTCCCGTCGTGATCGAAAGCGTCGATTACGCCGAATAACGATCCGGCCCGGGCCCGAAAAGTCCGACACAATTTCCAAAAAGCGGATACCTCGAAACGAGGTATCCGCTTTTTCATTCGGCATAACCATCGCTATCCCTGTTTTCTGCAAGCAGCCGACATAGTCCCCCGGAACGATTCCCTTCGGCCGGTCGGATACAGGGAAATCGAACGAAACGATCGGAGTTTCCCTCCGATCGCCGGTCGTTTCCCTTTCGCTCCGAACAAGCGATCGGCCGAAGAACCCGAAGGAATCGGAACGACAGGGAAAAAACGGAACGACGGCTTCCGCATACGGCCGAGAATCGGTCCCATGTTCAGCGAAGCCTGCGGCACGGATCCGTCCGATGCCACATTCTGTCCCGTCACAGCACCGGGCCGGACATGGCGACCGAACAGCAGGGAAGCTATCGGCAACGACAAAACCTTTCGCCTGCAAACGGATAACGCCTGCCCGATAAATGCCGGCCGCTCAGCGTCCGAGTCCGGCAAAAGAGTTTTGCAACAAAAAAGCGGAAAAAAGCCCGAAGCCCTTTCCCGCCATAACGATCGGAATATCCGGAAATCCGCTCAGCGCTTTTTCCCGAACCGGAACGAATCGACCGTGAAAAGCTCCCCGGCCTCCTTATCGCCCAGAAAGCGGAGAGTTACCGAGCGTACTCCGTCGACCGGACGGACCGGAACCGTCAGCGTCACGCTGCGAGACGCGCCCTCGGCGGCAGGCACTTCGACCGTCCCGACCGGAGCGCTCCACAAATTGTCGGTCAGCACTTCGATCCGTCCGCCGGCATGCGGAGTCACCGTCACGCTGAACGTGTCGGCCCCGTCCCCGAAATCGAGATACTTGAACGTAGCGTAATCCTCGTTGCGGATACCGCCCAGTTCCTCCCGGTCGGCAGCACAGGTACGGACACGCGTATTGCCCCACAACAGGCAGGCGCGCCTCGCCTCGACCTCCGCGAACGCGTCGAGCGGATCGCCCGCGCCCTGCGAGGTCATCTCCACCTCGTCGATGCTCCCGTCCTCGTTGAACTCGATCGGCTCGATGCAAACCTTCCGCAGCGAGCGGGTTCCGTTCGTCGTCCGGTGATACAGCACGTACCACCGGCCGTCGAACTCGCAGATCGAGCCGTGATTGTTCCACGACTCGGGATCGCAGCCCGCATTGTCGACGATCACCCCGCCGTACTCGAACGGACCGAGGGGCGAGCGCGACGTCGCGTATCCGATGCAAGTCGGACGCCCCTTGCGCAGATGGGAATAGACCATGTAGTAGATTCCGTTGCGCTTGCGCATGCTGCTGCCCTCGTGGAAGAAGTGCTCCTGTTCGGTCACGAGCCCGTCGACGATCGTCGTCGTGTCGACCTCGAGCATATTGTCCTTCAGCTTGGCGCCCTTGGCCGAGAACTGTCCCCAATAGAGATAAGCCTGCCCGTCGTCGTCGATGAAAACGGCCGGATCGATCTGCGAGATTCCCTCGACGGGCCGGCCGTCGCGGAACGGACCGGCCGGAGCGTCGGCCACGGCCACGCCCTCGTCGATCGCATCGCGCATACTGTAATAGAGGTAGTACTTGCCGTCCTTGTAAGCGGCGTCCGACGCGTACAGCTCGCCGTCGCTGTAAGGCACTTCGTCGTTCGGTCCTTTCGATGCGAAGGCGTCGCGATGGATCGTCCAGTTCTTCAGGTCGTCCGTCGACAGCAGATCGTATCTCCACGAGCAATAGAAGTCGGGGCTTTCGTCTCTCGAAACATAAAGATAAAGCCTTCCGTCCTTCCATTGGTGTCCTTCCGGATCGGCGGCGAACACGCCGGGAGGTACGACCGGATTCTGAGCGCACAGGGAACCTCCGAACAAGGCGGCAACCGCGAGCCATTTCTTTCTTATCATCTTATAACAGGGTTTTGGTTAGGTTCATTCCGGTCGGGAACCGTCTTCTCGACGAAGCCCGGGTTTCCGCCGAGGCTCGGACGAGGGGCCGTCGGTCCGTAGCGCCCCGTCCCCGTCGAAAAAGAGACGGTCCATGCACACGACCCGGTCGAACGAAGGCTTACTGCCGTGCGGATCGGCATGCCGGTGGTAAAAGAAATACGACTCCCCGTCCGGCAGATCGACGACGCAGCCGTGTCCCGGCGAGGAGATTCCGCGCGCGAGGTCGGTCGTCATCAGCGGATTGTCCTCGCTCTTGGTCCATGGGCCGAGCGGATGCGGAGCCGTAGCAACGCCGACTCCGTAATCCGAGTAGCCCGTATCGTTGGCCGAATAGGTCATATAGTAAACTCCGGCGCGCTTGAAAACGAAAGCTCCCTCGTTGCAGCGGTTCCGCTCCCGGTTCACGAGCTCCCACGGCTGAGAGGCCCGCGAAACGAGGCGAGGCTCCCCGTCGAATCCGGAGAGGTCTTTCTTCAGCCTTACGACCCAGTTCTCGCCGAAAGCGTACCCGTCGCGGTTTCCGTTCTTGCTGAAATAGAGGTAGGGCGTATGCTGCGGATCGTCGTCGACGAAAATGTCGCAGTCGATCGCCGAAAAACCCAGATCGAACCAGGGCGTGTAGAGCTCCTCGAACGGTCCCTCCGGCCGGTCGCTGACAGCCAGACACGAAAGCAGCACGCCGCGCTCGGGTTCCAGACAACTGTATGTCATATAGAAGCGGCCCTCGTAACGCTCGACCTCCGGAGCCCAGAAAGCTCCGGCGCCGAAATGGGCCGGGGACTTGCGGAACAGGGGACCGCCGTACTCCCATGCAACCAGATCGGACGATACATAGTAGTCGAACCCCGATGCCTCGGCCGAGGCGGTCGTACCCGTCATGTAATAAAGTCCATCGCTTTCGTAAACGAAAGGATCGGCCAAGCGCACCGTGTCGCCGGCCGACGTTCTCAGCGGGTTGTCGTAGACCGGCTCCTCGCCCGTCGCGCAGGACGTCCCTGCAAGCGAAAGGCAGCAGAGGCATCCCGTCGCATATATCGCCATGCGTTTTCTGCTCATCGTTTTCATCGTTTACATCGTTCGGGCCCGATTTCCATGCGAGCCGAAGAACGCGGCAAAAGGCCCGGCATATGAGACATACGCCGGACCCAACCTAACTTAACCCAACTTACCTAATCGAGAAAGACCAACCAACCGGTCCGTTCCCGCCCCGTTTTCAGAGGTACGGGTATTTCTCCGAGACAAAAGCCGTTTCTTTTCACAATATTACGCTTTTCCCGTCCGATTTCCTATCGCGAACGGACCATTTTCTTGCGCAGGTGTTCCGTTTCGCAGGCCGTGCCGCCCGGTACGGATATTTTTACAAAATCGGACCGTCCGCTGAATTATTCGGAAAATACTCGTAACTTTGATTCCGAAACCGGCCCGCGGCTGCCGGGCAAGGAGACGGGAGAGTCCCTTCCCGCTGCCCCGGCGATCCCGGCCGAACGCTCCGGAACGGGCAGAAAGCCGATCGCACGACGACGGGCGAAGGCCGGGTCCGTCACACGGCAAACCGACGACCGATGAAAAAAAGAACACGACTGTTATACGGACTGCTTCTGCTGTGCGCACCGCTGGCCGGATGCCTGAAAGAGGACGACGGCTCGCAATTCTATTCCGACGTATATTGGTTCCCGCTCGCCAAGCAGACATTTTCCGTCGATACACGGGAGCCGGAACCGGTCGATACGGTCGTGCTGGTCTTTCGCGCCCGGAACTTCGTCTACGACAGCGACACGGTGAATTTCGCCGTGATGCCCGACTCGACGACGGCCGTGGCCGGGACGAACTACGAGATCACGACTCCGGTCGTCCGCTTCGGGAAGGACGACTATTACGACAACCTGCTGCGGGGCGAGATCGGACTGAGGATCTATCCGACGCTGAGCGATACGCTGACCCTCGCCCTGAAGCTGATCTACACCCACCCGGCCAACGAAGAGCGGTTCCGCCTGCACGACCGGACCGTACTGACGCTCAGACCGATATTCCCTTCCGAATAGACCGGTACGACGGACCGACCGAAGACGGATGCAACCGAAAAAATCCTTATGCGATCCGAAGAATCGTCACATCGACCGGCTTCGCCGGCACCGATCGTAGAAGAATGTCCATGGTCGGACGGGGAAGCGCCCTCGCACCGACAAACCCTCGGTCTCTCCTGCCGAACGACTCTCTTTCAAAGCGTCGGCCCGTTCGGAAAGTCTCGGCAAACGAAAAGACAATCCCGACCGACGAACCGGAAAACGAACCGACCGAGGAAATTCCAGACGGTCACAGTACATCGTACGGCAGCCGCTCGGAACAAACGGATCGTCATACGCGCGATTCGTCGCCCGGCTTCGGGAAAATGCCGCGGATGAAAAGAACATATCCGGTTCTCGCGAACCGCTCCATAACGGATCGGCTGCAAACCGGCTTCCGGAACGGTCCGCACGGCAAAGCACGGAACGAAGCCAGCGACCGTAAGGGCGCATCCCGAAGCAGAAATGCGCGCGAAACGATAACCGGCCTCCCGATTCTCCCGTCCGAAAATAGGAAATCCGAACTTTTTCGACTATCTTGGGCATGCCGTACGCGCGGCGAATGCCCGCGCCGGCCCAAAACCTGTCCAATCGCCAAACTACTAAGCCATGAACGGAAAGAACCCGCTTTGCATCGCCTTGTGCGTCGCCGTTTCGACGGCCTCTTTCGCGCAGACCGGAAAGAAATATCCGGATCCCGCGCCGATGACCCACGACATGTCCGAATTCTGGGAGCCTCAGCCCCGGATCGTCACGCCGGCCGATATGGACCGGGCCGTACCGCCTCCCTCCGACGCCGTCGTCCTGCTGGGACTGGACGCCGACGACGCGCCCGAGTGGATCGGCTGCGATGGGAAACCCGTCGCATGGAGCGTCGAGGACGGCGTTATGACCGTCATCCCGAACTCGGGCAGCATCCAGACTCGCCGCGACTTCGGCGACTACCAGCTGCACCTCGAATGGAGCGCGCCGACGGAGATCGTCGGCGAAAGTCAGGGCCGGGGCAACAGCGGAGTCTTCATGCAGGGTCGCTACGAAGTGCAGATACTCGACAACTACGGCAACGAGACATACGCCAACGGCCAGGCCGGCAGCATCTACAAGCAGTCGGCCCCGCTGGTCAACGCCTGCCAGAAACCGGGCAAATGGAACACCTACGACATCATCTACACGGCGCCCCGGTTCAAGGACGACGGTACGCTGCACTCGCACGGACGGATCACCGTGCTGCACAACGGCGTGCTGATCCAGAACAACACGCTGATCCTCGGCACGACGGAATTCATCGGCTTCCCGAAAACGGTCGCCCACGGTCGCGGCCCGATCGTGCTGCAGGACCACCTGAACCCGGTCCGTTTCCGCAATATCTGGATCAGGGAACTGTAAGACAAGACGCCGAAGCGCGGATACCGGCCGGCCACAGCGGCGATTCGCGCTTCGGCATCTCGGTCATGCCGATTCCGGCATGGCAGCGCTTTCGTCGCATCATTCCACGAACCGTCGTTCTCCCATCATTCCGTCCCGACCGGGAAACGCCCGAAATCCCCAAACCATGAAGCGATACGACCTATGCACCGCAATTATCGACAGAGTCTTGCCGGCTTTCATCGCATTGGCTCTGCTCACGACCTGCCGAAACGGCGGAGACCCGAGCCGTACAGAAATCCGATCGACGCCGGAATCCACAAACGGAAACGACCGGACGACCGCGAGCGGGAATTCTTCGGCTACGGAAGAAAAGGCGCTTCTCAGTATCTATGAATACAACAAGCTCGATACTGTATTCATGGAAGATTTCCCCGCCATCGGAGAACCCGAGGAAGACACCGTCTGCGTCGTAACCCATCGGATGCCCTCTTTCCCGGGAGGGTACGACAGCCTGACGGCTTTCATCCGCCGAAACGCCCGTTATCCGAGCAAAGCCGAGCAGGAAAATATCCGGGGAGTGACTTGGATCAAATGCGTTATAGATAAAAAAGGGAACGTCGTCCGACCCGAGGTTTTGGTTTCGTTATCCCCCGAATGCGACCGAGAAGCGCTGCGCGTCGTCCGAAACATGCCAAGGTGGGAACCGGGCATGATCGATCGATGTAAGCCGTATGTCAACTTAACGGAACCGGATACCGCTGCAAAAGAACCCGCCCGGTTTATTTCCCACCTTCGGACAACTGACCGAAAACCGAATCGACCATAGGCCAGCGCATTTTCTCAAGACAATCGGAGCCGCATAGCCGCTACCGGCCCCCAAGCAACGCACACAAATCCGAACGGTCCTGACCCTCGGGACGCAAGAAGATCGCCGACAAGCACAACCGGGACGAAAAAACCGGTCGGGCGCTCTCTTGGAAATTACCGAATCCGGTCGAGCGAGCGGACCAGCCGCTCGTCCTTGGAGATTCCCCGCATAGCCAGCAGCGTCAGGATCAGCGATACGACGGGAAAGACCGAGGCGGCGGAAAGGCTCCATGCGGAAAGCGGAGCGGCAAAGCTGCCCAGGCACCAGCCCAGCAGCCCGCAGACAACAAGCAACAGAACGACCTGCACGACGCACAGTTTTTTTTGCAACGGACGGTTCCGAAACCCGAAGATCGTGACCAGAGCGAGCGCGAGCACGAGCACCGACAAGCCCCCCGCGATCCAATGGACGGCCCCGGAGCTCAGCGAGTCTGCCGAGGCAGGGTCGGTCCAGCCCCAAAGCGTAGCCCGGACCGGACCGCCGGAAACGGTTACCCCGACGGCCAACGGCAAAAAAAGCAACAGGGCCGTAAACAAGGCCGACAAAAACAGATATACGGTCTGAATGCGCTGTATCATAATCAAGTCAATCAAAACGGGGACGCCCCCCGAAACATTACATTATACTATTTCCCCGGACACACCGCGAAAATTTCCTGCCCAATCTCCCGTTCTTTCCCCGGCAGGCCCCGGCAACATCCGCTCGATCGCCTTCCGTACTCTATGGCCGTGAACCTCCGCAGAATACCTGCCGGCATGCGGGCGAGCCTCATTCCGGCCCGGTTCGGACACCGGCTTTCCGACCGCCGATCAGATCCGCTCGTCGATCAGGTAGCGGTTCCGGTCGCCCGAGTTGCGGCCGATCAGCTCTCCGAGGAAGCCGGCCAGAAAGAACTGTACGCCGGCGAGCGCCGCCGCCAGCGCAATATAGAACAGCGGCTGATCCGTCACGCCCCGCACGAGCAGGCCGTGAGCCTGCTTGTACAGTTTCTCGGCGATCAGATAAACGGCCGTAGCGCCTCCCAGCAGAAACATCAGCGTGCCCAAACCGCCGAAAAAATACATCGGGCTCTTGCCGAAACGGGTCATGAACATGACGGTAATCAGATCCAGATACCCCTTGATCATCCGCTCCCAACCGAACTTGGAAACCCCGTACTTGCGGGCCCGATGACGGACGACCTTCTCGCCGATCCGCCGGAAACCGGCCTGCTTGGCCAGTACCGGTATGAAACGGTGCATCTCGCCGTATACCTCGATGCTTTTGACGACCTTCCGCCGGTAAGCCTTCAGGCCGCAGTTGAAGTCGTGCAGCCGGATGCCCGACGCCAGACGGGCCGTCGCATTGAAAAATTTGCTCGGCAGCGTCTTGCCCAGCGGATCGTACCGCTTCTTCTTCCACCCGCTGACCAGATCGTATCCCTGCTCGGCGACCATCCGGTAGAGCTCCGGAATCTCATCGGGCGAATCCTGCAAATCGGCGTCCATCGTAATCACGACTTCCCCCCCGGCGGCCTCGAAACCGCAGTAGAGCGCAGCCGACTTGCCGTAGTTGCGGCGAAACCGGATGCCCCGCACATGCGGATCGCGGACCTTCAGCCGGCAGACCGCTTCCCACGATCCGTCGCTGCTGCCGTCGTCGACGAACACGATCTCGTACGAAAAACCGTTCTCGCCCATGACGCGCACGATCCACTCGTGCAGCTCGGCAAGCGACTCCTCTTCGTTATAAAGAGGAACCACGACGGATATGTCGATTCGGCTGTTGTCTTCCATTGTTCGCTATCGTTACTTACACATTCGGCGCCGGATGCCGCCTCCGAAACGGGCCGACGGCTTTTTCGTCCGGACGACCCGTACCCTCGCTATTCGGCAGACGTTCCGCCTCCGAACGGATCGGCGGGACGCCGGACAAAAATCGAGATCAACAAACCGAGCAGGCCGCCGTAAATCAACATGCTGAAAATCCCGCTGAACACCGCGAACAGCGGATTGCGCATCAGTTTGAGTCCGAGCGACCCGGCCATTTCGGCCTCTTTCTCGCCCATGCCGCCGCCCGCCATGTTGGCGACCATCAGATCGAACTGCTCGCGGAATCCCTCGGGATCGATCCAGTTGACCAGAACGAACTGGCCGACACCGACCAGAACGCCCGCGAAAAGCGACATCTTCAGTACGAAAAGCAGGCTCCGCCCGTAGGAAAACCCGTCGCCGCCCGCATAGGCGGCCATGCGCCGGGCGTAAAAATAGAGAAATCCGGCGAACGAGAAAAAGCTCACCGCGTTGAGAATCGTCACGAGACCCGGCATCGAGCGGCCCGCATGCGCCGCAATCGTCAGCAAGGCATAGGCCAATCCGGCATACAAGCCGCCCGTAGCGGCCTCGCGCCATTCCGTCCGGCTCAGACTTCTTTCCATATCCTTCATCATAATCCTGTCAGACTAATTCTCCGATTCCTTCCCTCAACACGACGATATCGCTCTCGTCCGTGCAATCCACGACCGTCGTCGGCACGCAGAGACCGTAACCGCCGTCGATCACCGCCTCCACCGCCGAGCCGTAGCGTTCCTCGATCAGCGACGGATCGGTCGTATACTCCTCCTCCGAATCCTTGACCGAAGCGGTCACGAGCGGATGCCCGAGCGCCTCGACGATCGCCAGCGCGACGGCGTGGTCGGGAATCCGCACGCCGACGGTCTTTCGCTTCTCCAGAAACTTGTCGGGGACCTTGCCCGACGCGTTCAGCACGAACGTGAACGGTCCCGGCAGATTGCGCTTGAGCACCTTGAACACCGCGTTGTCCACACGCGCGTAGGCGGAAATCGTGCTCAGATCGGGACAAACGATCGAAAATTCGTCGCCCTTCTTGCCGCTCAGCGCGCGCAGGCGTTCGATGGCCTTCGGACTCCTGATCGAGCAGCCGAACGCATAGACGCTGTCGGTCGGATAGACGATCACCCCGTCCGAGCGAAGCACGTCCGCCACGCGAGCGACGGCCTTCTCGTTGGGATTCTGAGCATATATCTTGATCATCGCGTCAAACGGCTGTTAATCGGTTCCGGGGAAAACGCTCGCGGAGAAACGGAATAAAAAATGGGTAAGCTACTTATATCGCACCGCTACAACCACCTACCCTTGCCGTCTTCCGACTCTGGGGGATTCAGCAGGAGCTGGTCGTATAAGACTTACCCGGGACAAAATTAAACAAATTCGCTATATTTGCAAAAATTATTCCCGGATGAAGCATAAAAAGGGCTGGTACGCAGCCGGCGCCGTCGTGCTCGCGCTGATCGCAGGCGCGTTTTTCGTCGTGCGCCTATACCTCGGACAGGCCGTCGCGTGCGACGCCGTCGTGCTGGTCCCGACCGGCAGCGACTACGGCCGACTGGCCGACTCGCTGCGATCCGGGGGGGCGATCCCCGATTTCCAACGATTCGATCTGACGGCCCGGGCGGTGGGACTCGACCGCGCGGTCCGTCCGGGACGCTACGCGCTGAAAGAAGGAATGACCTACCGCGAAGTCATCAACCGCCTCAAGGCGGGGCTGCAGGCGCCCGCGCGGGTTACGTTCAACAATGTCCGCACGCTCGACCGGCTCGCCGGCAGCATCTCGCGCAGGCTCGAGCTCGACTCGGCTTCGCTAGCCGGACTGCTGCTCGCCGACTCGACCGCCGCCCGATACGGATACACGCCGCAGACATTTTTGGCGATGTTCATTCCGAATACTTACGAACTGTACTGGAATTGTTCGTCCGACGAATTTCTGTCGCGGATGCAAAGGGAAAACGAGCGCTTCTGGCAGAGCCGCGAACGGAAGCTCGCCCGCACGGGACTGAACCGCATCGAAGCTTATACGCTGGCATCGATCGTCTACGAGGAAACCAAACGCACGGACGAAATGCCGCGCGTGGCGGGCGTCTACATCAACCGGCTGAAAAGGGGCATGCCGCTTCAGGCCGATCCGACGGTCCGCTTCGCGCTCGGCGACTTTTCGATCCGGCGGGTGCTGAACAAGCATCTCGAAGTCGATTCCCCTTACAACACCTACCGGCATCCGGGTCTGCCGCCCGGGCCGATCTGCATGCCGTCGATCGCTGCGATCGATGCCGTGCTCGATTACGAAAACCACGACTATCTCTATTTCTGCGCCAAGGACGACCTGTCGGGCTCTCATGCCTTCGCGCGATCGCTCGCCGAGCATAACCGCAACGCGCAAGCATACGCCCGGGCGTTGAACCGGCGGGGAATCCGATAACGAACAAGCGGCAGCCTCCCGACTCCGGGTACGGACGATTCCTGTCCGTACCTTTTCAAAACACGGGCACCGAACCGAAAAGAACCTTTCCGGAACATCCGGCAGAAACACATAACAGGCGGCTTGTACGACATTCGCCAAGACAAAACGTGCCGCACACGACCGATTCGTCCGGACGGGCGAATCAGCGGAAATCGATCACCTCGACGCCCGGATGCTTCCGCGGATCGAATGTAAAATCGGAATCCTTCACCGGCACGTT
>ERZ840096.3397-NODE-3397-length-10841-cov-3.138327_pt1 | contig 10841 bp, 6 predicted proteins | sample MGYA00519878_ERZ840096 | MGnify/ENA primary metagenome ERZ840096 (study PRJEB31850, sample SAMEA3708865) | human gut metagenome | biome: human gut; feature: human-associated habitat; material: faeces | place: China | collected 2014 ...
GTTACAGATCGAGACAAACCGGCCCAAGCCAGCCCAAACCACCACAAAGGTGCCTATCCCCTTTGTGGTGGTTGCTAGAGCTGGCTGCGCAGGTAGTCGGCCATATAGGGGACGGCGAAGCGCACGTAGCCGCGGCGCACCTGCTCGATAACGCCGGCGTCAATGAGGCGCCGGCGATATTTTTGTGCATAGTCGGGTGTGACCGACATGCGCTCCGCTACATCGGAAATGCGCGACGCAGCGTCTTCGTCGTCGGTCATCGCGGCGAGAAACGCGACATCTTGGTCCGATAGCGCGGCGAGCGTCGTCCCACAAACATCATTTTCGAAATCGACCTTCGATGCTTCGATAGCTCTGTCGACATGCTCCTGCGCTACGCGCTCTCCGGCCTTGCAGCGATTGGCGATGTTATAGCCGATGAGCTGCAGCATATAGGGCGAGCCCTGGGTAGCGCGAGCGGCGCGGAGGCGAAGGTCGCTTGGAATATCGAGGCCGAGCTCTTCGAAAGCCCGTTGATAATAGGCATCGACATCTCCGACTGAAAGCGGCTCAAGTGTGACCTTGCGAGCGCGGTTCAGAAATGTCAGCACGCGGTCATTGAGCGTTGCGCAGACGGCTCCCGGCAGGCCCGCCATGACGAGCGCGATGTTGAGTCGCTCGCCGACCAGCTCTTGATAGGCGGTGACGAGCTGCCTGATCTCGGGTGAATTTGCTTGGAGCTCGTCGATGAGGATGAGGATGCCATGTCCCTGCTCGGTCAATTTGCGCGCAAGTTGCGTGAGTTTGAACTGAAAACTCTTAGTCTCCTGCACGTCTCGTGTGAACTCGAGGCCTGCCGAGAACCCGAAAACACTTAGGCTGCCGCCCGTAAGTTTGGGAAGGCAGCGCTTGTTGACGTAAGGCTCGCCTGCTTCTTGGATTTTCTCAACAATGCGCTCGAGCATATCCTCGGAGGCTACGGTGGGCGTGGCGACAACGAAGCCGAGCTTGCGTGCGCGGTCGGCAAGTTCCCACAGAAGAACCGTCTTGCCGCTGCCTCGCTGGCCAAGCATGAGCATGGCTCGGTCGCGATTGCCCGGCTCCTGCTCAAGGCCGGATATGAATGTCGAAATTACAGCTTCGCGCCCGACGAGATAGGATGGGCGATTTCCAAATGAAGGGGAGAAGATGGTTTCAGTCATGAGTCTCCTTTCCTTTTTTTCCTATTTTTTCCTTTTTTTCCTATTGAGTCAAATGGCCTGCCAGCCGAGGGCGGCCACGTAGGCCTCACTGGCAAGAGCCTCGACATCGCCGTGGACTAGGGGCTTTTGTCTCAATCTGTAACACCTGCCAGGCAAAATCGTCTCTACCTGTTACAGATCGAGACAAACCGGCCCAAGCCAGCCCAAACCACCACAAAGGTGCCTGTCCCCTTTGTGGTGGTTTGGGCCAGTTTGCCTATATTCTGTGCGAGACGGGCCGAGGGGGTCGGAGGGTGAACGGTAGGATATAGGCGGTGAACGGTAACTTCTATTAAACCGCTTTAATTGCCCAGCAAAACCTCTATACTTGCTGCTGCACCGCGTTACTCCTCGGGAGGCGCCACGAGCACATGTCATAGCAACCGCCGGCCCCAGGACCGGTGCGTAGAGATGTCCGAGTGGAGCCTAGGGGGAGTTTTTTCATGCTTATAACCAAGGCAATAAATAACAACGTTGTCCTCGCGGAGGACGATGCTGGGCGCGAGCTCGTGTTGTTTGGCAAGGGCCTTGGCTTTCGCGGCGCCCCGTCCTATATCGAGGACGAGAGCATTATCCAACGCAGCTTTCGCGATATCAGCCCCGAGATGTACGATGCCGTGGCCTCGCTCTCGGACGACGTGATTATCATCGCGTCGGGCATCGTGGACATCGCGCGCAACGAGCTCAACTGCACACTCAACCCCAACTTGGTGTTTACCCTCGCCGACCATCTTCAGTTTGCCATCGACCGTGCCCACAAGGGAGCCTCCATCAAGAACCCGCTCTACGAGGAGGTCTGCCTGGTGTATCCGCGCGAGGCCGAGGTGGGCCGTCGTGGTGTCAAGCTCGTCATGGCCGTGGCCGAGGATGTTGACTTTCCCGAGACCGAGTCTGCCTCGATCGCGCTTCATATCGTCAACGCCGAGATAATCGACGAGGAGGCGAGTGCCAAGGGCAACATGGACCTGATAGTTAAGAGCACTGAAGTGATCGATGCAGTGACCGGCATCATCGAGCGTACGCTTGGCGAGACCATCGACCGCTACTCATACAGCTACGCGCGCTTTGTGACGCACATGCGCTTCCTAATTGGCCGGCTCATCAAGGGCGAGGGCGAGGAAACGCGTAACAGCGGCCTCTTCAAGCGCGCTACCAGCGAATTTTCGGACGCGTACGCCTGCGCACGCGCAATCGATGAATATATGCGGGCAACCTGCGGCTGGCACTGCTCAGACGAGGAACTGCTCTATCTGATGATGCATATCAACCGGCTCTGCCCGGGGCATTGATAACGCGGCCGGGTACCCGCCTAACTGCCCAAGCGGCCGGCTTTGCGTCGGTGCAAACCTGCGGCCGTGCGCCGCATCCCATTTGCTGTTTAGCCCCAAGGCGCCGGGGCTGCAGATATTTCTGTAACGAGTGAAACAAGGAGGTTTCACATGGCACGCGATTACGAGGCTCTCGCCCGTACCATCGTTGAACTCGTCGGTGGCGAGGACAACGTCAAGTCCGTCACCCACTGCATTACCCGTTTGCGCTTTACCCTCAACGACGACAAGAAGGCCCAGACCGAGAAACTCAACCAGACCGAGGGCGTCATCTCCGTCCTGCAGGCTGCCGGCCAGTACCAAGTCGTTATCGGCAACCACGTTACCGACGTGTACGACGCCCTGCCCAAGGTTTCCAACATCCAGCTCGGCGGCGAGGTCGAAGCCGAAGCCGGCGGTAATATCGTCAACCGCGCGATCCAGCTCATCAGCGGCATCTTCATGCCGATGCTTCCCGCCATGTCTGCTGCCGGTCTTCTCAAGGCATTTGTGATCATGGCCAACTCCTTTGGTTGGCTCGCGGCTGATTCCACCACCTACCAGCTGCTCTACGCCATCGGCGACGGCGTGTTCTACTTCATGCCGGTCTTTCTTGCCCGCACCGCGGCCAAGAAGTTCAAGTGCAACGACTGGACGGCCATGGCCATCGCCGTTGCGCTCTGCTACCCTACGCTCTCCACGCTGTTTAGCGCCGGCGACCCGGTCGACCTCTTTGGTATCCCGGTGACGCTCATCAGCTACACGAGCTCGGTTATCCCCATCATCTTTGCCGTGTACGCGCAGTCCTGGATTGAAAAGGGCCTCAACAAGGTTGTCCCCGACATTCTCAAGGGCCTTATCGTTCCCGTCGTGACGCTTCTCGTTGCCACCGCGCTCACCCTCTACATCATCGGCCCCGTCACCGACTTCATCGGTAGCATCATCGCCAACGGCCTGGCGTCTCTGCTCGAGGTTGCCCCGCTGCCCGCCGGCTTCCTCATCGGCGCCCTTTGGCCCTGCCTCATCATCTTTGGTATGCACTGGGCCTTTATCCCCATCATCCAGATGAACATCGGCATGCTCGGCTATGACGTTATCCTGCCCATCACCGTCGGCACCAACTTTGCCATGGGCTTCGCCGTTTTGGCTATCTTCCTTAAGACCAAGAACACCGAGCTCAAGGAGCTTGCCGGCGCTGCCGCGATCTCTGCGCTCCTGGCCGGCATCACCGAGCCCGCTATCTACGGCGCCGTCCTCAAGTACAAGCGTCCGTTTGCGATCGCCATCGTCTCCTGCGGCGTCTGCGGTGCCATCGCCGCCTCCTTTGGCCTGCATCAGCCTGCGCTCATGACCACCTCGCTGATCACCATTCCGGCCATCATCGGCTCCGTGGGCATGGAGGACGTCATCGCCCTCGCCGTGGCCTCCGTCCTCACCTTTGTGGGCACGCTGCTCTTTGGCTTTAACGACGACATGATCATCGAGAACAACTAGTTCTCGGTCGAGGGCATATGATGCCGTGAGGCATCGTCACACGGGGCGCGGCGCCGCATGCGTCCCGTGTGCCCTTACGGGAGGGTGCTGACCCCTACACGAATCCGGCATCCTCCCGTAAGGGCACACAACAGAAACGAGGTAGCAATGAAGCAATCCGAGCTTTGCGATCTGCTGAGGCACATGACGCTGCGCGAAAAGATCGGGCAGTTGGTGCAGCTCGACGGCGGGTGCTTTGGTACCGATGCCGTAGCGGTGGGTCCGCGCGCCAAGCTGGGCGTGACGCAGGAGGACGTGGATGTGTGCGGAAGCGTGCTCAACGTGCTGGGCGCCGAGGAGGTGCATCGCATCCAGGACGCCTATCTGGAGCGCAGCCGCCTCAAGATCCCGCTCGTCTTTATGGCCGACGTAATCTATGGCTACCAGACCTGCTACCCCATCCCGTTGGGCCTTGGTGCCACATGGGACCCCGACCGCATCCGCGAGAACTACAAGCTTATTGCCGAAGAAGCCGTTGCCGATGGCTGCATGGTGACCTTTAGCCCGCCCGTCGACGTGGTGCGCGATGCGCGCTGGGGCCGCTGCCTGGAGATGCCGGGCGAGGATCCGTATCTGAGCAGCCGCTTTGCCAGCGCGATGGTCGAGGGCTTTAAGGGCGACGGCACCGCCGAGGGCAGCATCGCGAGCTGCGTCAAGCACTTTGCGGGCTATGGCGCGCCCGAGGCCGGCCGCGAGTACAACACCGTGGACATGAGCGAGTGGCGCATGCGCAACGAGTACCTGCCGCCCTACAAGGCCGCGGTGGATGCCGGGTGCGACCTGGTTATGACGAGTTTCAACACCGTGGAGGGCGTGCCGGCCACGGCAAGCCGCTGGCTCATGCATGACGTGCTGCGCGAGGAGTGGGGCTTTGACGGTCCAGTCATTACCGATTATGCCGCGATCGACGAGCTCATGGCGCACGGCGTTGCCGCCAACCGCCGCGAGGCGGCCAAGCTCGCTATGAGCGCCACGGTCGATATCGACATGAAAACGCCCTGCTATGCGCATGAGCTCGAGGGCCTGGTTAAGGCGGGCGAGGTCTCGATGGAGGCGATCGACGCAGCTTGCATGCGCGTGCTTGAGCTCAAGAACAAGCTGGGCCTTTTTGAGGACCCGTACCGCACCTGCTCGCCCGAGCGCCGTGCGGAGGTCACTTGCACCCCGGAGCGCCTCCAGAGCGCACGGGAGACCTGCGACGAAGCGCTCGTGCTCCTCAAGAACGAGGGCGGGCTGCTGCCGCTTGCGACGGGTGCCGAGGCACCGCGTGTGGCGCTCATAGGCCCCTATGCCAACAGCCGCGACATCATAGGTATGTGGGCGATCCACGCCGACAAGTCGCATTCCGTGACACTTGCCGAGGCCTTTGCCGAGGTACTGGGCGAGGACGGCTTTGGCTGGGCACGGGGCTGCCCCATGCTCGATGACTACAGCGAGCTGGGCGAGTTTGGCAAGATCCCGGCGTTTGGTGCGCCGACGGGAGAGAGTGCGGATCCGGCGGTCATGGAGGCCGAAGCGCTCGAGTTGGCCGCGGCGAGCGACGTGGTGATCATGGCGCTCGGCGAGCACATGTTGCAGAGCGGCGAGGGCGGCGCCCGCACGGACATTACCATCCCCGCTCCGCAAAAGCGCCTGCTCAAGCGCGTGCGTGCCCTGGGCAAGCCTGTGGTGCTTGTACTCTTTAACGGACGCCCGCTTGCGCTTACCGATGTGCTCGACGACTGCGACGCGATCCTGGAGGCGTGGTTCCCGGGAACGGCCGGCGGGCGCTCGGTGGCCGACGTGCTCTTTGGTGCCGTCAACCCGAGCGGCAGGCTCACGGTGAGCTTCCCGCACAACGTTGGGCAAGAGCCGCTCTACTACGCGCAGTTCTCAACTGGGCGCCCCGCCAAGACGTCCACGCACAGTGGGCGCTTTGTGAGCCGCTACATGGACTGCCCCAACGATGCGCTGTTCCCGTTTGGCTACGGGCTCTCCTACCACACGGCACGCTACGACAATCTGCGCCTGAGCTCGGCCGAGATGCCGAGCAGCGGCTCCTGTGGCATCACCGTTAAGGTGGATGTGACCAACGAGAGTACCGTTGCGGGCACCGAGGTGGTGCAGCTCTATATCCACGACAGGGTGGGCACGCGCGTGCGCCCCATGCTGGAGCTCCGCGACTTTGCACGCGTTGAGCTTGAGCCCGGCGAGAGCCGCACGGTCTCCTTCGAGCTTTGCGAGGAGGAGCTGCGTTTTTGGACGCCCGAGCATGGCTGGGCGAGTGAGTCAGGTGCGTTTGAGGTCCTGGCGGGGCCAAACAGCCGCGATCTCGTGAGCGCGGAACTTGCGCTCGTGTAGACGATAGGCGAGTGGTGGACACGGAGCGCCCGCCGCTCGCCTGTTCTATCTGAAGGGCTGTTGCGGTATTCAGTTTCTATAAAACAATTTAGAAAAGGGGCATTGACCAGCGCGTTCACACCGATGGCGATATGCCCTGGAAGAAAGGCCAACTTATGAGCTACAAGCATCTTGCAACCAACCCCTATCTTCCTGGCTGGGAGTATGTGCCCGATGGCGAGCCGCATGTGTTTGGCGACCGTGTCTACGTGTTTGGTAGCCATGACGCGCCCGAGGGCACCGCGTACTGCCCGGGGGACTACGTGTGCTGGTCGGCGCCGGTGGACGACCTAGGTGCCTGGACGTTTGAGGGTACCATTTGGCGCAAGGCGGATGACCCTCAGAACACCGCGCTCGACCCCTACTTTGCGCCTGACGTGTGCCAAGGGGCCGATGGGCGCTTTTACCTCTATTACTTCTATCTGTCACGCACGCTGGGCCCCGTGTTTGCCGTGTCCGTGTGCGACGAGCCGGCGGGTCGCTACCGCTACCTAGGGCGCGTGTGCCTGCCGACGGGTGAGCCGCTCACGGCGGAGAGTGGCTTTGGTATACCCTTTGACCCCGCGGTGCTCGCCTGCGAGGACGGCGGCTGCTGGCTTTACTACGGCTTTGGCGCCAAAAAGCGCAGCTCGCGTATGCCCGCGAGCAGCACGGAGGGCAGCTTTGTGGTGCGCCTGGGTGCCGATATGCGCACCATGGTCGAGGACCCCAAGCGCCTGGCCCCCGGATTTTTCCAGGCCGAGGGCACGGGCTTTGAGGGGCATGCCTTCTTTGAGGCATCGAGCATCCGCGAGCTCGACGGGCGCTACTACTTTGTGTACTCGAGCGAGCACGGCCATGAGCTGTGCTGGGCGATCATGCCCACGCCCGAGGGGCCGGTAACCTACGGCGGCGTGCTCGTGTCCAACGGCGACGTGGGCCTTCCCGGTCACGAGACCGAGGACGCAGCCGTGATGGATCTTGCCAACAACCATGGTGGCATGGTGCGCATCGCCGGGCGCGACTACATTTTCTACCATCGCCATACGCACGGCGCCCAGCACGCGCGCCAGGGCTGCGCCGAACCGATTGAGATCGCACCCGATGGCAGCATCGCGCAGGTAGAGATCACGAGTTGTGGCCTCAACGGCGGCGCACTGCCCTGTGGTCGCACGTATGCGGCGAGCATCTGCTGCCATCTGATGGGACCCGACGGCGCGGTGCACTATGCGGGCAATCTGGAGATCGCCGAGAATCACCCGGTGATCTCGCAGGAGGTCGATACGGGCTGTACGACCTCGGCGCGTACCTACGTTTCCAGCCTTTGCGACGGTGCCAGTGTGGGTTACAAGTACCTATCCTTTACGGGTGCGGAACGTACGCTTGAGCTCGAGGTGCGCGGGGATTTGAACGGTACGCTTGTCCTGCGTCTGGATGTGCCGGACGGTGCCGAGGCGGCGCGCGTGGAGTTCGCTGCGGGCGACGGATGGCATACGGTAACGGCAGGGCTCGTGCCTGTGGAGAGTGGCGATCACGCCCTCTACCTGACCGTCGAAGGCGCCGGCTCGGTCGACCTCGCCTCTTTTACCATCCTCTAGCCAACCGTCTCCCGTCGGGTGCAGGTCCCTTTTGGGGGGGAAATGTCCTAATGGGAACGGGTCTGCGCGGGCGTACGGGAGCCTGCTCGGCTTGCTCGCGCGAAACCTTCCAAAATCACCTGACCCCAAACGGAAGGCTTGAAGCCAAACGTCAGAATGGAGTTACCTTGACCGAGATTCCACAGCTGCACACGTGCGCAAACGGCGAACGACGCCTGATGGTGGACGGCCGGCCCTTTACGTTGTTGGCGGGCGAGTGCCACAACTCCGCCTCGGGTGGGCGCCGCGCGTTTGCCGATGCGCTCGACCGCGCGCAGTGGCTCGGTATGAACACCGTGCTTGCGCCCGTTACCTGGGAGCTTTTGGAGCCTGCGGAGGGCAAGTACGACTTTTGGCAGCTAGATATGATGCTCGAGCTTGCTCGCGAGCGCGGTCTGCATCTGGGCGTGCTGTGGTTTGGCGCCTATAAAAACGCCCAGTGCTACTATGCGCCCGCGTGGGTCAAGCGCGACGTGCGGCGCTTCCGTCGCGCTCAGATGGTGCCCGGGCAGAACAAGATTATCTACGAGGAGTTCTACGGCTTTGCCATCACGGCACTCTCGCTCTTTTGCCCCGAGACGCTCGAGGCCGACGCGCTTGCCTATGCCGCGCTGATGGCGCACCTGCGCGATGTCGATGGTGCCGAGCACACGGTGGTGACCGTGCAGGTCGAAAACGAGTGCGGCCAGATGGTCGCCGCACGCGAGCACGATGCCTGGGCGGATGCCGCCTTTGCCCAGGAAGTTCCCCCGGCGCTGGTCGAGGCCCTGCGCGCGGACCCCTCGGCCATGGCACCCGAGGTTCTCGCGGCGCTTGAGGCGGGGGTCGGCGCGGGTACATGGGAGCAGGTCTTTGGCGAGCATGCCGAGGAACTCTTTACCACCTATCACATGGCGCGCTACGTAGAGCAGGTTGCCGCCGCGGGCCGTGCCGAGTACGCGCTGCCCACTGCGTGCAACTGTTGGCTCGACAAGGGCCATAAGCCCGGGCGCTTTCCCACAGGCGGCCCCAACTTGCGTGTGCTCGGCGTGTGGAAGCATGCCGCCCCGAGCATCGACATGGTGGGACCCGATATCTACGTTCCCACGTTCTGCCAGGTGTGCGAGGGCTACACGCGCCCCGATAACCTGCTGTTTATTCCCGAGACCGCCACGCATGCCTATGCCGCGGCGCGCGAGATCTGGGCCGTGGGGCATCTCCATGCCTTTTGCTTCTCGCCTTTTGGATACGAGGAGATGGGCGAGCCGTTTGGCGACTCGGCGGGCATCCTCTTTGGTATGGACACGAGCGATCCGGCGCTGCGTACCCCGCAAGATCCGGGCGAGTATGCGGCGGTGACGCGCGGGCTAGCCCGGCTGCTGGAGATGGCCGCGGACGACGCGGCGTACGCGACGCTCGATGCGGTCTCGAGCGAGGTTTCTGCTAAGGGCGAGCTTTGCATGGGCGACGTTGTCATCAAGGTGAGCTTCGCCGAGGGCGCGCTTCCCGGTGCCTGCGCGGCGCTCGTAGGTGCGGACGGGGCCGTTTATCTGTTGGCCCTACGCTGTGCCCTTGCGCTCGAGTCGCGCGTGGCGGGGGAGCCCCATGTGGACGTGGACGCACTTGAGACGGGTACGGTCGAGAACGGCACCTGGCAGCGCGACTGCCGCCTCAACGGCGACGAGGTGGGCATCATGCGCTGCGACGAACCCACACTTCTGCGCCTCACGACCATCACCTACGCATAGCCAGCAAGGCGGTTTTGGGATTTTGCGCTCGATGCGTCGCGCGTGGTGACCGTGACGCCGTTTTGTAGTTCCGGTCCGAAACAGGCAGCACGCGATCGTAGACTTGTATAAAGACGACATTGCTAAATATGCTGAAACCCCCGTTGAGGCCTGACAAATCAAGATGGTTTACGAGGCGATTCCGGGGCAGCTCAATGCTCAGACCAAGCGGTTTACATATGCGCGCCTTGGGAAGGATCTAAGATTTGCAAACATGGAGACGGCATTCGATTGGTTGCAGGCATCGGGGGCGGCAATCGAGTCAACCCGCGTGGGGGAGCCCACGTTTCCTCTAGGGATGACCTGCCGCCCGAAGGCGGCTACGTGGGCCTCGTCGAAAAGAACCTCGACATCGCGGTGGACTAGGGGCTTTTGTCTCAAACCACCACAAAGGTGCCTGTCCCCTTTGTGGTGGTTTGGGGCGGCGGTATCAGAAAGTGTCAGGCAGGGGCGGCTGCCGGGCCGCCGTGTGCGAAAAGAAGTGTCGACCTGCGTCGTTGCCGTTGAGTAGCGCGCTGCTTACGGGGATACTGAAACCACGACAAACAGCGTGTGAAAGGATCGATGCATGGCTTTCCGTAAAGACTTCCTGTGGGGCGGCGCAACGGCTGCCAACCAGTGCGAGGGCGCTTACGACGTGGATGGCCGCGGCCTGGCCAACGTGGACGTGGCGCCGCACGGCCCTGAGCGCTATGCGGTGGTCTCCGGCCAGCGCAAGATGCTCGACTTCGAGGACGGCTATTACTACCCCGCGCAGACCGGCATCGATTTCTATCACCACTACAAGGAGGACATCGCCCTCTTTGCCGAGATGGGCTTTAAGACCTTCCGCATGAGCCTGGCCTGGACCCGCATCTTCCCCAACGGCGACGAGACTGAGCCCAACGAGGCCGGCCTGGCCTTCTACGAGGACGTGTTCCGCGAGTGTCAGGCGCACGGCATTGAGCCGCTCGTGACCATCACGCACTTCGACTGCCCGATTCACCTCATCAAGGAGTACGGCGGCTGGCGCAACCGCAA
>ERZ840096.3399-NODE-3399-length-10838-cov-8.782992_pt1 | contig 10838 bp, 10 predicted proteins | sample MGYA00519878_ERZ840096 | MGnify/ENA primary metagenome ERZ840096 (study PRJEB31850, sample SAMEA3708865) | human gut metagenome | biome: human gut; feature: human-associated habitat; material: faeces | place: China | collected 2014 ...
CCGTTGCCCCGCCGCAGCCCGCGCCGCAGCCCGCCGCCCCGGCGGCAGCGCCGGCGGCCGATGGCTGGACGTGCGCCTGCGGTCAGACCGGCAACACCGGCAAGTTCTGCGGCAACTGCGGCCAGCCCAAGCCCGCGGACGAGAGCTGGACGTGCACGTGCGGCGCGGTGAACAAGGGCAAATTCTGCGCCGAGTGCGGCAAACCGCGCCCGGCCGCCGTGAAGAGATTCAAATGCGACAAGTGCGGCTGGGAGCCGAAAGACCCGACCAACCCGCCGAAGTTCTGCCCCGAGTGCGGCGACCCGTTCAACGACGGCGACACCGTTTCCTGACCCACAACGAAAGGAGGCGCGCACATGCCCACCCAGGTAACCAACTATCAGTGTCCGGCCTGTACCGGCCCCCTGCATTTTTCGGCCGAGACCGGCAAGCTCACCTGTGACTACTGCGGCTCTGCGTATGACGTCGCGGAGATCGAGGCGCTCTATGCGCAAAAGGAGGCCGAGGCCGCCGCTGCCAAGGAGGCGGCAGACGCAAAGGCGGAGGCGGCGAAGGCGGACGCCGCCGACGACGGCGGCTGGGACACCTCCGACCTCAGCAGCGACTGGGGCGCGGACGCCGACGGTCTGCGGGTCTACGGCTGCCCGTCGTGCGGCGCGGAGCTGATCTGCGATGAGACCACCGCCGCCACCTCCTGCCCCTACTGCGGCAACCCGACGGTCGTGCCGGGGCAGTTTTCCGGCGCGCTCAAGCCGGAGTTCGTGCTCCCGTTCAAGATGACGAAGGACGACGCGGTGCGTGCGCTGCGCGCACACTACCGGGGCAAGCCCTTCCTGCCGCGCTCGTTCACGGCCGGCAACCACATCGAGGAGATCCAGGGCGTGTATGTCCCGTTCTGGCTGTTTGACGGCGGCGCGGAGGGCGAGGTCGACTACAAGGCCGCCAACTCCCGCACCTATAAGGACGACGACTACGAGGTCACCGAGACCGACCATTACGACGTGCACCGCGGCGGCTCGATCGCGTTCGAGAAGATCCCGGTGGACGCATCCTCCAAGATGCCCGACGACCACATGGACTCCATCGAGCCGTTTGACTACACGCAGATGCAGCCGTTTTCCACGGCGTACCTGCCCGGCTATCTGGCCGACAAGTACGACGTCACCGTGGACGACAGCCGCGCCCGCGCCGACCGCCGCAGCAGAGAGACGCTCGAAAACGCCCTGCGCGAGACCGTGACCGGCTACGGCACGTGCGTGACCGACCGCACGGACATCCGCCTGCACCGCGGCAAGGTGCACTACGCCCTGCTGCCGGTGTGGATGCTGAGCACGAAGTGGAACGGCGAAAGCTTCCTCTTCGCCATGAACGGACAGACCGGCAAGCTCGTCGGCGACCTGCCGACCGACCGCGGCCGCTATTGGGGCACGTTCGGTGCGATCGCAGGCGCGGTCACGGTCGCGCTGACGGTCATCCTGCAGTTTATGTAAGGAGGCGGACACCATGAAACAAAAACTGACCGCGCTGCTGCTCGTGCTGCTGCTGGCTGTCACGCTCGTGCTGCCCGTCATGGCGGCAGAGACCTATGTCGACGATGAAGCCGCGATCCTCACGCTCTCGGAGGTCGAAACGCTCGAGGCGCGCGCCGCCGAGATCACGGAGCACTACGGCATCGGCGTGTACATCTGCATAGTCGATGACTTCGGCGACTATGGCTATCCCGACGCCGCGACCGCGTCCTATTCGATCTACCATGCGCAGTCGCTCGGCTACGGCAGCGGGCGCGACGGCATCCTCCTGCTGCTGAGTATGTCGAACCGCAAGTACGCCACCTTTGTCTACGGCGACAAGGCAGAGCCCATCTTCCCGGACGCCAAGCTCATCAAGCTCGAGAACGGTTTTCTCGACGACTTCGCGGACGACGACTGGTACGACGGCTTCTCGGACTATCTTGAGGGCTGCGCCGGGATCCTCAGCGTCGACTCCGGCGAATTCACGTGGCCGCAGTTTCTGCGCCGCCTCGGCATCTCGTTCGGCGTCGGGCTCTTGCTCGCGCTGATCGTGTGCCAGCTGCTGAAGATGAAGATGCGCTCCGTCTACCGCCAGGCTGAGGCCTCGGCCTACGTCACGGCCGAGGGGCTGCAGCTGACCCGGCGCGAGGATGTCTTCACCCACACGACCACGGCGCGCCGCAAGATCGAGCGCAAGAGCGACTCGAGCAGCTCAAGCGATTCGAGCAGCTTTTCCGGCGGCGGCGGCCACGGACGCAGCGGCTCGTTCTGATACAAAAGCCCACCCCCACATTCCAAACTAAGGAGGCGGAAACAGATGAAAAAACGCATTCTCAGCATCTTCCTGTGCCTGGTCATGGTGTTCAGCCTGCTGCCGTTCACGGCAAGCGCGGCAAGCGCCATACCGATCAACGAAGAGACCTTCCCCGACCCGGTGTTCCGGGAATACGTGCTCAAGATCGTCGGCAGCTCGGTCCTGACTGAGGAGAAGGCCCAGCAGATCGAAGTGCTCGACGTCAGCAAGAATAACATCAAAAAGGTGCTCGGCGACCGCGACCCCATCACGAGTCTCATGGGCATCCGATACCTGAGATATGTGAAGGATCTCAATTGCAGCGGCCAGGAACTGAAGAAAACACTCAATCTGGAGCAGAACTCGAGAGTGGAAAAGCTCAACTGCTCCGGAAACCAGCTCACCGGTCTGTGGTTTCACAAGGGCAGCTCGCTCAAGTATCTGAACTGCAGCGTAAACGAGTTCACCGCGCTCAACCTGAGCAAGAACCCAGAGCTCACCGAGCTGTACTGCAGCAACAATAAGCTCACCTCGCTCGACCTGAGCGCCAACACAAAGCTCCAGCAAATCAACGCGAGCAGCAACAAGCTGACAGCCCTCGACGTCCGGCACTTATCGGAGCTGACGCATCTCTATCTTTGGAGCAATTCTGACCTCAGATCCATTGATGTCAGCAAAAACACCAAGCTGGAGTTTCTGAGTGTCTCCCATTGCAAGCTGACCTCGCTCAATGTGAGCAACAACCGGAAGCTGGTTGAGCTCTTTGTCTATAATAACCAGCTCACCGCGCTCGATGTGCGCAGCAACTATCTGCTCAAGACGCTGGACTGCTATGAAAACCAGCTCACCGCGCTCGACCTGAGCTACAATGGCGCCCTCGAGTCTCTTAGTGTTAACGACAATCCGATCACCGAGCTCAATCTTCACCCGCTGAGCAATCTGCAGAAGCTTTCGTGCAGCGCAATGAAGCTCAAGAAGCTGGATGTGGACCGCTGCCCCAAGCTCCGGCGGCTGTACTGCAACGACAACCAGATCGAGACGCTCGACCTGCGCAGCAACAAAAAGCTCGAAACGCTCTACTGCCAGAATAACCGCCTCTCGTGGCTGAACCTGAGCAGCAACACGGCGCTCGATCCGCGCTATGTGGACTGCTCTGGCAACGTCTACGACATCAAGGTGGATGAAAACCTCCAGTATAGGGTCTATCCTGACCTGCCGTGCTACGGCGCGACGGAGGGCACATACTTCACGGCCGCCCGCGCGAGCGACTGGACCGGCGGCACGGTCAGCAAGGTCGACGGTTGGGACGTCCTGACGCTCGATAACCGCGACGTCAAGGAGGTCACCTACAAGTACGACACCGGAAACGCCAAGATCGGCAAGGTGGCGTTTACGCTCAAGACCGAGGTGCCCCCAAAGTATATCACCATCTCCTTCGACCCCAACGGCGGCACCGGCACAATGAAGCCCATGAGGGTCAAAGCAGGTGTTGGCTACACACTCCCCGAATGTACCTTCACGCCGCCGGAGGGCAAGGAGTTTGCCGGCTGGCTCGCAGTAAACGGCAATGTGTACCCCGCCGGTCACGACGTATACTCCACCTACGACCAAAGCCTCAAGGCGACATGGAAGGACAAGGCGGAAGTCGACGTGACGCAGATGTTCACCGACGTGACGAAAAACTGGGCGTATCCCGGCATCCAGTACTGCGTGACGCACGGCATCATGGGCGGCATGGGCGACGGCACGTTTGCCCCGACCGGTACGACGACGCGCGCGCAGATCGTGCAGATCCTCTATAACCTCGAGGGCACGCCGGCGGTGAGCGGCACGACGCCGTTTACCGACCTGACCGCAAACTGGTACAAGCCAGCCATCCTCTGGGCGTACCAGAACAATGTGGTCGCGGGCACATCGCCGACCACGTTCGACCCGGAGGGGCCCGTCACGCGCGAGCAGATCGCAGTCATCCTCACGCAGTACATGTTCAACGTCCTCAAGATGGAGCGCACGTGGACGCCCGCCGACCTGAGCGCGTTCCCGGACGGCGCGAACGTGAGCAGCTGGGCGAAGGAGGCCATGCAGGATGCGGTCGCGCTCGGCCTCATCAACGGCACCAAGGCGTCTGACGGCTTGGTCTACCTCGACCCGCAGGGCAGCGCCACCCGCCAGCAGGTCGCAACGATCCTGATGAACTTCTGCCAGAACGTGAAGAAGTAATCACCGTTGCGCAAGACGGAATAGCCGCAGCAAAAAGCACCCCCTCGGGCTCTGCCCGAGGGGGTACTTGACATTGCCGGAAGCTCCTCCGGGGGTTTCCGGCATAAGACTTGCAGCTTGCTGCGTGCGGCGCGTCAGCCCTCGCCGGGCAGAAGCTTGCCATGCCGCCGCAGCACCAGAAATGCGATCACGCAGATGATGACCGACAGCAGCGAGCCCGCCGCCGTTGCCAGCCCCATGGGCAGCAGCGTCGCGGGGAAGTACCTGCTCGTCAGGTATGCGCCCGGTACGCGCACGAGCACCACCGCCGTGATGTTGTGCACGAACGACAGCTCCGAGCGGCCGATGGCGCAGAAATATCCGCTGAAGCAAAAGTGCACGCCGGCAAAGCAGCAGTCGAGGATATACCCGCGCAGATACGGCCCGCCCGCCGCGACGACGGCCGCGTCATGCGTGAAGAGCGCGACGACCGGTTCGGCGACGAACTGGATGACGACCGAGATGAGCACGCCGAAGCCGAACGCGACGGCGATGGCATACCACAGCGTCTGCAGCGCGCGGCGGGGCTTGCCCGCGCCGATGTTCTGTGCGCCGAGCGCCGACACCGTCGAGAGCATGGACGACGGCACGAGGAACAGAAAGCTGATGATCTTCTCCACGATGCCGACGGCGGCTGCGTCCGTGAGGCCGCGGCGGTTGGCGATGACGGTGATGAACAAAAACGCGATCTGGATCAGTCCGTCCTGCAGCGCGATCGGCACGCCGATGCGCAGAATGCGCCCCATGATCGCCCGCTGCGGGCGAAAATCGTCCCGCGAGAGGGCGATGCCGCCGCGCGCGCTGCGCATGACCGCGAGCGACACCGCCACGCTGACCGCCTGCGCCAGCGTTGTGCCGAGTGCCGCGCCCGCCGGGCCCATGTGCAGCGCGCCGATGAACAGGTAATCGAGCGCGATGTTCACCGCGCACGCGACGGCGATGAAGTACATCGGGCGTTTGGAATCACCGAGGCCGCGAAAGACGGACGCGATGATGTTGTACGCCGTGATCAGCGGCACGCCGAGAAAACAGATGCGCAGATACGCGACCGTACCGGACACGGCCTCGGCCGGGGTGGACATGACCGCCGCGATCGGCCGCACCAGCGCGAGCAGCAGCCCCGTGACCGCAACGCTCAGCACCAGAAACAGCGTCATCGTGTTGCCGGTATAGCGCGCGGCGCTCTTCTGGTCGCGCGCGCCGACGGCCTGCCCGATCGTGACCGTCGCACCCATGGCGAGGCCGACGATCATGAGCGTGAGCATGTGCATGACCTGACTGCCGACGGACACCGCCGTCGTGCCGGACGCGTCGGCGTATTGGCCGATGATGAACAGGTCGGCCATGCCGTAGAGCGTCTGCAAAAAGTACGAAAACAGGTATGGCAGCGAAAAGCGCACGATGTTGCCGAAGACGCTGCCGGTCGTGAGATTCTTCTCCATGGTGTTTGCCCTCCCGACGAAACGTCAGAACGTCAGGCGCATCTGATACCACACGACGCCGCCGTGGGTGGAGGCCGACACGCCCTCACTCACGAAGCCGAACTTCGCATAGTAGTGCACGAGCCGGTCCTTGCACGTGAGCACAAGGCCGCGCCGCCCCTGCGCGCGGGCGTCGGCAATGGCGCGCTCGAGAAGCTGTCCCGCATAGCCGTGCCGCCGGTAGTCGGGCAGTGTGTTCACGCCGAAGATCATCTGCCACGCGCCGTGCGCGTCGTGCAGGGATGCATCGGCATAGAGATCGTCCGTGAGGTCGGCGCGGTCGGTGACCATGCCGTCGACGAACGCGATGAGCGTGCCGCCGTCAAACATCAGCCAGAAGTGGCCGCCGTAGTGCGCCAGCCGATCTGCGAGCTCCGCGCGCGTCGCGGCCTCCGCCGCGGGAAAGCACGCCGCCTCCACCGCCGCCACGGCGTCGAGGTCGGCGAGGGTCGCCGTGCGAATGATCCGGTCCATATTCATGCCTCCGTTTCGTCCAGCAGCAGCGCGGTCAGCTCCGCCACCGTGCGGCAGTAGTGCGGGCTGATGCGCTGCATGGTTTCGATGATGTGCGGCACGGTGTGTGTCCATCCGGCCGCGATAAAGTCCACGCCCGCGCGGTCGGCCATGTCCTTGCCGGGCTTGAGGTCGTCGATGACCACGAGCTGCTCCGGCCGCAGGCCGAGCGCGTGCTCGATCTGATAGATCGGCCACGGTGCGGGCTTGCGCCGCTCCGGGTCGTCGTCCCAGCCGTAGATCAGCTCCGGCGTGGGCAGATCGTGCGCGCGGTAGTCGCGCAGGATCGTCTCCGGCACGGAGTGGCTCACGACGCAGATGTGCCCGCCCGCGGCATGATACCGCTGCAGCAGCTCGCGCATACCGGGGAAGGTGTCCGGCACGTGCGTGCGCGCGTTCTCCAGCCACGTGCGGTACTGAAAGTCCATCTCGCTGTCGGAAAAATGCAGAATGTCGCTGCACAGCGCGCCGAAGCCGGGCTCGAACGAGTAGGAAAAAAAGTCGTCGAGCGTCATGTGCACGTCCGGCCGCAGCGTTCTGAGCGTCTGCACGAAGGCAGGGTAATTGACGGACGCGGTGCTGTTGACGACCGTGTCGTCATGGTCGAGCACCAGACATTGGTAGCGCATGGGCGACGCCTCCTTCGGGTTGAAATATGGATGCATTTTATCACACGGCGCGCGAAAATGCACGCGCGTGCACGAAAATGCCCGGACGAAGTTTCCCTCCGTCCGGGCCGATGCCTTGTACAGTTTGCTCAGAAGCTGCCGGCGGCCGTGCTTGCGCCCGCGCCCCAGAGCAGCACGCGCAGCACGCCGATGAGCGCGAGGTGCGCGGGATAATAGACGTAAAAGAGCCTGCCCATAGAGCGCCATTTGCCGCGTGTGCCGTCATAGCAGCGCAGCAGCGGGATGGAGAGCGCTGTGCCGAGCTGCACGAGCGCGTACACCTTATCAATGAAGAAAAAGTACACGAGCGCATACACGGCTGACCACACCATGAGCCAGCACATCTGGCGGCGGAAGTCCCCGCGTGCCTGCCCCATGAACAGGATCGCCATCGCGGCCACGCAGCTCCAGTCCGACGGGAAGGTGATGGCGCAGATCACAAACGTCAGCACGATCTTGACCCAGTTTTTAATCCGCTCGTCGTCGTGGATGACGAGCAGCATGAGTCCCCACGCGAGCGACCAGACGACGCCCGTCTGGTTGAACGGCCCGGTAGACAGCGGCAAAAACGGGATGCCGAAGCAGAAATCATACGCAAAGTGCGAGATGAACGCGAGCGCGAACAGGCGCACGGCGTACTTTTTCACATCGTGCGTGTAGTGATAGCCCTCGACGACGAAAAACCACATGATCGGCGCCGTCACGCGGCCGAGCAGGTGGCACACGAGCACCCACCAGTCGGTGCTGTACCCCGGCCAGAGCGTCCACGTGAGGTGGTCGAGCGTCATGGCGAGGATGGCGATGCCCTTGAGCGCGTTGCCGCTCAGGGCCGGTCTGCGGGTCTGGAGCATGGAGGCACCTCCGGAAAACGAGTTTTCTCTTTTTCAGCATAGCAAATCCGCGCCGCTGCGTCAATGCCCGCGGCGCAGAATGAAACCGCCCGCGGCAGCTTTGGCTGCCGCGGGCGGAAATGTCCGGCTGCGTGCGTCAGGTTTCGTCGGTCCCGGCCGTCTCGCCGAGGCCCGCATCGTCCTCCCCGAGGATGCCGAGCTTGCCGATGGCGTGGCGGCAGAGCGCGGCATACGTCTGCTCGCTGATGTCGTGCTCCATCTTGCAGGCGTCCTCCTCGGCGGTCTCGGCGTCCACGCCGAGCTCCATGAGAAACTTGGTCAGCGTGTGGTGCCGGTCGAGCATACGCGAGGCGATGTCCATCCCGCTCGGCGTGAGCGTGATGAGCCCGTCGCGATCCATGGTGATGTAGCCGTTTTCGCGCAGGCGCTTGGTCGTATAGGTCACGCTCGGCTTCGTGACGCCGAGCTGCTCTGCGATGTCGATCGAGCGAATGTATCCGTGCTTCTGCTGCATCATCAGCATTGCCTCCAGATAGTCCTCCGCGGCTCTGAGTATCTGCATAGCGGTTTCCACCAACCTTTTCGTGAAATTTCTTTTAGGTTAGCACACTTTAACCAAAATTGCAAGAGATGCGGCTTTTTTATATTTTCCTCTTGACATACGATGTTAGATGCGTTAAACTTTGGCATGGTTAAGGAAGTTTAACTTCTGTTAAACGAATGTAACCGATCTTTTTTCATCTAAGGTTAGCACGCTCTAACCGTTTACCAGTGGAGGGATATCTATGATGCCGCTGAATCTCGCCAACGTCGGCGAGGAGACACTGATTCTGAAAGTCGGCGGGAACCCGGAGATCAGAAAGCATTTGGCCGATCTGGGGTTTGTCCCCGGCGGGACGGCTACGGTCGTATCGGCGATCGGCGGGAATCTGATCGTGAAGGTCAAGGAATCCCGCGTTGCCATCAGCGATGAGATGGCACGCAAGATCATGATTTAAGGGAGGAAGTACGATGAAAACGCTGCGAGACGCCAAGATCGGCGAAACGGTCAAGGTCGTGAAGCTGCACGGTGAGGGCGCGATCAAGCGCCGCATCATGGACATGGGCATCACGAAGGGCACGGATGTGTACGTGCGCAAGGTCGCACCGCTCGGCGATCCGGTTGAGGTCACGGTGCGCGGGTACGAACTGAGTCTGCGCAAGGCCGACGCCGAGATGATCGAAGTTCAGGCGTAAACATCTGCAAGCAAAAAATATTTATTACATAAGGTAGGATCCCCCGAAGCAGAGGAGAATATCACAAAGGAGCATCCGAATGGAAAAGCAAATCAAGATTGCCCTAGCCGGTAACCCGAACTGCGGCAAGACGACGCTGTTCAATGCGCTGACCGGCTCCAATCAGTTTGTTGGCAACTGGCCGGGCGTCACGGTCGAGAAAAAGGAAGGCCGGCTGAAAAAGCATGACGACGTCGTCATCATGGACCTTCCCGGCATTTACTCGCTCAGCCCCTACACGCTGGAGGAGGTCGTCGCCCGCAACTACCTGATCGACGAGCGGCCGGACGCCATCCTCAACATCGTCGACGGCACGAACCTTGAGCGCAACCTGTACCTGACCACGCAGCTGACCGAGCTGGGCATCCCGGTGGTCATGGCCGTGAACATGATGGACATCGTGCGCAAGAGCGGCGACCAGATCAACATCAGGGAGCTCTCGCAGCAGCTCGGCTGCAAGGTCGTGGAGATCTCGGCCCTGAAGGGCGACGGTGTCATGGCCGCGGCGGAGGCCGCCATCGAGGCTGCCAGATCCACCAAGACCGTGCCGATGCACACGTTCTCCGGCCCGGTCGAGCACGCGATCGCCCACATTGAAGAGGCGGCTGTGCACGAGCTGCCGGAAGAGCAGCAGCGCTGGTACGCCATCAAGATCTTTGAGCGCGACGACAAGGTGCTCGCAAAGCTCCACATCCCCGAGGATGTGCACGCGCACATCGAGGCGGACATCAAGGCCGCCGAGGAGGAGCTCGACGACGACGCCGAGTCCATCATCACCAACGAGCGCTATGTCTACATCGCGGAGGTCATCCGCGCCTGCTACCGCAAGAAATCCAAGGCTACGCAGTCTGCGTCCGATAAGATCGACCGCATCGTCACCAACCGCTGGCTGGGCCTGCCGATCTTCGCCGTGGTCATGTTCCTCGTCTACTGGGTCGCCATGGTCGCCGTCGGCGCGCCCGCGACCGACTGGGCCAACGACGGCGTGTTCGGCGACGGCTGGCACCTGCTGGGCATTGGCTCGGGCGCCTATAGCGACGCCAACGACGAATACACCGCCGCGACCGAAGCGGTCGACGCGTTCCTGGGTCTCGACACCGAAGCCGAAGACTTCGACGCCGACGCCGCGCTCGCGGACATGAAGGACTTCGTTCCGAGCTCTGACACCGCGACCGTCACGGTCGAGGACGAGGAGACGCTGGCCGAGAACGAACTGACCGCTTACTACGACGCCATCCCCGATGACGCCGACGAGGACAGCACCGTCGCCATGACGTATCTGGACGCGGTGAAATATTTCGAGCAAAACGGCTTTGACGCGCCCGATCCGGCCAATTACGGCGTCTGGGTCCCGGGCATCCCGGTCCTGATCGGCAACGGTCTGGAGAAAGCGGGCTGCGCCGACTGGCTCAGCGGTTTGATCCTCGACGGCATTGTCGCCGGTGTCGGCGCGGTGCTCGGCTTCGTGCCGCAGATGCTGGTCCTGT
>ERZ840096.3408-NODE-3408-length-10818-cov-7.721453_pt1 | contig 10818 bp, 10 predicted proteins | sample MGYA00519878_ERZ840096 | MGnify/ENA primary metagenome ERZ840096 (study PRJEB31850, sample SAMEA3708865) | human gut metagenome | biome: human gut; feature: human-associated habitat; material: faeces | place: China | collected 2014 ...
ATATCGGCCTCGGTCAGCTTACCCTTGCCGCGCAGGCGGTCAAATGTGTCGTTGAGGCGATCGCTCAGGGAATCAAACACTAGTCACTCCTTAATTGGACTCGCCCACCAGGGCGCGGCAGAAATCTTTTGCATTAAACTCCTGCAGGTCATCGACCTGCTCGCCGACGCCGATGCGCAGGATCGGGAGCTTGAGCTTCTCGGCCACGGCCATGGCGATACCGCCCTTAGCCGTGCCGTCGAGCTTAGTCATGATAATACCGTCCAGGCCCAGCGCCTCGTTAAACTCGAGCGCCTGGTTCAGACCGTTCTGGCCAGTGGCGGCATCGATCACAAGCACGACCGAGACCGGCATGGGACCGGAGGCCATATTGGCGGCGCGCTTACGGGTCACATTGACCACCTTGGCAAGCTCGCGCATGAGCTCGGGGCTCGTGTGCAGACGACCGGCGGTATCAATGAGCACCAGGTCGCTGCCGCGCTTATCGGCCTCGTCGAGCACGTCATAGCACACGCTCGCCGGATCAGAGCCGCGGTCACGCTTGATAACCGGTACGCCGGCACGCTGACCCCACACATCAAGCTGCTCGATGGCGGCAGCGCGGAAAGTGTCGGCCGAACCGATCACCACGTTCTTGCCGCGGGCGGCCATGGCGCTCGCAATCTTGCCGACCGTGGTGGTCTTGCCGGCACCGTTGATGCCGACAAACAGCACGCAGCTCGGCGTATCGGAAAACGGGTCGCGCTCAACAGGCACAAAATGGCCCTCGAGCTGCTCGGCCAGGGCGCGACGAAGCTGCGGGGCGGTCTTGAGGTTCTTCTTGGCGGCGGCGTCACGCAGGTCATCGGAGACCTGAATGGCGACCTCGGCGCCCATGTCACCCATGACGAGGGTGTCCTCAAGATCCTCCCAAAAATCCTCGTCGACCTCGCCGCCAAAGTAGAAGACCTCGTTGAGGGCCTCGCGGCTGCGCTCAAGTCCGCGCGAGAGTGCGTCAAAGAATCCCATTATGCATTCACGACCTTTCCAGTTTCGCGATCGAGTTTTTGCGAGACGACGCGACTGACGCCGTCGGCTTGCATCGAGACGCCGTAGAGGACGTCAGCATCCTCCATAGTACGGCGCTGATGCGAGATTACCAAGAGCTGCGTATCGGAACGCAGCACATCGAGGGCGCCGATGAGCTTGGACAGGTTGGCGTCGTCGAGCGCAGCCTCGACCTCGTCCAGCACATAGAACGGCACCGTGCGCGTACGGTATACGGCAAAGAGCAGGGCGAGCGCCGTCAGGCTCTTCTCGCCGCCCGACATGAGCATCATCTTGGTGATGCGCTTGCCGCGCGGTTGGGCCACGACCTCGATACCCGTCTCGGCCGGGTGCTCGGGGTCGGTCATCTCCAGATGAGCCTGGCCGCCCGGGAAGAGCATGGCGAAGATCTCGCGGAAGTTCGCATCAACCTTCTCAAACGTCACCAGGAACGCCTTGCGCATCTTGCGGTCGATGGCCACCGTGATCTTGGTGAGCGCCTTGCGCGCGCTCTCCAGATCGGCAAGTTGCTCCTCGATGTAATCGGCACGGCGCTTGAGCTGCTCGTACTCCTCCATGGCGACTTGGTTCACAGGGCCCAGGTTGTTGATCTGGCGCACGAGCTGGTTGAGCTCGCGCTCGGCGGCGTCGCGGTCGGTAGGCGCAGGAAGCATGAGCGCTTCCTCGAGCACCGTGGTGCCATCGGCGGTGATGGCCTTGATGGCAGCCTCGACCTGTACCTCGAGCTTGCCGCGCGCCACCTTGAACTCATTTTGCGTCGTGGCGGCAACATCGACCCGCTCTTTGGCGCGGGCGACCTCGGTCTTGGCGTCCTCGATGGTCTTCTTGAGCGAGGCCGAGTCCGCCTCCTCGAGCGACGCCTGGTCGCGCAGGCGCGCAGCCCAATCCGACGCGCGCTCCAGCAGGGCCGAATAGCGCTCGTGCATGGGATCGACGCGAAGGCGCAGCAGCTCGAGCGAGCGCGAGGCCTGACGCGTCCCGCGGATACGACGGTCGATACCCTCCATACGATGCTCAAGATCGGGCACGCGGCCCTTCAGCGAACGCAGGCGCTCGCTCGTCTGAGCCAGGCGTACCTTAGCGTCGGCGAGCTTACCGGCGGCCTCGGAATCGTCACGGCGCACGCGGTCGAGCTCGTCATTGGCCTCGGCAATCTGCAAGCCTAAGTCGCTCGCCTGCGCACGGGCCTCGTCACGCGAACGGGTAAGTTCATCCACGCGCGGGCGTGCGGCACGAACGGCCTCGGCAGCCTGCTCGCGGCGCTTGGAAATACGCACGCGCTCGACTTCGCCATTGTTGGCGCTTTGCTCCAGACGGCCGATCTCGGACAACAGGGAGCGACGCTCGCCCTCAAGACGGGCGATCTCGCCAGCGGCATCGCCCTCGGCGGCACGGGCCTCCTCGACGGCGACGTTGGCCTCAACGACTTGGTCCGAAACATGCTCAAAGATAGCAGCCAGATCGGGCTCCAAGCCCTCGAGCTCACGGATGCGGCGCTTGCGCTCCAAGGCACCCGAAGCCTCGCCGGCATCGAGCCCCACACGCACCAGGCCACCACAGCTCACGCGGGCGCCATCGGGCGTCACGTAGGTCACACCGTCAACGACGGGCGCGGCCAGTGCGGCAGCCAAGTCATCGACAACGTAATAGCCGCCGAGCAGTGCCTCGACGACCGGACCGTAGCCCGCACGCACGGACAGGCAATCGACCAGGCGGGAACCGGCAGCGCCCTTAGCGGCAGCAGAGGCGCTCACACCGCGCGCGACCAGCAGCGCCTCGCCCGAGGCCTTCTTCTGGTCCAGAGCGGCACGACCGGCACGCTCAAGCGCGGACGCATCGTCGAACAGCAGCGCATCGATATCGCCGGCGAGCAATTGCTCAACCAGGCCCTCAAGCTCACGCGGGGCCTCGAGCACGTCGCCCAGACGACCCGAGACATCGTCGCCCAGCGCACCCATCAGACGGCTCACCAGCGGCGAGCTGTCAGCCATGCGGGCATCGAGCTTCTTTTGGCTGGCAAGCTCCGAGCGCACCTCGGACAGTTTGTTGCGCGCCTCGCTCTCGCGGGCACGCAGGTCCTTAAGGGCTGCACGGGCGACCTCGGTAGCCTCGCGAGCATCAATCTGGGCTTGACGGGCCTGATCAAGTGCACTGTCGAGCTCCTCAGCGCGGTCGCGACGGCTCTCGAGTGAGGCCGTGACTTCCTCGAGCTGCTCGTCGATCTGCTCCAGGCGTGAGGCGTACATGTTGTCCTCGGCCTCGGCGTTGCTCAGCGAGTCCTTCACCTTGGCGAGTTCGAGCGCCGCGTTATCGGCCACACGCTGCACATCGCGTTGCTCACGCGTAAGCTGCGAAATCTGATTGTCGAGCGCCACGCGCCGCTCGTGGAGCTGAGCGGCGGCAGGACCAGCGGCGTCAACGTCCTCCTGGGCCTGCATGTGCGCGCCGGTCACTTCCTCAAGCTGCGCACGCGCGTCCTCGAGCTCCTCTACCACGCGACGACGCTGATGCTCGGAGCTCGAGATCTGGCCGCGCATGTCGGACAGGCGCGACACCATGTTGTGGCCCTTTTCCTCGAGCAGGCGCATATCGGAGTTAATGCGGCCGACCACGTCTTGCATATGGCGGCGCTGCTCGCCCAGATCGCCCACAAACAGGCCCTTTTCCTCGAGCATGACCTGGAGCTTCTCGAGCTCGCGTTCCTTTTCGCCCAAGCGGTACTGCGCAAGCTCCAGCTCGGCGGCACCTTCCTTGGAGCGGCTCTCCAGGTCGTTCCACTGCGACTGCAGCGAACGCAGCTCGTCGACGGCTAGCATCTGCGTAAGCTCGTTCGCGCGCGAGGAAAGCTCTTTGTACTTGCGCGCGCGATCGACCTGACGCTCCAGGGGTCGCAGCTGACGGGCGATTTCCTTATTGATGTCGCGGGCACGCGTCAAGTGCTCGTCCATCGACTTAATCTTTTTGAGCGCACGCTCCTTGCGGCGCTTGTGCTTGGAGATGCCGGCAGCCTCCTCGATGAGGGCACGGCGCTCCTCGGGGCGGCTCTGCAAAATGGCGTCGAGCTTGCCCTGGCTGATGATGGAATGCGTATCCTTACCCAGACCCGAATCGTGCAGGATGTCCTGAATGTCCATCAGGCGGCACGGACTCGAGTTGATGAGGTACTCGCTTTCGCCCGAGCGATACATACGACGGGTGATGGCGACCTCGTCAAAGTCGACGGGCAGCATATGGTCCGAGTTATCGAGCACCAGCGTGACCTCGGCGACACCCACCGGCTTGCGCGCTGACGAGCCCGAGAAGATGACATCCTCCATGGCCTGGCCGCGCAGCTGCTTGGCGCTCTGCTCGCCCAGGACCCACAGAATCGAGTCAGAGATGTTCGATTTTCCCGAGCCGTTGGGACCTACGATGACGGTCAGGCCCGGCTCAAACGTCATATGGGCGCGGTCGGCAAACGACTTGAACCCTTTGAGCGTGAGGGACTTGAGATACACGGTTCCTCGCTTAAACAGGCTTCTTGTTGAGAATCACGCCGTTGGTGGTGTAGCCCATGCGGTCAAGTGCCTCGAGCGCAGCGGCTCCCTCGGCTTCCTTCTTTGAGGAGCCGGAGCCGCGACCCTGGCGAATACCATCGATCAACACCACGGCGGTAAAGGTGGGCGCATGCGCAGGGCCCTCGGAGCCGACCAGCTTGTACGCGGGAGGCTCGTGGCCGTCGGCCTGCACGCACTCCTGCAAAAACGACTTGGGGTTTGCAGGATGCTCGGCACGCTCGGAAGCCAAATGCGGCTTGAGCGTACGGTGGATAAACTCCGCCGCGGCATCCCAGCCGGCGTCCAGATACAGCGCGCCCACGAGCGACTCGTAGACGTTCTCGAGCGCCGAGTGCAGGCCGCGCGCGCCGGTACCGGTCTCGGAGGCACCAAAGATGATGATGTCATCGATACCCAGCTCGTGCGACACCTCGGACAGCGTGGCGCCCGAGACAAGGGACACCTTCAGGCGCGTGAGCTTGCCCTCGTCAAACTCCGGATAGGACACAAACAGGGAGCGTGCGACAACGGCGCCCAAAATGGAATCACCCAAGAACTCAAGGCGCTCGTAGCTTGCCGAGACTGGCTGGCCTTCGACGGCCGAAGGATGCGTAAGGGCCGCGCGCAGCAGCACCTTGTCATTGAACTCGTGGCCCAGAATCTCCTGGGCGCGCGTAAGTCGTTCGGATAAAGCCAAGACCTAAGCCTCCCTGGCGTTTTCGATCGCGTCGACGGCGTCGGCGACAGAGTTGAGCGAGAGCAGGGTCTCGTCATCGATCTCGAGATTGAACTCGTCCTCGATAGCCGTAACCAGTTGCAGGCGCTCGAGCGAGTTGGCATCGAGGTCGTCAAAGGTGGTCTCATCGCTAATTTCGGCAACATCGACGCCCAGAACGTCAGCAGCGACCTCGGCGATCTTGTCGAAGATTTCGGAGCGGTCCATAGCGCTTCCTCTCATAGTGCATGAATACCAAAAGAATGGTACCGCCCGGGCGGTACCAAGACACGGTTCTGATTCTACCCCACGAAGCAGGCCGCGAGGCACATAACAGCGCTCTAACTCGCTCTTACAAAACGATGCCGTCCATGGAGTTGGCAACGTTCTCGACCAGCCCTGCGCGCACGGCTTCGGCCGCCGCGAGCGTACCGTTTTTAACAGCCTCGACCGAGGTGGCGCCATGGCCGATCAGGACCACGCCGCGCAAGCCCAAAAGAATCGCGCCGCCCTTGGCGTCGCCCGAAAGCTTGGCCTTTATCTCGCGCATCTGCTTTTTAATGAGCAGCGCGGCGATCTTGGTGCCAAGCGAAGACATAAAGACGCCCTTGAGTTCCTGCAGCAAGAACTTGGCAGCACCCTCGGTGGCCTTGAGCGCAATATTGCCCGACATGCCATCGGCAACGACGACATCGAAGTTACCGGAGGTGATGTCCGTTCCCTCGCAGTTACCCACAAAGCCGGGAACGGCGGCTTTCATGGCCGGGAAGCACGCCTTGGTAAAGTTGGAGCCCTTCTCGTCCTCGGTGCCATTGGCAAGCAAGCCCACGCGAGGATGCTCGATGCCCAGGACAACGCGGGCATAAGCGCTACCCATCTGGGCAAAACGCACCATGTCGTCCACCTCGACATCGGGGTTGGCGCCCATGTCGCACAGCACCGTCAGGCCGCCGGCACGATTGGGCAGCGCATTGGTCAAACAGGGGCGCACCGGCTGCTTCTTGCCTTCGGCCATATATCTAAACGGTGTGACGTAGGCGGTCGCGGCAGCGGTCATGGCGCCGGTGGAGCCGGCGGAGAAAAACGCGTCCGCGTTGCCCTTTTTGATGGCGCGGCAGGCAAGCACGATCGAGGACTTGCGCTTGGTCATCACGGCGCGAATGGGATCGTCATCCATGGCGATAATGTCAGGGGCTTCCAGAGCCTCCACACGCGCATGGGCCGCGGCAAAGGGATTGACGATTTCGGCGGGACCGACTGCCAGGACCTCGATATCGGGATCGGCGGCAAGCGCAGCCTCGATACCATCGAGAACAACCTGAGGTTTCTCGTCTCCGCCCACAACGTCTACACAAACGCGAACGTTACTCATATACATACTCCTTATACAAAAATGGCCGACTCATTGAGCCGGCCATTGTGGTTCCATTTGGAACGGCATCGCATCCAGAGTATACCGTTACTCGGTAACGATAACCTCGCGGTCCTTGTAGAAACCGCAGCTGGGGCACACGTGGTGCGGAAGCTTGACAGCGCCGCAACGGGGGCACGTGGACTGAGCCGCAGCCGAGATCTTCATGTTGGCGGAACGACGGGTGTGAGTGCGGATACGACCCTGCTTTTGTTTAGGTACGGGCATAGTGACCTTCCTTATGAACTATCCAGTGTGGCGATTACGCGCAAGTAGCGATACTACCACAGTTTTACTCGTCGAGCTTGAGATTCTTCAATGCTGCAAATGGATTTTCCGTGGCAGCGGCCCATTCTGCCTCTGCCTGGGCGGCGCAATCGCATTGCTCGACGTTGAGATTGCAACCGCAAGTGGGGCACAGGCCGCGGCAATCGGGCTTGCACAGAACGACAAACGGCGTGTCCATGACGACCGCGTCGTTGATGGGCTCACCCAGATCGACGATGCGGTCCTCACCCAGGAGCTCGTAGCCGTCCTCGTAGGCCTCGGGATCCTCGGGCTCCTCGAAGAGGTAGAACTCCTCGATCTCGCCAGCGATATCAAACGAGGCGGGCTCCAGGCAACGGTCGCACTCGCCGGTGGCGTGCGCGCGGACCATACCCGTGAGCAAGACACCGGTACCGGCATTGGTAAAGACAACGTCGTAGTCGATGCCGTCCTGTAGCTGGTACTCCTTCTCGCCCACCGTGTAGGTGGCAACATCGACCTTGCCGGTCAGCGGATACGAATCACCAGGAAACTCGAGCTGCTCAGAAAGATCGACGGTAACGCTCGGGAACTCAGCCATTACCACTGACCATTCTGTTGGGCGGCACCCTCGTTGAGCTGCTGACGGCAACGGGTAACGGTGCCGGTCAGGCTCTTGAGGTTCTCCTCCAGGTGCGTAAAGACCTGCTCTGCGTAGTCCTCGGCAGCATAACGCGTCTCGCGCTCGTACTGCTGGGCACGATCGCGGATGTCGTCGGCCTGCTGCTGTGCCAAGCGGACGATCTCCTGCTCACCGGCAATGGTGAGGGCCTGCTGCTGAGCGTCGGCGATGATGGAATCGGCCTGAGCGGCGGCGGAAGCCATAAGCTCCTCGCGCTCCTTAAGGATACGGCGGGACTTCTGCCACTCCTCGGGATAGCTCATGCGGATCTCGTCGAGGATGTTGAAGAACACGTCGGCGTCGATGACCTTGAACTGAGCGTTCTTGCCGAAAGGCGGCTTGGCTTCCTCGATCAGCCCTTCGAGCTCATCGACCAAGCTGACGATCCTATCGCCAGGAAAATTCTCGCCCGGCATCCAGTCTCCTTTCATAGGTAACATATCATCGTGCTAGTTTACCACATGCCACCAGGCAATAAAAAACGTCACGAAAAGCGGTGTCTGAGCGCTTCGACCACGTTGGGCGGGACAAACGTCGATACATCGCTGCCGAGCGAGGCGATCTGGCGAACGACCGAACTCGAGATATAGCCGTACTGCGGCGCACTCATGACAAAGATGGACTCCAACTCGTTATCCAAGCGATAGTTGAGGTCTGCCTGCTGCAGCTCGTACTCAAAGTCGGTCATGGCGCGCAGGCCCTTGACCACGGCCCCCGCCCCCTGCTCGCGAGCGAAGTCGACCAAGAGGCCGGTAAAGGGCAGGACCTCGACGCCGTCGATATCACCGAGCGCCTCGCGAGCCAGCGCCACGCGCTCATCGAGCATAAACGTGGTGCCCACACCGTTTTTACCCTGCGACTCGGCGACAGCGACGATCACGCTGGGAAAGATGCGGCGGGCGCGGCGGATGACGTCGATATGGCCAAACGTGATGGGATCGAAGGTGCCCGGGACGATCACGCGGTTGATGGTGTCACTCATGGGCGTTCTCCTGAACCGTCATGGCATCGTTGTTGTAAGCATCGGTGCCGGCGCAATCTTCCTCACTATCGTCATCGCCGACCCAACGAAGCAGGTCGACCGAGGTAATGCCGTAGCGCTTCTCGCGCACGATCTCAAAGCCTGCCGGATGCGCGCCCGCATCGGCGGCGGCATGCTCAAACAGGGCATAAGCGCCAGGTGCAAGCAGGCCCTGCTGAGCCAGGTTCTGCAGCAGTATCTCGACCGGCTCGGCACCAAAAGCATAGGGCGGGTCGAGCAGGACCAGATCAAAGGGGCCGCCCGGCACACGACCGCGCGAGGCGCTCGCCAGCATGTCGCCCGTTACCACGCGCCAACGCGCACGGTCACGGCAGAGCGACTCGATATTCTTGGTAATGAGCCGCGCGGCATTCCGATCGATCTCGAACGTCGTGAGTGAGCGGGCACCACGTGAGAGCATCTCTAACCCTAAGGCACCGGAGCCGCCAAAAGCGTCCAGCACGCGGACCTCGTCCAGATCGAAGTCGAATGCCGACATGACCATAGATGCGCATGCCTCGCGCACGCGATCGGTCGTGGGGCGGGTGACATCGCGACCACGGGGCTCCTCGATCTTACGACCGCGCCATTCGCCGCCGATGATTCTCATCCTCCGCTGACCTCCTTAAAAATGTGTCGATATCGCATGGCGACCGCATCGCGCAGGGGGCGCGTCGCCACGGAGTCAAGGTTGCAAGCATACCGCAAGAGCTCGACCGCGTCCAAATGGGCCCACTCGATCAGCTCCTCGTCGGCATCCAGGTCGACAAAGCGCAGAGTCACACCGCCATGCTGGCGGTACCCCAGGATTTCGCCCTCGTGGCGCAGACGAAGGTCCATCTGGGCGAGCGTAAAGCCGTCCGAGGTCTTTTCGAGCGACTGGAGACGCTCTTGCGCCGCCGAAGCGCCGCCGTTGCCCTTGGAGTGCGTCATGACCAGGCAGGTGCCCGACACGCTGCCGCGGCCCACGCGGCCGCGCAGCTGGTGCAGGGCCGCCAAGCCAAAGCGCTCACCGTTCTCGATGACCATGACGGTGGCGTTGGGCACGTCGACGCCCACCTCGACCACCGTAGTCGAGACGAGCACGTCGATCTCGCCGCGCTTGAAGGCATCGATAACCTGGTCCTTCTCCCCCGCTGGCATACGGCCGTGAAGGCGCTCGATGGCAAGGCCCGGCAACGCCAGACGCAGGCGATCGAGCTCGGTCGCCGTATCGTGCAGCGGCACGGGAACCGTCACGCGGCCCTCATCGTCGCGGGCAATACCGGGCACGTCTTCCAGCTCATCGACCGAGTCACTCGGCTCCACGAGCGGGCAAATCACGTAGGCCTGCTGACCCTTTTCATGCGCCTCGCGGATGGCGCCATAGGCAAGGTCGCGGCTCGACTCGGTAAGCACGCGTGTCATCACGCCAGCGCCAGGGACGGGCCGATGGCGGATGATGCTCGTGTCCAGATCGCCGTAGACCGAAAGCGCCAGCGTACGTGGGATGGGCGTTGCCGTCATAACGAGTAGATCGGCACCAGGGCCCTTCGCACGCAGGGCGTTGCGTTGGCCGACGCCAAACCGGTGCTGCTCATCGATGACCACGAGCGACAGATGCTTAAACGCCACGTTATCCGAAAGCACCGCGTGGGTGCCAAAGAGGACATCGAGCTCGCCCGATTCCAGATGGGCATGAATCCGCTCGCGCTCGGCCGCCGGCGTGGCGCCCGTCAGGAGCGCCCAGGTCATGCCAGCCTGCAAGAGCAAGGGGCCGGTCTTATCGGCATATTGACGCGCCAGCACGCCCGTGGGCGCCATAACGCAGGCCTGCGTGCCGCTATCGGCAGCCACAGCCAGCGCGCAGGCGGCAACGGCGGTCTTACCGGTACCGACATCGCCCAGCAGCAGGCGGTTCATCACGCGCCCGCCATCGCACATATCGCGCAGGATATCTTGGAACGCGGCCTCCTGCTCGTCGCTCAGCGAAAACGGCAGGGCCTGCTTAAGCGCGGCCAGGTGCTCGCCCGCGGCGTGGGCGTAGGGCACCACATCGACCAGGCCACCGTCGTTGCGCAGGCGCAGCGCCAGCTGCAGGTAGAGGCACTCCTCGTAGGCAAGCCGTGCGCGCGCGATATCGCGCTCAGCCATGCTCGAAGGAAAGTGGATCGATCGAAG
>ERZ840096.3411-NODE-3411-length-10813-cov-20.968024_pt1 | contig 10813 bp, 10 predicted proteins | sample MGYA00519878_ERZ840096 | MGnify/ENA primary metagenome ERZ840096 (study PRJEB31850, sample SAMEA3708865) | human gut metagenome | biome: human gut; feature: human-associated habitat; material: faeces | place: China | collected 2014 ...
TCGGTTTCCCTCACCTGCCCATCTCCGTTATTATGTCTCATCCATGTGATAACGACGAAAACTACAAAATCGCAGCCATTTAAAATCAGGGATCTGGATAACACCCCATGAGCACAATTGACAATCTCGACGCCCACACGCCGATGATGCAGCAGTATCTCAAGCTAAAGGCGCAACATCCTGACATTCTGCTGTTTTACCGGATGGGGGATTTTTACGAGCTATTTTATGACGATGCGAAACGCGCCTCGCAGCTGCTCGATATCTCGCTGACCAAGCGCGGCGCCTCCGCGGGCGAACCGATACCCATGGCCGGCATCCCCCACCACGCCGTAGAGAACTACCTCGCCAAACTGGTCAATCAGGGCGAGTCGGTGGCCATTTGCGAGCAGATTGGCGACCCGGCCACCACCAAGGGGCCGGTCGAGCGTAAAGTGGTGCGTATCGTCACCCCAGGCACCATTAGCGATGAAGCGCTGCTGCAGGAGCGCCAGGACAACCTGCTGGCCGCCATCTGGCAGGACAGCAAGGGCTTCGGCTACGCGACGCTGGATATCAGCTCCGGGCGCTTTCGCCTGAGCGAACCGGCCGACCGCGAAACCATGGCGGCAGAGCTGCAACGCACCAACCCGGCGGAACTGCTGTATGCGGAAGATTTTGCCGAATCGTCGCTGATCGAGGGCCGCCGCGGTCTGCGCCGTCGCCCGCTGTGGGAATTTGAAATCGACACCGCGCGCCAGCAGCTAAACCTGCAGTTCGGCACCCGCGATCTGGTCGGCTTCGGCGTCGAAAACGCCCCGCGCGGCCTGTGCGCCGCCGGCTGCCTGCTGCAGTATGTCAAAGACACCCAGCGTACCTCGCTGCCGCACATCCGCTCCATCACCATGGAACGCCAGCAGGACAGCATCATTATGGATGCCGCCACCCGCCGTAACCTCGAGATCACCCAGAATCTGGCCGGCGGCACCGACAACACCCTGGCCTCGGTACTCGACTGTACGGTGACGCCGATGGGCAGCCGGATGCTCAAGCGCTGGCTGCATATGCCGGTCCGCGATACCGCCGTGCTGGTGGAGCGCCAGCAGACCATCGGCGCGCTGCAGGAGCGCTATACCGAGCTGCAGCCGGTGCTGCGCCAGGTCGGCGATCTGGAGCGTATTCTGGCGCGTCTGGCGCTGCGTACCGCCCGGCCGCGCGATCTTGCCCGCATGCGTCATGCCCTGCAGCAACTGCCTCTGCTGCGTGAGCTGCTGGCCGACGTTGACAGTCAGCCGGTGCAAAAATTGCGCGAGAAAATGGGCGAGTTCACCGAACTGCGCGAACTGCTGGAGCGCGCGGTGATCGACGCCCCGCCGGTGTTGGTCCGCGACGGCGGGGTCATCGCCCCGGGCTATAGCGAAGAGTTGGACGAGTGGCGAGCGCTGGCCGATGGCGCCACCGATTATCTCGATAAGCTGGAGATCCGCGAGCGCGAGCGGCTGGGCCTCGATACCCTGAAAGTCGGCTACAACGCCGTCCACGGCTACTACATCCAGATCAGCCGCGGCCAGAGCCACCTCGCGCCGATCCACTACGTGCGCCGCCAGACGCTGAAAAACGCCGAACGCTACATTATTCCTGAGCTGAAGGAATACGAAGATAAGGTGCTGACCTCCAAGGGCAAAGCGCTGGCGCTGGAAAAACAGCTTTATGACGAACTGTTCGACCTGCTGCTGCCGCATCTCGCCGATCTGCAAACCAGCGCCAGCGCGCTGGCCGAGCTGGACGTGCTGGTCAACCTGGCGGAACGCGCGGAAACCCTGAACTACTGCTGCCCGACCTTTAGCGATAAGCCAGGCATTCGCATCAGCGAAGGCCGCCATCCGGTGGTCGAGCAGGTGCTGAAAGAGCCGTTTATCGCTAACCCGCTGCAGCTGGCGCCGCAGCGGCGGATGCTGATCATTACCGGGCCGAACATGGGCGGTAAAAGTACCTATATGCGCCAGACCGCGCTGATTGCGCTGCTGGCCTATATCGGCAGTTACGTCCCGGCGCAGAAGGTGGAGATCGGGCCCATCGATCGCATCTTTACCCGCGTCGGCGCGGCGGATGACCTGGCCAGCGGCCGCTCGACCTTTATGGTGGAGATGACTGAAACCGCCAATATCCTGCACAACGCTACCGAACACAGCCTGGTGCTGATGGATGAGATTGGCCGCGGCACGTCCACCTACGACGGGCTATCGCTGGCGTGGGCCTGTGCGGAAAATCTGGCCAACAAAATCAAGGCGCTGACCCTGTTCGCCACCCACTACTTCGAGCTCACCCAGCTGCCGGAGAAAATGGAAGGCGTCGCCAACGTCCACCTCGACGCGCTGGAGCACGGCGATACCATCGCCTTTATGCACAGCGTGCAGGACGGCGCGGCCAGCAAGAGCTATGGCCTGGCGGTCGCCGCGCTGGCGGGGGTGCCGAAAGAGGTGATCAAGCGCGCGCGGCAGAAACTGCGCGAGCTGGAGAGTATCTCGCCCAACGCGGCGGCGACCCAGGTCGACGGCACGCAGATGTCGCTACTCGCCGCCCCGGAAGAGACCTCGCCTGCGGTTGAGGCGCTGGAGAATCTTGATCCGGACTCCCTGACCCCGCGTCAGGCGCTGGAGTGGATCTACCGTCTGAAAAGCCTGGTCTAGCCCCCCATTAAGGTGAAAAACGGCAGCGCTGTGAAGCGCTGCCGTTTTAGTAAACAAAAAAATGGGTGCTAGAGGATGCGTCCTGACAACCCATACGCGGGGTTGCCCTCGCGCGGATGCTACTTCTTCGATTCGTAAGCGAGAACAGCTTTAAACTCAATATTACGCTCTTTAATACTCAGCTCGCATAGTGAGCTGTGCACCAACAGCGTAAATCCCAGTACCGTAATACAGAGTACGATGATTGCCACAAGGGCATATTTTGTCAGCATATCTTGCCTCCCTGCAAAGAAGAGACTAACATCTGAATTGTCTATGTTCATTCGCTAGCCTCAGTTGATAGAAATATCTCCTGGGGCTTTCGTCTGTCTGGGGGCCTGGTAATGCTCAAGGCCAGACAGCCTCAAGCACCCGCCGCAATTCTACACTCGTCAGGGCGTGAAATTTATCTGCAAGGAATTAATCAGACGAATTTTATAATAATCTGGATGCAGGCTCGCAAAGTCATCCCGGTATATTAACCCTTCACGTAATTTTTTAATTTAATGAAAAAAAATAATTTCCATAATTGTACTAAATATAAAAAAGGCCCGACTTAGCGGGCCCCTTTCATTAACGCTTATCTTCCGGCAATAGCGGCGGTACGTGCGGCACCTGCGGCGCCTCATCGATATCTTTCTGCGTCATGCGGAACGCTTCCGGATAGTGTTCGCGGCTGGTGCGGCGCAGCGGCTCGGTATCTCGCCAGGTGTAAAGACAGTGCTGGCACTGATACACGGTCCAGACCCCTTTCACCGGCGAGGTCGCCATGACTTCAATCTTTTCATCGGCGCAACGTGGACAAATCATCTTCTTCTCCTTATTTACGGTTGGCCAGCATAGCGGTCAGTTTTTCAGCCCAGGCTTTGGTTTCCGGCAGATCCTGCACCGGCTGGCTGTAGTGACCGCGAAGGTCCGGCGCAACCGGGGTGGTGGCGTCGATAATCAGTTTGTCGGTAATGCCTGCCGGGCTGGAGCCTGGGTCAAGTTCAAGGACCGACATGTTCGGCAACTGCACCAGGTCTCCCGCCGGGTTAACCTTCGAGGAGAGCGCCCACATCACCTGCGGCAGGTTGAACGGGTCGACGTCTTCATCAACCATGATCACCATCTTCACATAGCCGAGGCCGTGGGGAGTGGTCATCGCCCGCAGGCCCACCGCGCGGGCAAAACCGCCGTAGCGTTTTTTGGTGGAGATGATCGCCAGCAGACCATGGGTGTACATGGCGTTGACCGCCTGCACTTCCGGAAATTCGGCCTTCAGCTGCTGATACAGCGGTACGCAGGTCGCCGGGCCCATCAGATAGTCAATCTCGGTCCACGGCATACCGAGGTAGAGCGATTCAAAAATCGGTTTGCTGCGATAAGAGACTTTGTCGATACGCACTACCGTCATGTTACGACCGCCGGAGTAGTGACCGGTAAATTCACCGAACGGCCCCTCGATCTCACGCTTACGCCCTTCAATGACCCCTTCGAGGATCACTTCCGAACCCCAGGGCACGTCAAAGCCGGTCAGCGGCGCGGTAGCGATGGGATACGGGCTCTCGCGCAGCGCGCCAGCCATCTCATATTCAGACTGATCGTATTTCAGCGGCGTGGCGCCCATCAGGGTAATAATCGGGTCGTTACCGAGGGTAATGGCGATCGGCAGATCTTCCCCACGCTCTTCCGCTTTGTGCAGATGCAGCGCGATATCGTGCATCGGTACCGGCTGCAGGCCGAGCTTGCGCTTGCCTTTCACTTCCATGCGGTAGATACCGACGTTTTGCTTACCGAAGTTATCTTTATCCAGCGGATCGCGTGAAACGACACAGGCTTTATCGAGGTAGAAACCGCCGTCACCATCATTGAGGCGGAACAGCGGCAGAATATCGAACAGGTTGATATCATCGCCATCAACAGTATTTTCTGCCCACGCCGGGTTGGCGCGGCGCTCTGGCGTCACCGGGAAGTTATCCCAGCGGCGAATGAACTCATCAATCTGCTTTTTCACCGGCGTGTTAGGCGGCAGGCCCAGCGAGATGGCATGGTTCTGCCACGAGCCGATGGTGTTCATCGTCACGCGAGCGTCGTTAAAGCCGCGAATATTATCGAACCACAGCGCCGGGGCACCGTCGCCGATGCGTCCGGTCGCATTGGCGGCCGCCGCCAGATCGGGCTCAGCGTTCACCTCTTCACTGATTTTCAGCAGTTGTCCCTGGTCATCCAGCGCCTGCAAAAAGCTGCGCAAATCATCAAAAGCCATTATTCGATCTCCTGTGCAAATTGTTCTGCCGTGCGTAAGCCGTTCCAGCGGCGCGCTTTGTGATAGTCGAGGCCAAACTGATCCAGCACCCGGGTGACGATATGATTGGTGATATCGTCAACCGTCTCCGGGTGGTTGTAGTAAGCTGGCATGGGCGGGACCATCGCCACGCCCATGCGGGACAGCGCCAGCATGTTCTCCAGATGGATCGTGCTGAGCGGCATTTCCCGCGGGACCAACACCAGCTTGCGCCCCTCTTTGAGCACCACGTCCGCCGCGCGGCCCACCAGCCCTTCGGCATAACCCGCGCGAATGCCTGCAAGCGTTTTCATACTGCAGGGAATAACGATCATGCCGTCGGTACGAAATGAACCGGATGAGATGGTGGCGGCCTGGTCTGCCGGGCTGTGGGAAAAGTCCGCCAGCGCGGCCACTTCGCGCGCCGTCCAGGGCGTTTCCAGCTCGATGGTGGTTTTGGCCCATTTCGACATCACCAGATGGGTTTCCACCTCCGGCATATCGCGCAGCGCCTGCAGCAATGCCACCCCAAGCGGTGCCCCGGTGGCCCCCGTCATCCCAATAATCAGTTTCATTCCAGACCTCATTACTTTTGTTCGTGTACGAACTTTATATTTAAACTACCCCCTCCAGCCCTTATTGGCAAGATCGTTCGTATACGTGCGCATTTTTAATCAAAACGCAGAAAGGGTATAAAAAGGCGTACGAACGGCTATCATAGAGGTGACAGTTTTGTTACGGAGTATTCATGGAGTTACGAAACGAAGCATTCCACCTGCTGCGCCAGCTTTTTCAACAGCATACCGCCCGCTGGCAGCAGGCGTTGCCGGACCTGACTAAACCTCAGTATGCGGTGATGCGCTCGGTAGCGGAGCACCCCGGGATCGAACAGGTGGCGCTGATTGAAGCGGCGGTCAGCACCAAGGCTACGCTGGCGGAGATGCTCAGCCGAATGGAAGCGCGCGGCCTGGTGCGCCGGGAGCACGATCCGGCCGATAAACGCCGCCGTTTTGTCTATCTGACCGACGAAGGCGAGGCGTTGCTTAACCGTTCCATTCCGCAGGGCAATGAGGTCGATGACGAGTTTCTCGGCCGCCTGAGCGATGACGAGCGCGAGCAGTTCTCCCGGCTGGTGCACAAAATGATGGCGCCCTGAACGGGCGCTTAACCGACCTTCTCGCGCAGGAAGTCAATAAATGCCCGCACCCGGGTCGGCAAATGCTGCGAGTCGGGATAAAGGGCATACACGCCCTGCTGTGGGAAATGGTATTCCGGCAGGAGCGGCACCAGCTCCCGCTGCGCCACCTTTTTGGCTACCAGCCATGCGGGCAGCAAGGCGACGCCGCATCCCGCCAGAGCAAAGCTCATCAGCGCCGTAGCGCTATCAGCAGAAAACCGCGGCGCGCTGGCTATCGAGAAATCCACCTCTGTCTGGTGATCCGTGCGCAGCTGCCAGCGCAGCGGCGTCGGCAGGCGCTCGTGAATAATCCACTCAGCTTGCGCCAGATCTGACAGCGTCTGCACCGGATGGCTTGCCAGCCAGGCCGGAGAGGCGACGGGCAGGATCGCGAAACTGGCTATCCGCGTCGCCCGATAGCGGGAATCGGCCAGCGTACCGAGGCGTATCGCCACATCAAATCGTTCTGAAATGAGGTCGGCATGATGGGAGGAGGAGACGTGGCGCACCCGCAGCGCCGGATGACGACGGGCGAACGCGGCCAGCGCTGGAATGATAACCTGCGCGCCATACTCCGGCGTGGTGGTGATCCGTAGCTCCCCGCTTAAGCCGCTATGGCTGGCCCGCACTTCATCCTGGAGATTTTCCGCCGCGTTCAGGAGCGCCACCCCGCGCTGATAGAACAGCACCCCGGCGTCAGTGAGCCGCAAACGCCGCGTCGAACGCAGCAGCAGCGTCACCCCCAGCTCATTTTCCAGCTGCCGTACGTTAAAGCTGACCACTGCCTTGGTCTGCCCCAGCGCCGCTGCGGCCAGGGTGAAACTGCCGGCATCTACCACGGCGATAAACATGGTCACGCGCTGAAGATTAAGCATCGTCGTCCGGATGATTGTCAAAAATATTCAGACAGTATATCCCGATTAGTCCCGTTTATCCCTCGCTGCGGCAGGTTTACAGTAGCCGCCTGTCTGAGGGAGTGAACCATGACCTACCGCCACCGCGTTGCCACCGTTTTTCTGTTCGGCTTTTTTCTCGATTTGATCAATATGTTTATCGCCAGCATCGCCTTTCCGGCAATCAGCCGCGCGCTGGCGGTTTCCGTCTCGCAACTGGCGTGGGTCAGTAATGCCTATATTCTCGGTCTGACGGTCGTTGTGCCGTTCAGCGCCTGGCTCAGCGAGCGCTGGGGGGCGAAACGGCTGTTTTTACTCTCGCTGGGGCTGTTCAGCCTCGGCGCGCTGGCGGCAGGACTTGCCAACAGCCTGAGCGAACTAATTTTATGGCGGACGCTGCAGGGGATGGGCGGCGGGCTGTTAATCCCCCTCGGCCAGGCGCTGACGTGGCCGCTGTTTCAGCCGCATGAGCGGGCGAAGCTGTCGGCGGCGGTGATGCTGGTCGGCCTGCTGGCCCCCGCCTGCTCGCCGGCGATCGGCGGCCTGTTAGTCGAGGCGTTCAGCTGGCGCTGGGTCTTTTTCGCCAGCCTGCCTGTGGCTCTGCTAACCTTTGTGCTGGCGGTGCGATGGCTGAACGACACCCCCGGTCCGGTTCGCCCGACTCGCTTTCTTCCACTGTCGCTGCTGGCCGATCCCCTGCTGCGCTTCGCGATGCTGATCTACCTCTGCGTGCCGGGGATGTTTATTGGCGTCAACGTGGTGGGGATGTACTACCTGCAACGCGTCACCGGGATGGCGCCGGGGGCAATCGGTGCCCTGATGGTGCCCTGGTCGCTGGCCTCGTTTGCCGCCATCACCTTTACCGGCAGATATTTCAACCGCTTCGGGCCCCGGCCGCTGGTCATCATCGGCTGCCTGCTTCAGGCGATGGGGATCATGCTGCTGCTGAAGATCGATGCGGACAGCCCGCTGGCGCTGTTGATTCTGGCCTTTACGCTGATGGGCGGCGGAGGCAGCTTATGCAGCAGCACCGCGCAAAGCAGCGCTTTCCTGCATACGCCTGCCGAAGAGATGCCTGACGCCAGCGCGATATGGAATCTTAACCGCCAGCTCAGCTTCTTTGCCGGCAGCGCCCTGCTCGCCCTGCTGCTGAGGGTATTCCCGCCGGCCTACGCCTGGCAGGGGGTATTTATCAGCGCCGCCGTCATTACCCTGTTGCCGCTGCTGTTTTGCCTGCGGCTGAATAATCGGGCGATTATCCATCGCCTGCACACCACTCTGGAGAAGTCATGAATCCTTATCTGCAGGAAGTCCTCGATGCCCATGTCCTTATCGAACGCTGGTTAAGCCATGGCGAAGGAAGCGCTGAGGCGCTGATGAAGCGTTTTGCCGCCGATTTTACCATGATCCCCTTGAGCGGTGAGAAGATGGACTACCCAACGGTGAGCCGTTTTTTCCACCACGCCGGCGGCAGCCGTCCGGGGTTAGATATCGTAGTGGATCAGATGGAAATCATCAGCGAGTGGCACGACGGCGCCGCAGTGCTATATCGTGAAAGCCAAACGCTGGCGGATAGCAGTCAGAACGTTCGCTGGTCGACGGCGATTTTTCAACAAGCGGAAGGGAAAATTGTCTGGCGCCATCTGCAGGAAACCCGCCTCGGCTAGCCCAAAGAAAAAGGCCCCGACTTTCGAGGGGGCCTTTTTGACAGAAAACGTCTTATTCGCGGAAGAGCGCTTCGATATTCAGCCCCTGTCCCTGCAGAATTTCCCGCAGGCGACGCAGACCTTCCACCTGGATCTGCCGCACGCGTTCGCGGGTCAGGCCAATTTCACGGCCCACATCCTCCAGCGTGGCAGCTTCATAACCCAGCAGACCAAAACGACGTGCCAGAACTTCACGCTGCTTGGCGTTCAGTTCGAACAGCCATTTGACGATACTTTGCTTCATATCATCGTCCTGCGTGGTGTCTTCCGGGCCGTTCTCTTTCTCATCGGCCAGAATATCCAGCAGCGCTTTTTCTGAATCGCCACCCAGCGGAGTATCCACGGAGGTGATGCGCTCGTTCAGACGCAGCATACGGCTGACGTCATCGACCGGTTTGTCCAGCTGTTCGGCGATCTCTTCCGCGCTAGGCTCGTGGTCCAGCTTATGGGACAACTCGCGCGCGGTACGCAGATAGACGTTCAGCTCTTTAACAATATGGATCGGCAAACGGATCGTACGGGTTTGGTTCATGATCGCCCGTTCAATAGTCTGGCGGATCCACCAGGTCGCGTAGGTCGAAAAACGGAACCCACGTTCCGGGTCAAACTTCTCAACGGCGCGGATCAGGCCGAGGTTACCTTCTTCAATCAGATCCAGCAACGCCAGACCACGATTGCTGTAACGACGGGCAATCTTCACCACCAGACGCAAGTTACTTTCAATCATGCGACGGCGTGAAGCGACATCACCACGCAGTGCGCGACGCGCGAAATAGACTTCCTCTTCCGCGGTCAGCAGTGGGGAATAACCAATCTCTCCAAGATAAAGCTGAGTGGCGTCAAGTACGCGCTGGGTTGCGCCTTGCGACAGCAGCTCTTCCTCAGCCAGATCGCTATCACTGGGTTCCTCTTCTACTAAGGCTTTCTCGTCGAAAACCTCAATTCCGTTCTCATCAAATTCCGCGTCTTCATTTAAATCATGAACTTTCAGCGTATTCTGACTCATAAAGGTGGCTCCTACCCGTGATCCCTGAGCAAAGCACCTTCCACGGCACATCAACAAACGACGCCTGGACGATTTCCCCTGCCCTCTCTGCGAGAGGAACGTAGACACCGCCCTGGCGCCTGTTAGCTGATGCTTCGCTTATCCGTACTTTGCCAAATTATCGCTGCGGTAAGTACTGCAGCGGGTTGACGGATTTCCCCTTGTAACGAATTTCAAAATGTAATCTTGTTGAGCTGGTTCCGGTGCTACCCATGGTAGCGATTTTCTGCCCCGCTTTGACTTCCTGTTGCTCCCGAACCAGCATGGTATCGTTATGAGCGTAGGCACTCAGGTAATCATCGTTGTGTTTGATGATAATAAGATTACCGTAGCCGCGCAGTGCGTTACCGGCATAGACGACGCGCCCATCGGCGGTCGCGACAATAGCCTGTCCCTTACTGCCTGCAATATCGATACCTTTATTGCCGCCTTCCGCGCCGCTAAAGTTCTCGATAACCTTGCCATCAGTCGGCCAGCGCCATGTTGAGATCGGCGAACTGGTTGACGTACTGCTTGCAGTCGGCTGGGTTGTGCTCACCGTTGTTGGTGCCGTCACCGGCGCGACAACCGTTGTGGTTGTAGTCGCTGGTTTATTATTAGGCAACATCTTGGTAGCACTCTGTTCACCTGAAGATTCAGAATACGTAATAGTCGGTTGTGAAGCAACCACCGCGGTCGATTTTTGTGCAGAAGTTGTGCTGGTCGTCGCACCGCCGCTCGCTCTTGCGCTGGCCTGAGAAACGGCGTTTTCGCCGGTGATCGGCTGGCCTGAGGCGTTACCGACCTGCAGTACCTGCCCCACGTTCAGCGCGTACGGGGCCGGGATATTGTTGCGTTGCGCCAGGTCGCGGAAATCGTTGCCGGTGACCCAGGCGATATAGAATAGCGTGTCGCCGCGTTTTACCGTATAGGTACTGCCGCCGGTATAGCTACCTTTCGGAATATCGCCATATTTGCGGTTGTAAACGATCCGGCCATTTACCGTCTGTACCGGCTCCTGCGCCACCGGCGCCGGCTG
>ERZ840096.3415-NODE-3415-length-10790-cov-8.644061_pt1 | contig 10790 bp, 13 predicted proteins | sample MGYA00519878_ERZ840096 | MGnify/ENA primary metagenome ERZ840096 (study PRJEB31850, sample SAMEA3708865) | human gut metagenome | biome: human gut; feature: human-associated habitat; material: faeces | place: China | collected 2014 ...
CATTTCTCTCATCTTCACTTTCCGTTGCTTTTGCTTAAATTGTGCATGTATCCCGGCACTCGTATGCAACAATCCAAATCGCCTTAGGCACAGATATTTACACGGTTTCGAAGATGCTTACCCATAAGAATGTAAGCACAACACAGATATATGCCGACCTCGTGAACGCAAAGAAAAGAGAGACAGCAAATAAGATTTCTCTTAAATAAATCCATTGCATTCATTTCATGGTGCCCGATATTGAAAAAATGTTCAATATCGGGCTTTTTAGTTAAAGGCTCCTAAAAGTTTTACGTGAGTCACGCGTGACTCACGTGTCAGTTTCTGCTGTTTTTCATATTTTTGCGCCACAAATGATTAATAATACGCAATATGAAACAGTTTAAAAAAGAATTTATGACACAGCATTTATTGGTTTTGTGTGCAATGTCTATCATTGGTGCACTTGTTCGCAACGAAGCTATGCAATATGGTGTAGACACCTTTAGCTGCAACTTGACGTTCGTTATCTCAACCACCATACTGATGGTTGTTTATCTCCATGCATTAGATAGTATCGTACGATTGCTTGCCCCATGGTTTAAGCATATCTTTTGTAATACAGTAAACAATACAGAAAGAAAGCGTCTGTCTTCTATTGCCATCAATGAAACAAATACATATGACGAGGGGGAAGAGCTAAACCTGGAAGATGTAACTTTCGTCTATGCAGATGAAGCCTCTTCTTGTATTACAAGCTATGAACAGTTGAGACAGGAAGCATTGGAAGACAAAGCCAAAAAGGAAAAGGTCTTGTTAAACTCAGCTATCGATTATACCAGAAGAACTTTTGCTGCCTACATGAAAGAGGAGCATTTGAACCAACTTTGTGACAACATCGCTATTTTCCAGTGTTGTGCCTCTACACACATGAGACATCATTCATTGATTGTTGATAAGGCTATTCGTACTATAGACTTAATGCATTATGCTTGGAATATAGGAAATCTCTTCAAGAAGAAAGGCATTGATACAGCAACCTTTATAAAACAAGTTTTTGCTGATGCGCTGGTTGATGTGGAAATATCCACTATTATAAGGAAGTTAAGAATGGAAGGTACCTGCATCATTGAATTACTACCAAGCTTAGATGTTCAAGGCGGAATCAAGACAAATTATTGTTGCTGATAAGCATTGAGCGGTTATTCAGAGGTTATATCTCAGTGATATTTATCCCCATTACATAACTCATTTACTTTGTACCCGAATAATAAAAAATGAACAGATATGATAAATGAAAGTATCACCTTTGATAAGTTACCACAAGCGGTTTCTTATTTAACAGAACAAGTTATCGAGTTGAAGCAAATGGTATCAGCACTTCAACCTACATCATCAGCAAATAACCATATATTGGTTGAGATTGATGAGGCTGCTATTATTATAATGAAGTCGAAGCCAACCATTTACCGATTGGTTAACCAAGGCATTCTGCCATCCTATAAAAAAGGTAAGAAGCTATACTTCTATAAGGATGAGCTGCTTGCATGGATTGAGAATGGTCGAAAAGCTACCAAGGAGCAGAACCATTCTGAAATGCTAAAAGCCATGCAAGGTGGAATGAAGCGCAAACCCAAGTCAATGTATAATTTTTAACTCTATACCAAATGACAGCTTTAAATAACAATAAGGAAACTTCCATCAATCCAATGATTATCATGGATAAGGCTATTGATGTGGGTACTCGCCTATCAGGAAGCCAGTTTCCCGTAAGCATCTTTCCTGCCAAGATTCAGAGAATCATCAAGGAGGTACACGAATGCCACAGTTTTCCTACCGACTATATATCAGCAGCCATACTCACTGCATTGGCTGTTGGTATCGGCAATACGCACTTGGCACAGATGAAACAAGGTTGGCTTGAAAGTCCTATCTTATACATGGCTCTTATCGGAAGACCAGGAGCCAACAAGAGTCACCCACTTAGCTTCGCTATGAAGCCATTCCTCGATTACGACTATGAGCAAAACAAGTTGTTCGAGGAGCAATACAGTAAGTTTGAGGAAAAGATGTGCATGTCTCGCAAGGAACGCATTGAAAATGGAGAGGATGGATTTCCGCAAGAACCTGTACGCAAACGTTTCTTGGTCTCTGATGTCACACCAGAAGGCTTGAGCTATATTCATGCGCAGAACAAGAGGGGTTTATGCCTATGGACAGACGAGTTGTCTGCATGGTTCAAGAACTTCAACCGCTATAACAATGGTTCAGAAGAACAGTTCTGGTTATCTGTCTTTAGCGCCAAGACAACCATATCAGACAGAAGAAGTTCCAAGAGTTCCATTTTCATTAAACGCCCCTATATCTCAGTAATCGGAACCATCCAAAAGAAGATACTTAGTGAGTTGGCGAAAGGCGAACGCTCCAGCAACGGCTTCATCGATCGCATTTTGTTCGTCATGCCTAACCTTCAGCAGAAAGCGAGATGGAGTGACCGAGAGTTGCCCGATAATATAGAGCGAGATTGGCAAGCCATCATTCAGCACCTTATTGATATGGAGTGTCCAATAAATGAGCAACAGGAAATCGAGCCTCATGTCTTATCATTCACTGAAGAAGCTAAGGCAAGGCTTTATGAATGGCAGCATCACTTCTCCGAGCAATGCGACAATGAAACAAATGACACCATTGTCAGCATCTATTGCAAGTTGGAGATATACATCATCCGTTTCTGTCTGATTATTCAATTGGCACGATGGACGTGTGGAGAATGTGATAAGGAAGCCATCGACCTGCTGAGTGTAGAGCGAGCCATCCGATTGACAGATTATTTCAAGAACTCTGCCATATCAGTGCAAAATATCCTCAACGAGAATATGCTCACCGCTCAACAACAAGCAATCGTCAACCATCTTCCTGCAACATTCACCACAGCCCAAGCTCATGATGTCGCCAAAGAGAACGACATGAAGTCAAGGACATTGGAAAGATTTCTAAATGATAACATCGGAGTCCTATTTCGCAAAGAGAAGCATGGAGAATATTCAAAGATTAACTCGTGACGGTATTGTCGGTTTTGTCGCTTTTGACGGTTTTAATACCAAAAGCGACAAAACCGACAGAACCGCCACATAAAAAAGAAATGAAATGAGTACACATAGATTCATATTAGAGCCATACAAAGGCATCGCTACCCGACATACATGTCCAGAATGTCATAAGAAACGTAGCTTCGCCCGATATATTGACACAGAAGGGAAGATTGAGTTTCCTCCTTACGTGGGTCGTTGCAACCATGAGCAAAGTTGTGGTTATCACTTCACTCCCAAGGATTTTTTTGAGAAGAATCCCGAGAAGAATGAGACATTCACTAAGGATGAGACTATTTCATATAAGAAGAGAGAAATGCCGAAGCCATTACCCACTTCTTATATAGACGAGAACATCATGCGAAGTTCTCTTAAATGTTATGAGGCAAACAACCTTTTCTTGTTTTTATCTTCTCTATTCGGTGAAGCAGCTACTCTTTCTTTGATGGAGAAATATCATGTCGGAACTTCCAAACACTGGACTGGTGCCACGGTATTTTGGCAAGTTGACAATCAAGGCAAGGTGAGAACTGGTAAGGTAATGCTCTATAATCCTGAGACAGGTAAGCGAGTAAAAGAACCATACAGCCATGTTTCATGGGTACACTCGCTTATCCCCCACAAGGATTTCAATCTCTGTCAATGCTTTTTTGGTGAGCATCTTATCAATGTAGCCAAGACCAAGCCCATAGCATTGGTTGAAAGTGAGAAGACAGCCTTGATAGCCTCCTACTATCTTCCTCAATTCTTATGGATAGCAAGTGGTGGTAAGAATGGTTGCTTTAACACGAAGTCGTTATCTGTTCTGAAAAACAGAGATGTGGTCTTATTCCCTGATTTGGGAGCGACAACAGTTTGGCAAGATAAGCTGCCAATGATGCAAGTTCTCGGCATCCGTGCAACGCTTTTCGACTTTTTAGAGCATCAAGCTTGCGAAGAAGATAAAGCTAAAGGCTTGGACATTGCTGATTATTTGCTCAAAATCAAGCCTGCAGAAGCAAAACTTCAAGCCCTCATCAAACAGAATCCTGCCATTCGGAAGTTGATAGATGTCTTCAAACTCGAAATTGTTGACGAGTCTCAACCACGTTTCCGCACTCCTAAAAGGCAACGTGGTTTTAGACTCTGAGATGATTTGAAAAATCGAGGTATCTGACGATAGCAAGTTATGTTTTGAGTTACTCAAAACCTTTCGAGTTACTCTCGAAAGCACTTGCCTATCGGTAGATACCTCTCCAAAGTCGAGTATCTGAATCAACCTATCGGTAAGCAGAAAATTGCATATATGATGACTTACTGTCGTATAGATTCATTGATTTACTGTCGTATATATATGCATGTCATATGATAAAACGTTTTACATGAAATGAGTAGAAAAAGCCAATTTTTTCTTTCTACTATATATGTCATCGATTAATGATTCCTATTCTTGCGACAACTCCCAAGGCATACACCTACTATATGAAGATAAAGGCATTTGCTTGCCATCATACTCTTGTACGATTTGTTTGCGAAATAAAAGTCCAGAGTCATGTTCTTCCCACTTTATGCCCGTCACATAAGCCTTACCTTCTATCATTTTGATACCTATTGTATAATAAATCTTGTACCCATTACCATCACCATATGAAAGAATGAAGTCACTGCGTTCTACAAAATCCGTAGTTTTGTCTTTCCATGGTTTAACCAGCATTTCATATGGTAACCACCCTCCAGTAGGCTCTCCATTGCCTATCACATTATCATAAACCTCCTGTTTATTTTTATACTCAACAAGCAAGAGACGATCAGAGCAAATCGGAGGTATAGGAGCATCTTTCCAACTATCAAAATTAGGAGACAAAATTGCCACCCTAAAATCTTTAGCGAGCTTTAAGCTATCAACTACATCATAATTGGTTGAGATAGCAACTCCATGCCATTTATTAAATTCATCAATACATTGAGGACAATCCTTTATCCATAATGTGTCATTACAAAATACCATGGGAAGTTTGCGTTTGCCAATGGCAGAGATTTTCATTTTTCCACCCTGTTTGGTAAGTGTATATGGTCTTTGAATATGTAGGGAATCTGTTTGCAAATGCACTATATAAACATTCTTGTCATATTTCATCTTTTCCACATACAAAGAACCAAATACACTATCATTAAGGGTATCTATATCGCACCCATATATATCAAAATTCATCCTATTAACGTCAGCAACAATATCATCACAGCAGAAGTTTTTGAGGAATGATACAAAATCGTCTTGCAAAGCTTGACAGTAGGCTTTGCCTTTAGAATCATCGACATTAACTCTTTGAGCATAATAGTCATTACAGCCAACATAAAACTTCCTGAAAAATTCCGCTATGCTGTCATTCTCAGAGGTTTCTGTGCATTGGACTTTTTGATTGCAACCACAAAGGTGCAAAATGACCACCAATAATAAAATTATCTTTTTTACCATATTTTCCACCAAATAATGATTATACACACAAATAAATTTCGTGCCATTAAAAGGCACATAAAGTCAAAAATAGATATGTTGCATTTCCAATTGATGATATTCCAAGAGGAAGAGACGCTGAAACACTTCGGCATTGTTCTGTAGAAAGTGACGCATTGAAGTGAAAGCTCGCATTATTCGAATATTCACTTCAATCGCAGTGTCAGAACGTAAAACACTACTAAGCATAGCGACTCCGTTTTCAGTAAATACGTAAGGCATGTATTTCAAATGTTGTCCGCGTCCTTCGTTTAAGGTCGCAATTTGCGACCTTAAACATTCGTCCTTGGTCAATTGAAACATGAAATCTTCTGGAAATCGTTTAATATTACGTTTTACTTGCTCATTAAGACGCTTTGTTTCAACGCCATAAAGTGTGGCAAGGTCACGGTCAAGCATAACTTGTTGTCCTCTAATGATTTTTATTAGAGGCTCTATATTGTCAACAACAACCAACTGGTCACGATTTGTGACCAGTTCGCCGTTTCCTGTCTTTTCCGTTATGTTTGCCATATTCCTATCTTTATTTTTGAGATCACAAATTGTGACCTTAAACGTGTTGTTACTTATTATTGTATGCAAAGGTAGTACTTTTAGCCTTTAAGCCACTATTGCACAACCCCTTTCTTTGAAAAGAACGTAAAATTAGTAGTTTTATTGCTGTGACTGTGGTTTTATTAACATAAAGCTCTAAAGCAGCCAAAGGAGAACAAGAGCAAGGAAGCCGTGGAGACCAACAAGGACATCGAGCAGTTGTTGCTTTCCATCCAAAAGGCTTTCGATGTGCTTGTGGAAAAGAGAACGGACTTACCTATTCCTACCATTCGGGACGGCACTCGTTCGCCAGCCTCATTACGCTGGAGGCAGGTGTGCCGATGGAGACCATCTGCAAGATGCTCGGTCACAAGGATGTGAAGATGACGCAGCGGTATGCGAGAGTGACCCAAAATAAAGCGCATCCTTCGTTTCACTTGTCACAACGTTGTTTTCTTTCATTTGCACGTCTCCTCAAAATAGTACTAAAAAAATAAAACAATATAATCAATAAAATTATTACATGGATAGATGTAAATAATACCAAATAGAACCACCACGTAAACGCTGCTCCACCAGCCCCTTTATAAATCATTAAGTAGTACAAAGGAAATGAATAACCAACAAACACAATGGCATTTATTGAACATTTTTTGTGACTAATAAAAATCCATTCTATTAGTAGCAATATTATGCATATTAAAGAAATAGCATATAGGATTATATTATCATTCATATTTTAAATTATTTTACAAATCGTTTTGTATAGCTTTTAAATACATGTACTCACATATATAAACAAGCAATCCTAAGCCTATATATAAGAATCTCTCATAAGGCATAGATGAAACGCCCCACCAATTATATACAAAAAACAACAATCTATTGTATTGTTTTTATTAGAATAATGGTTTTTATCTTTGTCGTCAAGATATTTCGCAACAAGAGTTTCTACATTATATATGCAATCTTTTGTCATTTGCATATATTCCTGTTTGTTCGTTAGAACTTTTTTCCCATTTGCAAATTGAGCATTAGACGATAAAACATGAATTTTGGAATCATTACTGCAATCTTTCGCCCATTTCTTCTCAATTATTGTTGAGTTTGTATTTTGCTCTTTTCTTTCACCTTTACAGGCATACAAACAGAACAAAATTATTACTATGAAATACTTTTGCCACATATAGTAAAATTTATGATTGAACATTCAACTTTTCTTTTCAAGGATTCTAAGAACTTGACTGGCTCGCTTGTGCTTGAGCTCGCAAAATTGCCCCTTTTATGGTTTGGACAGCTTTATCTACTGTTATATTGTTTTCTTCCATTATACTCTGTTTTGATATTATTTACAAAGGTAGTGCTTTTAGCCTTTAAGCCACTATTGCACAACCCCTTTCTTTGAAAAGAACGTAAAATTAGTAGTTTTATTGCTGTGACTGTGGTTTTATTAACATAAAGCTCTAAAGCAGCCAAAGGAGAACAAGAGCAAGGAAGCCGTGGAGACCAACAAGGACATCGAGCAGTTGTTGCTTTCCATCCAAAAGGCTTTCGATGTGCTTGTGGAAAAGAGAACGGACTTACCTATTCCTACCATTCGGGACGGCACTCGTTCGCCAGCCTCATTACGCTGGAGGCAGGTGTGCTGATAAGCTTGAAGAATATACGGCAGTTTTGGGAAATAGAGCCAACTTGGATTCCATAGCTGGAACTTCTAACGGAGTGTTACCACCTAATGTTGAAACAACACTCACGTTAAATGCTGATGGTACCTACTTGTTGATACAGACATTCAAAGAAAAGCAGAACGAGCAGGAAAGGTTAAAAGGTACTTTCCAAGTGCTTGATGGCAACATCCTGATGCTTGTGCATCCTTCAAGTGGTGAGCATACCTTCTACAAGGTGAAGGATGCCAACCATATTATTCTGATAGATTCGTTTGGCAATGAACCCCAAATAGAGGAAAGAAAGGATTACATTCTGAGGAAGGAAAGATAAAATGCAAATAAACTGTGTTAAACCATAATATTATAGCCTAACACAGTTTATATTACACTACCTCAAAAATGGGCTATGTTTTTACGTTTACCCAATTAAATCCTTGATATTTTTTGATTGTTTTGTTAATCTAATCAGAACCGACTTAGCTAAATTATCATCTAATGAATTGTATCTATTGATTAAAAAATCCTTCAATACTGAGAAGCTAATAGTCTCACCACAATCCTCAAATATCAGTTCTTTTTTATTAAAATGGATTATTGAATTTATAAAATTTGATTTTCTTTTTCCTATTATTTTAAATATATGCCCACTTTGGTCAACATATTTTTGATTATTGTAGTATTCTTCAAAGATACTATTATCGCCAGGATAATCCCATAAGTCTCCAATATGGGTTTCTTCCAAATCCTGTGAACTTAAATTACTTAAGGAAATATTAAGTATAGGGAATTGTATTGACATAATTAAAATATTATTATGTGGTGTCTCATAATCGTGAGATACCACTTGTTAATTAATAGATGCCTTCATATAATTCATAGGTTCCAATAGATTCATCAATCATATCACTTATGCCTTTAGCTTATCCTGTAAAAATATAATTAATTTTCATTGTACCATAGCCTGCTATAAACCATACTCCAGCAATAATAGTTCCAACACCAGTTGTTGAAACACCAAGCATAGCTCCATTTATTAAATGTGAAGGCTTAATCTCTCCAGAAAGGAGTATATCAGCTCCTATCAAAACAGCTCCTGCATACGTAAGCTTGGTCGAAATATTCCGAGCCTTAGCTACTGTTAGAATAGGCATTGTCCATGATGGTATTGCCACCGCTGTTTACCGTGAGGTTCTGCAATCTGCGACGCTGTGGGTCGTAGGTGTAGAAGGTCTAAGCATCATTGCAATATTTCAAGTATATGCGCTGCTCAAACTTGTCGTAGCCGTAAGACTTGTAGCCATGAACCTTTTCAAGCTGACCGCCGAGGTTGTAAGAATAGGTAATCTTCTCCTCGTCTGGATAAATCATCTCTAACCCGTAGTGCTTGGATTTTATATGGAAAAACTTTCAAAGATACAAGGGAAATATCCTCTGATAAGCCCTGGCGAATTTTAAGGCGGTTTATAGCCTTGTTTTGTTGATACTTTCATACGTCTTTATTTTATGTTTTATCTAAAGAACGATTGACATTTGATTTTATTGCATAGAATTGCAGCATTATCTCAAAATACTGATCTATCAATGGTTTTATACGTATTACGCTATATTTAAATAATCATAGAAAACTTGGCGACACGCATATATTTCAATTATAATCGAATGATATTTTTATAAAATAGAGTCAGCTTAGATTCCATTACTGGAACTTATAACGGTGTGTTACCACCTAATGTTGAAACAACACTCACGTTAAATGCTGATGGTACCTACTTGTTGATACAGACATTCAAAGAAAAGCAAAACGAGCAGGAAAGGTTAAAAGGTTCTTTCCAAGTGCTTGACGGCAACATATTGATGCTTGTGCATCCTGCGAGTGGGGACAATATATTCTATAAGGTGATGGAGGACAACAGTATTATTTTTATAGATTCGTTTGGTAACGAACCTAAAAAAGAAAATCGGGAAAACTATGCCCTAATAAAGAAAAGAAATGTATATAAACTGTGTTTACCCATTGTAGTAGAACACAGCTTATTTACACTCGAACCAAAGATGGACTTTTACAAAGACTATTGAATAGTAAACACACTAAGATTATTGTTGTTTTTTGTAGTATTCACCTCTCCATTTTATACCATTTGGTGTAACTTGTATATACTCTCCTAATAAATAATATTGATTGAAAAGTTTATCTGTTACATCAGGTAGATTTATAATAATACTTTTCTCAGTATTCAAATCCACTTTATACGGATACTCGTAGTATAAGACACCAAAGTATTGGCCTGCGGGATTACTTTCGGTATAATACATTGGTTGGAATGTAAATCTGAAACTTTTTGGAGAATTAATTCTATTACGATTCAATACTATAGTACATATCCCTTTTTCAGTAATCCCAGAATACGAAATAGTTCCACAATAAACATTAAACTTTATAGGCATAGTTGTATTCGGAACTTTGAAAAGTATTTCAGCAAGAGTTTTATTACCAGAAACTTCTTCGATAATTAAAATGTTTTTAAAAGCACTTTGCATCGGTCCTTCTATTGAATTTATCTCAAAAAAAGTATCGCTGACTTTAGTTATTTGACAAATAGCCAAAGGAAAGCTCTGTTCCCCCTCTATAGAAGAGGAGGAATAGAACTTTAGTGTGTCATTTTTAATTTCTATCAATTTTGAACTGGTTTCATTATGATAGATACCATTTTCAAGTTTTTTAGATGTTTCACCAAAACTAACCAATCCTATAACTGACAAAAAAATACAAAATATAAATCTCATTTATTTTTCAATTTTTGTTGACCCTTCAAAAAATCAGAATAATCTTTAATCATTGGATAGCCATATCCACCAATCGGATCTTTTATGGGCCTACATAATGAACATTTGAACGAACTGTTGAGTGCTTCAAACTATTGAACCGGTCGCAATTTGCGACCAGTTCTCCTTTATCTTGATGTTCTATATTCTCTGCCATATTTCTATCTTTATTTTTGAGATCACAAATTGTGACTTTGAACATTA
>ERZ840096.3443-NODE-3443-length-10702-cov-7.020193_pt1 | contig 10702 bp, 7 predicted proteins | sample MGYA00519878_ERZ840096 | MGnify/ENA primary metagenome ERZ840096 (study PRJEB31850, sample SAMEA3708865) | human gut metagenome | biome: human gut; feature: human-associated habitat; material: faeces | place: China | collected 2014 ...
GGCGCTGGGGGATACCCAGCGCCAGATGCAATTACGAGAGTTTTTGAATCGCGCGTGCGACGCGAGCGATGGGCAAGCCCACCACGTTGTAGAAGTCACCCGAAATATCGTGCACAAGCATGCGGCCGCCTGTGCCTTGGATGCCGTAGGCCCCGGCCTTGTCCATGGGTTCGCCGGAGGCAACATAGCGCTCGATCTGCTCTTCGGTAAGCTCATAGAACGTCACGTCGGTCACATCGACAAACGACAGGCTCTCGGCGGCGTGCGGGGCTGTGACGTCTCCGGCTCTAACGATGCAGACGCCGGTTGCGACCTGGTGCGTGCGCCCCGAGAGCTCATGGAGCATGGTGCGGGCTTCGTCCTCGTTTGCCGGCTTGCCCAAAAGCTTGCCATCGAAGGTGACGATGGTGTCGGCCGCGATAGTCAGCTCATTGGGCTCGGCGTGCTCGGTGGCAACGGCGGCAGCCTTAGCGCGAGCTAAGCGCTCGACAAGCGTAAGCGGGGCCTCGTCATCAAAAGGAGTCTCGTCGATGTCAGCGGGAATGACGCGGATGTCGTAGCCCGCTTCGCGCATCAACTCGATGCGGCGCGGTGATTGCGAAGCCAAAATCATAGCTGAATGCCCTCGGCAACCTTCTCGACAGCCTTGTCACCGGCGAGCGTACGCAACAGCTCAAGTGCAAAGGGGAGCGACTGGGCCATGCCGCTGGCGGTGATGATGCTGCCGTCGTGCGTGACCTTGTCGCCGGTATAGGCACCCTCGGGGAAGCTCTTCTCAAAGCCAGGGAAGCATGTGGCGCGGCGCCCCTCGAGTAGACCAAGCTCGCCCAGGATAAACGGGGCGGCGCAGATGGCGGCAACATGCTTGGTCGCGGCGAACTCGCAGACGACGTCGCAGACGCGCTGATCGGCGCGCAGGTTGGTGGCGCCGGGCAGACCGCCGGGCAGCACGACGCAGTCGTACTCGTCAAAGTTAATCTCGTCAAAGAGCGCGTCGCAAGTTACGGGAATCTGCAGCGAGCTTACGACCTCGCGGGTGGGCATGATCGAGACGAGCGTGGCGCGCACGCCGCCGCGACGCATGACATCGACCATGGTCAGGCATTCAATCGTTTCAAAGCCATCGGCGGCAAGAACGGCAACGCTGGGCATAAGGGTTCCTTTCAAAAAACGGCATACAATTAGCCGTCTTATACCCCGAAGACCTCCGCTTGCCACGCTCGATTTCCCAATGTTTAAAATAGCCCCGTCCGAATTGGCTACCCCCACCCATCCTCAACAATCTCAATCTGTAACATCCATCGACCAAAACTAGCCCCAACTGTTACAGATCGAGACAGTCCCCAACAGCACCGCCCCGTTCGGGGAACGACCGCCACAGGTACGGCGGGCAGAGGCTCACTTTTTTCCTCGGTTTTTCTTGACGGAATCTCACCTGTTGTAGTACTATGCCCCAGTCTAAAAACGCGTGGACTTTTCTGGGCGCTAGCCACCTTTTTGCCACGCAACCGAGCAGTCGGTTGCGTGGCTTTTTTCGTCTTGGCAGCAGGTGCCACATGCACCGCCAGAAGACCGCACGAGCCCACCTTCCGACTGCAGGGAACAGACGCACGAGACGTGCGTCTGCAAGACAGCAGACGGAAGGGAGCCTAATGGCAGGAACAAACACAATCAAGCAGCAGGCCGCCGGGGCGGGAGCCACGGGCGCGGGACAGGCCAAGGCGGCGCTCCAGGTCTTTGCGGGCGGCGCCTGCTACGGCGCGATGGCCACGACCTACAAGCTCGCCTACGCCGCGGGCTTCACCTCGGCACAGGTGGTGGCGAGCCAAGCGTGGCTCGGCTGCCTCTTCTTCGCCCTCGCCACGCTCGCAGGGCACGCACTCGGGCACCGCTGGCAGCGCGTGGGCTGGAAGCTCGCCCTTAAGCTCATGGGCCTGGGAGCCCTCACCTGCCTCACCTCAATCCTCTACTGCTACGCCATGAGTGTGCTGCCCGCCCCGGTGGCGCTCACGCTTCTCTTCCAGTTCACGTGGCTGGGGCTCGTGTGGCAGACCGTCATGACGCGCCGGCCGCCGAGGCCCCTCCAAGTGGCCTCCGCCCTGGCCATCGTCTTCGGGACGGTGTTCGCGAGCGGCGTTTACAAGACCGGCATCACCGGGTACGACCCCGTGGCCCTGCTCTGCGCGCTGGGGGCGGCCGTGTCCTGCTCCCTCTTTGTCACCCTCTCCGGCAAGGTCGAGGCCCCCTGCTCGTCCGAGCAGCGCGGCGTCATCGTGTGCGCGGGCTCCGTGGTCATGTCGCTCACGGTGTGCCCGGACTACGTTGTCTCGGGCGTCCTCGCCCAGGGCATCCTGCCCTTTGCCGTCATCGCCGGCTTCTTTGGCATGCTCTGCCCGGTCTTGCTCTTCGGCATGGGCTCTCCGCACCTGCCCGCGGGTCTCTCCACTGTCATGGCCGCCGCGGAACTCCCCGCCGGCCTGCTCATCGCCATGATCGTCCTCGGCGAGCCGCTCGGCGTCGTCGAGTGGCTGGGCGTTGCCATCATCCTCGCCGGCGTGTGCCTGGCACAGGTCCCCTCCCTGCTTGGAGGCCGGGAGGCACGTCGCGCCGCCGCAGGACAAGCCATCAGCTAGTCACCCCTTCACGGGCGGCCCGCGCGCATCAGGGAAAGGGCCACGGGCCCGGCGCGTGAGGTCGCAAGGACGTTATAAAGCGTCCCCGCAGAGGTGGGGACGCCAGAGAGAAGGAGGCACCATGCCATTTCCAAAAGGGTTCCTTTGGGGAGGAGCCACCGCTGCTAACCAATGCGAGGGAGGTTATGACGAGGGCGGCCGCGGTCTTGCCAATGTCGACGTCATCCCACACGGGTCGGAGCGCAACGACGTAAGTCGCGGCCTGAGGCGCATGCTCGACTTTGAGCCCGGGTACTACTACCCGGCCCAGACGGGCATCGACTTCTACCACCACTACCGCGAGGACATAGCCCTCTTCGCGGAGATGGGCTTTAAGGTCTTTCGCCTCTCCATCGCCTGGAGCCGCATCTTCCCCAATGGCGACGAGGAGGAGCCCAACGAGGCCGGGCTCGCCTTCTACGAGGACGTGTTCCGCTGCTGCCGCGAGCACAGGATCGAGCCCCTCGTGACCATCACGCACTTCGACTGCCCCATCCACCTCGTCAAGAAGTACGGCGCCTGGCGAAACCGCGCCCTCATCGAGCTCTACAAGCGGCTGGTGAAGGTGCTCTTCAACCGCTACCGCGGCCTCGTGCATTGGTGGATCACGTTCAACGAGATGAACATGATCTTGCACCGTCCCTTCATGGGTGCCGGCATCGTCCTCGAGCCCGGGGAGAATGCCCGCGAGGCCGAGTACCGCGCCGCGCACAACGAGCTCGTGGCGAGCGCCTGGGCCACCAAGATCGCCCACGAGGTCGACCCGGAGAACAAGGTTGGCTGCATGCTCGCCGCGGGAAGCTACTACCCCTACTCCTGTCGTCCCGAGGACGTCCGTGCAGCGCAGGTCAAGAACCAGGAGGACCTCTTCTTCGTGGACGTGCAGGCACGCGGGCACTACCCCGGCTACGCGCTCAAGATGCTCGAGCGCGAGGGCATCGACGTGGGTATGACCGCCGAGGACGAGCGCATCCTTGCGGAGAACACCGTCGACTTCATCTCGTTTAGCTACTACTCCTCGCGCTGTACCGCGGGCGACCCCGATTCCGTGGGCGGCGTCGCCGAGGGCAACGCCTTCGCCGGCGTAGAGAACCCCTACGTGCGCACGAGCGACTGGGGCTGGGTCATCGACCCGCTGGGGTTCCGCATCACGATCAACGACCTCTGGGACCGCTACCAGAAGCCGCTCTTTGTGGTGGAGAACGGCCTCGGCGCCTATGACGAGGTGCTTCCCGACGGCACGATCGAGGATGACTACCGCATCGCCTACCTGCGCGAGCACATCGAGGCCATGCGCGACGCTATCGAGCAGGACGGCGTCGAGATGCTCGGCTACACCACCTGGGGGCCGATCGACCTCGTGAGCGCGGGCTCCGGCGAGATGGAGAAGCGCTACGGCTTCATCTACGTGGACCGCGACAACCTGGGCAACGGCACGCTCGAGCGCAGGCGCAAGAAGAGCTTCTACTGGTATCAACAGGCCATCGCCACCAACGGAGGCGACCTGGGCTAACCACCCGGGCAATATCACTAAGGAGAAAAAATGGCAGAAAAATACGACGACCTGGCCAGATCCATACTCGAGAACGTAGGCGGCGCCGAGAACGTCGCCAGCGTCGCGCACTGCATCACGCGCGTGCGCTTCAAACTCAAGGACGAGTCCCGCGCCAACACGGCCAAGATCGAGGCCCTCAAGGGCGTCATCCAGGTCATCCAGGCCAACGGCCAGTACCAGGTGGTCGTGGGCAACATCGTCGAGGACGTCTACGACGCGGTCCTGGAGGCCGGCAACTTCTCGGGCGGCGCAAGCGCCGACGACGAGCCCCAGGGCGATAAGACCGTTGCCTCCGTCATCATCGACCTCATCTCTGGCATCTTCCAGCCCATCCTGGGACCGCTTGCCGCCGCAGGCATCATGAAGGGACTGCTTGCCCTCATCACCTACTTCGTCCCGGCCTTTGCAAACGACGGCCTCTACACGCTGCTCTACACCGTGGCTGACGGCTTCTTCTACTTCCTTCCCGTCGCCCTGGCGTTCAGTGCCGCGCGCAAGTTCCGCATGAACGAGTTCACCGGCGTGGCAATCGGCGTGGCGCTCCTCTACCCGACGATGGTCGCCCTGACCTCGGGCGAGGCGCTCGGCAGCATCGACCTCGGCGTGGCCGGCACGTTCTCGTGGTACGCCACCGCCCTCGGGCTCCCCATCATCATGCCCGTGTCCGGCTACGTGAGCTCGGTGATCCCCGTCCTTCTCATGGTGTGGTTCGGCTCTATCCTTGAGCGCTGGCTCAAGAGCTGGATGCCGGCTGCGCTCAAGATGTTCCTTGTCCCGCTCGCCACGATGACGGTCTCCATCGTCTTGGGCTACCTCATCATCGGCCCGGTGGCCACCCTCATCACCAACCTGCTGAGCGCGGCGTTCTCGTTCATCTTCCAGCTCCCCGTGGTTGGTTCCGTCCTGGGCAGCGCCCTAGTCGGCGGACTGTGGATGTGCCTCGTCATCTTCGGCTTCCACTGGAGCCTCATCCCCATCTCCATCATGAACCTGAACACCCTCGGCCACGATAGCGTGCTCGCCGCCACCATCGGCCACGGGTTCGCACTCGGAGCGGTCATCTTTGCCATGTACCTCAGAAACAAGGACGAGCGCTTCCGCGGCATCGCCCTTCCCGCGATGATCTCCGCCTTCTTCTTCGGCGTCACCGAGCCGGGCATTTACGGCATCGCCCTCCCCAACAAGCGCGCGTTCGTCGTGGCATGCCTGAGCTCCGCCGTGGGCGGCGCTATCGTGGGAATGACTGGCGCTCTCATGTACATCTCGGGCGGCCTCGGCGTCTTCAACCTGCTCAACTTCATCGACGGAACCCCTGGTGGCGCCGGGATCTCCCACATGATCTTCGCGATCATCGCCTCGCTCATCTCCGCCGTCCTGGCCTTTGTTATCGAGTTCATCACCTACCGACCCAACGACGAGGAGGAAGGCGCCCACTAGCTTGCGCCCTCCTCAATCAGCTCTATGTAATTGAGGAGCAGTTGAGGTGGGTGAGGGCCGAGGGCGATCAAGGTGGCCGCCCTCGGCCCGGGACAACCTGCCAGAAAGCGTTTAGCTTTCTCGGGCGGCGCTGAAATGAACTGCGCTCCAAAACTTAGACGGGTCAATTAGCGGCCTATGCCGCACATGGGGACTGATTCCGGAACTCCTCCGGGGTCAGTCCCTTTTGCTTAACCTGCCTCCTCTTGTTCCAGTGAACGGTGTAGGCGTGGAGGTCCCGCTTGAACTCCTCGAAGCTCCGCCACGTCCGGTTCCTGTAGAACTCGTCCTTCAGGCGCCCGGGCAGCAGCTCCGTCGCAAGAGCTCACCCTCGCGCGCCGCCGGCCCCGGCCGGGTCCGGGCGCCTTTCGGCCTTCGGTGCGCCCGTATCCCCTGTCGCAAAACTCTGCTGCAAGAGTCCTCAGCGTGGCGTCGTGTCCGACTTTCCCGTCCATAAAGAAGCCCCCCATTTCTAATGTCCAAGAAATGAGGGGGCGGTTCAATTTCGGGACGGGGATTAAATAATCATTCAGAACAAATTTTTTTATCCCCGTCCCAGAAAAATCATCGGGCGTGGTCTTGGGCAAACGGTCTAGTTACGCTTGAGGTGGACGACGGTTTCGCAGTGGAAGGTTTGCGGGAACAGGTCGACCGGTGTGATCTTGACGGGGGAGAAGGTGCCCTCCTCGACAAAGCGCTTAAGGTCGCGCGCCAGGGTGGCAGGGTCGCAGCTCACATAGGCCACGTCGCGTGCGCTCGTGCTGGCGATGAGGTCGATGGCCTCGGGTGCCAAGCCTGCGCGCGGCGGATCGACTACCAGGACATCGGCATCCTGGTCGGGGAACTCGCGCACGGCATCGCCGCCGATGACGTCGACGTTGTCGAGTTTGTTGATCTCTAGGTTACGGCGCAGGTCGCGCACGGCCGGACCGTAGGCCTCGACGGCGGCAACAAAGTCGCAGCGGCGGGCGAGCGGCAGGGTAAAGGTACCGGCACCGCAGTACAGGTCCACGGCCAGCTCGTCTTCCTGCGGGTCGAGGGCGTCCATAACGAGCTCAATCAAAATCTCGGCGCCCTTGGTATTGACTTGGAAAAACGATGGGGCGGACAGGCGCATCTGGCCGTCAGCGATGTTCTCAGTCCACGAGCCCTCACCGGCGAGCATCTCAACCTTGGAGACGCGGCGGGCCTTCTTCTCACCCTTGCTCATAACGCGCACTATGCTCGTGGGGTGTGCGGCGTCTGCCAGCACGCGCGAGACTTGCGAGCGCGGAAACGACCCCGTGGGCGTCCAGAGCGCGACCTCGAGCGCTTTGGTGCGACGCGATGCGCGAATGCCCACGCGCTCCAGACCCAGGTTGTGGCTGCCGCTCAGATAGTTGAGCGCGCCGACGACCGATTTGAGCGCCTTGGGAAAACGCTTATCGAACAGCGGGCACGAATCGACGGTCACGATCTTGCTAGGGTCGACGCCGTGCATGCCAAGGCGAACACGGCCGTTAACGAGAGTGGGCTCCAGCTCAATCTTATTGCGGTAGCCCCAGTCGTCCTTGGTATGGCGGATAGGCTGGACAAGATCGTTGACCTGCTCGGGAGTGAACTTGCCGATGCGCTCGAGCGTGGAGCGCAGATTTTGCTCCTTGGCGGCGAGCTGTGCCGTGCGTGAGAGATTGCCCCACGAGCAGCCGCCGCAGATGCCCACGAAGGGGCAGGGAGGCTGGATGCGATCGGGGCTTGGCTCCAGAATCTCGGTGGTACGGGCGCGCATGAACGACTTGCCGTCCTGTACGACCTCGGCCTCGACGGCGTCGCCTGCCACGGCGCCCTGCACAAAGACGGCCTTGCCGTTGTCGGCGTGCGCCAGCCCGTCGGCGCCGTAGGTCATCGATTCTATAGTGAGCTTCATATCCCTGCCTGTCATTCGCGTTGTTGTCCGCACCATGGTAGCAGGGAAAAGCACCCCGCATCCGAGGCTTTCCTCAAATGCGGGGCGCTTCTACAAACTGCTTCTACAAACGACTATTTCGTCTTGCCGGTAATGAGTGTCTTAAGACCCAGGCCGATCAGGCCCAGGCCCATGCGCACGCGACCGGGGCGATGGCGCTCGATGGCCTTGGTCTTGCCGGCGGGCTTCTTGCGACGGGCACTCGTCTCGGGTGCGGGCTTGGTGACCTGCGGCTCGGGCTGAGGTGCAGGTGCAGGCTCGGGCTCAATGACGGTCGCCTGGACCTTCTGAACCTCGGGTGTTGCCGGCTGCGGCTCAGGAGCAGGGGCGGGCTTTGCCTCGGCGGCGGCCTCGGCGTTGTGATAGGCACGCTCCAGCAGGGCTTCCTGTGAGTTGAAGGGCTTCTCACCCTCTGCGCGCTCCACGGGGGCCCAGGTGCCGTCGCTCGTGAGGCTGCGGGCCTTTACGTTGTCGCGCAGCTGCATACTCATGTATTCGTGCACCAGGGCGCGGCAGGTGGGGTCGAGCACGGGGAAGGCGATCTCCACGCGGTGCTCGGTGTTGCGCGTCATCATGTCGGCCGAGCTCAGATAGATCATGTCCGAGTCCACGCCAAAGGCGTAAACGCGCGCATGCTCCAAAAAGCGTCCGACGATAGAGCGGACATGCACGTTCTCGGTCTTGCCCGGAACGCCCGGCTTGAGGCACGAGATGCCGCGGATGATCATGTCCACGCGCACGCCGGCACACGATGCCTCGGCGATCTTGTCGATGACCTCGCGGTCGGTGAGCGAGTTGAGCTTAAAGAACACACGGGCGGGCTCGCCAGCAAGGGCGCGTTGTATCTCGCGATCCAGACCGCGCATAATGAGCGGCTTGAGGCCGACGGGCGCCACGCCCAAAAAGCGGTAGTCGCCGCGCAGGTTGCCCAGCGACAGGTTGCGGAAGAACAAGTTGGCGTCCTCGCCGATGCCGGGATGGGCGGTCATGAGCATAAAGTCGCTGTAGAGCTTGGCCGTCTTCTCGTTAAAGTTGCCGGTGCCCAACAGCGTCAGGCGTGTAAGCGCCATGCCCTCGCGATAGGTGAGCTGGCAGATCTTGGAGTGGCACTTAAAGCCTTCGGAGCCGTAGATGACGGTGCAGCCTGCCTCTTCCAGGCGCTCGGCCCACTCGATGTTGTTCTGCTCGTCGAAGCGGGCGCGGAGCTCCATGAGCACCGTGACCTCTTTGCCGTTCTCGGCGGCATCGATCAGCGACTCGCACAGGCGGCTCTGCTTGGCCACGCGGTAGAGCGTGATGCGCAGTGAGATGCACTCGGGGTCGTAGGCGGCCTCGTGCACCAGATCCAGGAAGGGGTTCATAGCCTCATAGGGATAAAAGAGCAGCTTGTCGTGCTGAAGTACCTGCTCACGGATGGAGCGGGCTATATCGATGGTGGGGTTGGGCTGCGGCTTAAACGGCGTAAAGAGCAGCTCGTTGCGCAGGTGCTCGGGAATCTTGCCCTCAATGCTGAAGACATAGTCCAGGTTGAGCGGGATATCGCAGGTAAAGACCGAGCGACGCGGGAGCTCGAGCGCCTTGCGGATAGTCTTGAGCGTTGCTTTTTCGAGTGAGCCCGAGACGGCGAGTACTACCGGCTGCAGGCGCAGACGCTTCTTGAGGATGCGCTTCATGTGCTGACGGTAGTCCTCTTCCTCTTCGACGCCCTCGCCGTCCGGATCGATGTCGGCGTTGCGGGTGACGCGGATGAGCGCGCGGTCGAGCGGTTTATAGGAGCCAAAGCAACTGTCCAGGCAGGCGAGGATGACGTCCTCGAGCAGAATGTAGGAGTAGGTGCCGGTGGGCGAGGGGATCTCGACCACGCGGTTCATCGAGGCGGGAATCTCAATCAGGCCCAGCAGACTTTCCTCGTCGGTGACGCCGTCCAAGCCGCAGGCCAGGTAGAGCGCGCCGTTGCGCAGGTTGGGGAAGGGGTGGCGCGGGTCGATCACCAGCGGCGAGATGACCGGCGACACGTAGGCCTGGAAGTAGCGGGTGACAAAGGTGCGCTCCTCGGGCGTAAGCGAATCGATGCGAGCGCGGTGAACGCCCAGGGCGTTGAGTTTGCCCTCGATGTTCTTAAAAATGGACTCCCAACGGGTAAGGAGCCCGGGCAGCTCTGCCATGACGGCATCGACCTGTTCGGAGGCGGTCATATTGCTCTTGTTGTCGACAGGTTGCTTTTTGAGCTCGGCCAGGTCGGACAGGCCACCCACGCGCACCATGAGGAACTCATCGAGGTTTGACTCGAAGATCGAGACGAACTTAAGGCGCTCGAACAGCGGCACGGACTCATCGAAGGCTTCGTCGAGCACACGGTTGTCAAAGCGCAGCCAGCTGAGCTCTCGGTTCTGCGTGTACGAGAAGTCGCGCGGCGGTTTGCGCAGCTTGGCGGCCTTTTGCTTTTTTTCGATTTTGCTCGGCATATTCATCTGTCCGTTCAGTCCCCGCAGGGGACGGTAGCCTAACACTATTCTCTATTGTCTCAATTTAGTCGACTTGCGGCACGGACGCATTGTGCGAACGGTATCTTTACCTACTTCTAACGCTGACGAGCCGAAGCACTAACGCCCGGTGCTTTGAGTAAGCGATCTATATCCTCACTCAACTGGTGAGAATGTATGAATAAGAATGATAGCAAGCTGAATATAATCGAATGTAGGTCGAATCGAGGGCAAGCGTCATTTGTATGCAGAAAACCGTTTTCGCTATGCAATTTTGAATCATGGATAACTTTGAGTGTTTCGTCTTGATTTACTAGAAAAAAATAACGTTTACCTAGGAAAATCTGCTTTACAAAACTGAAGTGCATCATGGGGGAATCATATGCGATATACCGTTCATCGCACTTTGCTGACCGTTCGGGGGCGAGGTGGAATTGCGAGTGGTTTTTGGATATAACTAGAGCTGTCAGCAAGCAGCGTCCCATATGGAGGGGCGCTGATACATTCGGCCAGTAAGGCCCGAAAGAAAGGTAGGAGGCCATGACGAAAGGTCTGCACGTGCCTTCCGAGA
>ERZ840096.3468-NODE-3468-length-10612-cov-3.022450_pt1 | contig 10612 bp, 10 predicted proteins | sample MGYA00519878_ERZ840096 | MGnify/ENA primary metagenome ERZ840096 (study PRJEB31850, sample SAMEA3708865) | human gut metagenome | biome: human gut; feature: human-associated habitat; material: faeces | place: China | collected 2014 ...
CGTTCTCTAAGCTCCGCAGCCAGATTGACTTTGGCATGTTCTTGCCGTTGCAGAAGGCCGCCATCGCTGCGCTAACAGGTCCGCTCGAGCAGGTTGAGGATCAACGCTTGGCATATCAGGAGCGTCGCGATGCGCTCTGCGCCGGTCTTGAGTCCTTGGGTTGGGAGCGTCCCAACGCGCATGGTTCCATGTTCATCTGGTGCAAGTTGCCGGGCGGTCGCACGGACTCCATGGCGTTCTGCGAGGAGCTTATGGACAAGGCGGGTGTCATAGTTACTCCGGGGGCCAGCTTTGGGCCTTCGGGCGAGGGGTACGTTCGTATGGCGCTGGTGCTTCCGCCCGACCGGATTGCGCTTGCTGTCCAGGCGATACGCGATGCTGGTATCGTTGGTTAATGTCAGCTTCAAACTTAAGATCTATTGTCAATAAAAAATCGGTGTACGGCACTGATAAACCAGTGTAAGCGCGTTAAAATATTCATTGTCTACTGTTGCAGGAATTCGCGGCTCGCTATCTCACAGTCTATGCTTGCCTTAGTTTCTGCTTGAAGGGAAGGAATCTCCCATGGTTAATGACAGGAAAGTCGCTATCGTCGGTTGCGGTTTCGTTGGTTCGTCCTCCGCGTTCGCGTTGATGCAGAGCGGTCTGTTCAGCGAGATGGTGCTCATCGACGTCGATCGCGATCGCGCCGAGGGCGAAGCCCTCGATATCAGCCACGGCGCCCCCTTCGCCAGCCCCATGAAGATCTATGCGGGCGACTATAAGGACGCTGCTGACGCCGCCATCATCGTAGTCACCGCCGGTGCCGCCCAAAAGCCCGGCGAGACCCGTTTGGACCTGGTGAACAAGAACGTCAACATTTTTAAGTCGATTATTCCGCAGATTCGCGAGGTCGGCTTCGAGGGCATCCTGCTCATCGTCTCCAACCCCGTCGACGTTCTCACCTATGCCGCCATCAAGATGAGCGGTCTGCCCGAGAGCCGCGTTATCGGTTCCGGCACCGTGCTCGACTCCGCTCGTCTTAAGGACGCCCTGGGCGCGCACCTTGGCGTCGACCCCCGCAACGTTCACGCCTATATCATCGGCGAGCATGGTGACTCTGAGCTCGCTGTTTGGTCTAGCGCCAACGTCTCCGGTGTGCCGCTGCATGATTTCTGCGAGATGCGCGGCCACTTCGATCACGAGGCTTCCGAGAAGCGCATCGCTGACGAGGTCAAGAACGCTGCGTACGAGATCATCAACAAGAAGCACGCAACCTACTACGGAATCGCCATGTCCGTGAAGCGCCTCTGCACCGCCATCATGCGCGACGAGAAGCACATTCTGCCCGTTTCGAGCCTGATGGTCGGCGAGTACGGTTTGGAGGATATCGCTATCTCCATGCCCACCATCGTTGGCCGCAACGGCGTCGAGTGCCGCGTGCCCGTCTCCTTGGACGAGGACGAGCTCGCCGAGCTGCATCGCTCGGCCTCCGCTTTGAAGGACGTTATCGACCAGGTCGACTTTAACGCGTAAATCGTTTAGAACCGCATTGAAATGCCTTTGCAAGACTCCGTTGCGTTCGTGCGGCGGGGTCTTTTTCTTTTCCGCCTCATCTGGCGATGCAAGGAGGCGGTTATACGCGTTTGTTGGATGATTGCTGGGTATTGCGGCCAGTTTTGCGTCTTGCTTGGGTAATATGTAGCTACTGGCGAGGCGGGCGGTAGGCCTTTGTCTCATTACCCTGCAGGAGGCTGCATATGATTCTTGTGGACAAGATCAAGAAGAGCCTGGGATTCTCTTCCGAGACGGTGGAGCATCCCAGTGCTACGTTCGCAACCAGGCCGGATTCCATCTACGCCCCCATCTCGGGCGTTCTGGTAGAGCTTTCGGAGATTGACGACGATTCCATCTCATCCGGTTTGTTTGGCCGCGGCTACGGCATCGTCCCCGTTGGCAACGTCATCTACGCCCCCGCTAACGGCCGCATCGCCGCCACCACCGTCAGCAACCACTCTATCGGTCTGCGCACCGATAACGGCATCGAGCTTATCATTCACGTTGGTATCGACACCGTCAAGATGGAGGGCAAGGGTTTCAACCGCTTGGTTGAGTCCGAGCAAGAGGTCAAGGCGGGCCAGCCCATTCTGGTTTTCGATGACGACGCTATCAAGGCCGCGGGCTACGATGACGTGGTTACGGTTATCGTTACCAGCCCGTCGCTGCTTGATAAGGTGAAGCTCGTCGGCCAGTCCAACACGCTGTTCGCCGATCATCCGTTGGTCAAGATCGGTGACCCGCTCGTGGTCGTCAAGGCCTAACGGCGTGCGTGGAGTCCAAGGGCTTCTCGTTCATTCATATCGATTGGGAGCGCCCCTGCCTTACGGGTACGGCGGCGCTCCTTTTATGCGTATCAACGGGTAGTTAGAGGTTACATGAAAGTCAATCACGCCATCTTGCATATTCTCGATTTCGAGTCGGCCGTAAACGTCATGTCGCAGCGCGAGCTCGACCTGGACACGCGGGCGGTGAGGTCCTTTGTCACCTCGCACCTGCGTCGCGCCCGTACTTCCGGTGATAACAAACGCGGGGCGTTCGCCGAGAACAGCGCCTTTGCCGGTGAGCTTAAGAGCTTCTTCTTTGGTGAGCGCGACTTCATCGATTTGTCCCAGCAGATCGCGGAGTTTGTCTCCGGTGAGCTTGCAAAGGCTGAGAAGGTTGAGTCGACCGATGTCTTTGTGGCGGATTTTGAGGATGATGACGACGTCCGCTGGTTCGCCGTCATGCTCATGAACAGCCGCATGGCGTTTATGCACGAGGTCGCGCGCGAGGGAGGCGAGGTTCGCAACGATATCGCGCGTCATTACGCGATTCTGCCCAGCCCCTCGCAAAAGGTTGCATCGTTTGCGCTGGTTCGCGCCAGCACCATGGACGTTTATTTCCAGGACAAGAAGCGCAAGATCGCCGGCGAAGATACTTTCTTGATTCCCGATGGCCTGCTGCAGTGTGAGACGGGGGTTTCCGGCAAAGAGGTTATCGATGCGGTGACGCGTGTGGTGGAGCAGGTGGCGGAAGAGCATGGCGCCAATACCGCGGTGGCGCTCGCCAAAGCGAAGGCGGCTGTTGCCGAAGCTGTTGAAGAGGACGAGGAGCTTCCGCCGTGGGATATTGTGGACGAGGCGTTTGAGGATGAGCCCGTTATGCGCGACGCCATCAAGGCGAGCCTACAGGAGGAGCGCCTGCCCGAGCGCGTTCCGGTAGAGCGCGCGCAGGTTGAACGCGCGGCGGTCCGCAACCATAAGATCCGTACCGACACCGGCATAGAGATCAGCTTTCCTGCGGAAATGGTCGACAACCCGGATTACATTGAGTTTGTGAACGAGCCCAATGGACTAATCTCCATTTCTCTGCGCAATATCGGCAGTTTCGAGAACCGATAGGCGTTTGACTCGGTGTCGGGGGTGGGAGGCTCTATGTGTGTTCGCATGTGCCCTTTAAGCTTTGAGGAGGCCCGAGATGCGCTCGAGGTCCGTAAGCAAACGGGCAGGGCGAGGGTGAAGCGCGCGGACGAATTCGATGCCGATTTCGATGCGTATCCCGGCGCTCGCGTTCCCGCCTATGTGCCTGGTCCAGACGGCAATCTTGTCACCGTGGCCCTTACGTGGGGTTTTTCGCTTGAGGGTAAGAAGGGATCCGTCTACAACACGCGCATAGAGTCCGCTTTAGAACAGCTTCGCCAAGGGAGGCGCGGCATGTGGGCCAACGCGATAGCTCGTGGGCGATGCCTGGTTCCCGTTTGGGCATTTTACGAGGGACACCGCACAGAAACCGAATTGAGCGAGAAGACGGGAAAGCTCGTTCGCCGTCAGTACAGGTTTAGGCTGCAGCATGCCGGCGCGTTTTTGCTAGCCGGCGTTCAGCAAGAAGGCCAGCTATCCATCGTTACTACCCAGCCCAATGCAGCCGTCTCTCCCGTGCATGATCGTATGCCGTTGGTGCTTGGGGCGGGGGAGTCGAGCATCTGGTTGGGTGCAGATTTTGCAACGCTGGCGGACAGGTCGATTCAACTTACTGCAATTCTCGAACACTGATGAGTGCGTGGAGGTTTACGTGAACGATAGAGCAAGGGAATCTAAAGGCGGCAATCTGTGGGTAATTGCTTTTGACAAGGAGACCGGTGAGCGCATCGACTTTGTTAGTTGCCCCAAGGGTCAGGTTCCCGCGCACACGATGATCTTCGAAATGAAGGGCTATCGCGTGGAGGTTCTTGACGGTGATGAGCTTGATAAAAGAATCTCCCAAGGGCTCAGGTGACTTAGCGAGGGTTCGTGGGGTCCTCCGTGCACGGCAAGTGACAAGGGCCAACGAAAAGCCCCTCCGCTTGCCTGCGGGATGCTTCGCGAAGCGCGCATCCCAACAGCAAACGGAGGGGCACCTTTTGCGTGTTTGTCCTTACAGTTGACGCAGGCCCTCTTCCAGGCCTGTCTTGCTATCGGTCTTATCATCGCGTTGCTTAATCAAGCGAGCGGGAACGCCGGCGACAACGGTGTTATCGGGAACGTCCTCGACAACGACAGCGCCCGCTGCGACAACCGCGCCTCTGCCAACGTGGACGCCTTCGAGCACCACGGCGTTGGCGCCGATCATGACGCCGTCCTCGATAATCACGGGTGTGGCGCTTGCCGGCTCGACTACGCCCGCGAGCACGGTGCCCGCGCCAATGTGGCAGTTCTTGCCCACCGTGGCGCGGCCGCCCAGGATGGCGCCCATGTCGATCATGGTTCCCTCGCCGATGACAGCGCCGATGTTGATGACGGCGCCCATCATGATGACGGCGTTGTCGCCGATGGAGACGCGATCGCGAATGATCGCGCCGGGCTCGATGCGCGCGTTGACGCTCTTGGTGTCGAGCAGGGGCACGGCGGAGTTGCGGTCGGCGTTGTCCTGCAGGATGCCGGACAGCTCGCCCCAGTCACCGAAGATGATCTTGCCCTTGCGGCCACCGAAGACATGCGCGCCCTTCCAGTCAATTCGCTGACCGGGCTTTTCGCGAACATACAGCTTCACCGGCGTCTTCTTCTCCGCGCAGCGGATGAAATCGCTGATTTCTTGGGCGTTCATCTGGGTGTTGTCCATGGTGTTCCTCTCTTTGCAAGAATCTGTACTGGTTTGAGTGCCTGGTCGATGGCGTCCCCTGCCGGTTGGTTTGGTCTGCGGGAGGGAGCTTGCCGTGAAATTAGTCGAACATGACCTGGTCAAAGGTGTAGAAGCCGGGCTGACGCGTCGCCATCTTGAGCGCTGCGGCAAGTGCGCCGTTGACAAATATCTGGCGGCTACCGGCGCGGTGCGTAAGCGTGACCTCTTCGTCCGGGCCAAAGAAGGAGACCGTGTGCACGCCCGCCACGGTGCCGCCGCGAAGAGAATGCATGCCGATCTCGTGCAGGTCGCGTGCACCGCACATGCCGGAGCGGCCAAACACGGGGGAATACTCCCCGCGGCCGGCGGCTGCTTGGGCATCCATAACGGCATCGAGCAGCAGATTCGCCGTTCCGCTGGGCGCATCGACCTTTTGGTTGTGGTGCGTCTCGCAGATCTCCACGTCAAAGCCGGGGAGCTCGCGGGTTGCCTGGGCCGTGAGGTGGCGCAGGGCCGCAACGCCTATGGAGTAGTTGCCCGAGTGCAGGACGGCGGCGTCGTTGCCCAGCACGCGCAGGCGCTCCATCTCGTCCACGGAATAGCCGGTAGTGCCGCTAACCAGGGCACATCCGCATCGCTTTACGTAGGCCTCGACCGCGGGCAGGGTCGCGACGTTTGAGAAGTCGATCAACACGTCCGCTGCGGGCGCGGCTTGAGTTAGTTCAAGGTCGAATCCGATTTGGGCCACTACGTTAAAGACGGGGTTTTGATCGGCGTCGCGCATGGCCTCTGCCGTCTGGCGAATGAGCGAGCCCATGCGGCCGTTACCCATGATGGCGATGTTAAGCAACAAGACCAACCTCCTTCAAGGCGGAGCGCAACGCTTGGGCGGTGCCGTTTGACATGGCGGTAAGCGGCAGGCGGTAATTCGCCTCGATCATTCCCATCTGCGCCAGGGCCTCTTTGACGGGAATGGGATTCACCTCGCTAAACAGCCCATGGATAAGGGGGAGCGCGGCGAGCTGCAGGCTGCGCGCGGTCTCAACGTCGCCGTCTAGGAAGGCCGCGCACATGTGGTGCACCTCGCGCGGCTGCAGGTTTGCCCATACGGATATGGTGCCGCTTGCACCAAGCGACATCAGCGGTACGGTGAGCGCATCCTCGCCCGAATACATGCGGAAGCCATCGTTGATAAAGCACGCGGCGTCGGCGGCGAATCCCACGTTGCCGGAAGCCTCCTTGAGGCCCATGACGTTTGGGTGCACGGCGAGGCGCTCGATGTTGCGTAGCGAGATGGAGCAGCCGGTGCGGCCGGGGATGTTGTAGAGGATGCAGGGGATGTCCACCGCGTCGGCGACCTCTTTGAGGTGCCGGTAGATGCCTTCCTCGTTGCTTTTGTTGTAGTAGGGGGTGATGATGAGCAGCCCGTCTGCTCCCAGTTCTTGGTAGGCCAGGCTCTTCTCTACCATGGTCTGCGTGCAGTTGGAACCTGATCCGGCGATTACGGGGATGCGGCCCCCAACCTGCTTGACCACGGCCTGGACCACGGCGTTGTCCTCTTCATGCGTCATGGTGGATGATTCGCCCGTGGTGCCCAGGATCAATAATCCGTCTGTATGGTTCTGCAGGTGGAAATCCACCAGGTGCGACAGGGCTTCGAAGTCGATTGAGCCATCGCTCGCAAACGGCGTCACAAGGGCGACGATCGATCCCGTGAGTTCGCGTGCATCCATGGTTACTCGTCCTTTCCGCCGCAATCGCGGCAAGCGTTGATCAGGGCGCGTCCTTCTGGCAAAACGTCCAGGGTCGCAAAGTAGTCATCCGGCCGTTCGGCGCGTCGAATGAGTTCGTCGGTGCCATCGGAGCGCAGCAGCACCTCGGCGGAGCGCAGGCGTCCGTTGTAGTTGTAGCCCATGGAGTGTCCGTGGGCACCGGTGTCGTGAATCACCAGCAGGTCACCTATGTCTATATGGGGCATGGCGCGGTCGACGGCGAACTTGTCGTTGTTCTCGCACAGGTTGCCTACAATGTCGTAGACGGCGTCTGCGGAGGCGTGCGTCTTGTCCGGACCACCTGGCTGGCCCACTACGGTGACGTGGTGATAGGCGCCGTACATAGCCGGGCGAATGAGGTTGCATGCGTTGGCATCTACGCCAACGTAGTGCTTGTAGATGTCCTTGGTGTGGATGGCGCGCGTGACCAAGCAGCCATAGGGGCCCATCACAAAGCGGCCCATCTCAGCAAAGACGGCTACATCGTCCATGCCCGCTGGAACCAAGATCTCCTCATAGGCGCGGCGAACGCCCTCGCCGATGGCGCGGATGTCGTTTGCCTGCTGTTCGGGACGATAGGGGATGCCCACGCCGCCGGAGAGGTTGATAAAGCCAACGCGGCAGCCGGTCTCCTCCTGCAGTCGGCGCGCGAGGTCGAATAGAATGCGCGCGAGCGCAGGGTAGTATTCATTGGTTACGGTGTTGCTTGCAAGAAAGGCGTGCAGGCCAAAGGTTTCGGCGCCCTTTTCCTTTAGCATGCGGTAGGCGTCGAAAAGCTGCTCCTCGGTCATGCCGTACTTGGAGTCGCCGGGGTTATCCATGATGCCGTTTGCTAGCTGGAACAGCCCGCCCGGGTTGAAGCGGCAGCTTACGGTCTTGGGGACAGCGCCGGCCGTGCGCTCAAAGAAGTCGATGTGGGTGATATCGTCAAAATTGATGGTGGCGCCAAGCTCGCTTGCAAGCGCGAAGTCCGCTGCGGGCGTGTTGTTGGACGAGAACATGATGTCGGATCCCGTGATGCCCAGCGAGCGGGCGATCATAAGTTCGGTATCGCTTGAACAGTCGGCGCCGCACCCGTATTCGCGCAGGATGGAGATAAGCCGCGGGTTGGGATTGGCCTTTACGGCAAAGTACTCCTTGAATCCTGGGTTCCATGCAAAGGCGTCGCGGATGGCCTCCATATTCTTGCGTATGCCCGCCTCATCATACAGATGGAAGGGGGTTGGATAGCGCTGCGCTAGGCTTTCGAGCTGTTCTTTTGTGGCAAAGGGCTGTTTGGCCGCATAGGCGCGGTCCAGGTCTTCTTGGTTTTGCTGATGGTCTGCCATCTGTGGCCTTCCTGTGCGGCACGGGGCTTGTTCGCAGTCCTCGTCCGCGCACGGGGGCATGAAATACCGCCCCGGCGACCAAGAAATCACTTCGAATAGCACCCCTGCATGCTTGCAGACAGTCCCGGACGTGTTTCGCACGGGCCCACCCAAACCTCCGCACCCGGAGGTAGGATTCGGCGGGTTTGCCCCCGCACGGGGTCGAAGCCTGCCGGCTCGCCCGCGCATCTTCGCGCCCGCGCCTCTATCGAGTGGAGATACTTTATCATGGCGAAGCGTCTAATTGGCGCAATAGTTGGTTCGTTACCGTTTTAAAACAATTTGATTCCAAAGAGCGTCCGTGCGGGCACCCGCCCCGTATAATGGCGCAACGTTTTGCTGATGGGCCGCGCGTGGCGCGGTCTTATAAAGACGACCGCAGGTGCTATTGGTAACGGTTGTATGCGGCTGCTGCGGATTTCGCAACCGATGTGGATTGTGCGGTCGATGCAGGCGATGGGGAAGATGCGGATCAGGAAGGGGCTTTGAAGATGAGTGCATGGATGCTTGGCGCTCCCGTTGACACCGTGGCGGGTGCGGACGCGGAGTGGATTCTTGGGGAGCTGCGTCGCCATCGTCAAGCGTTGCACCGCATACCGGAGCTCGATTTTGAACTTCCGCGCACCATCGAGTACGTCCGTCACCATTTGGACGGCCTTTCCTGCGAGATCTTTGAGCCCTGCCGCTCTTGCGTGTGCGCGTACTTTGATGCCGGATGCGATTCCACCGTCGCCGTCCGCGCGGATATGGACGCCCTTCCCATCACGGAGCGGTCCTGCGCGCCGACACCCTCGCAAACCCCGGGGCACATGCACGCCTGCGGCCATGATGCGCATATGGCCATGGCGCTGACGTTTGCCAGCGTGGTAGACCGCGCGATCGCTAGCGAAAGCGCCTTCGTTGCGGATGACGCGGGGACGTGCGGCGCGGGGGAGCGCGAAGATGGGGGATGCGAAGCCCAATCCTCGTCCAAAAAATGCGCCGCACCCGCCTCTAACGTGTTGTTTATCTTTCAGCCTGCGGAGGAGACCACGGGCGGCGCCAGGTCCGTCTGCGAATCCGGCGTGTTCGAGCGCTATGGAGTGAGCGCGATCTTTGGATTCCACGTATGGCCCGACCTGCCGGCGGGCACGGTGGCCTCTCGTCCCGGCCCGCTGTTCGCCCGTTCCAGCGAGACGCACATCGACATCAAGGGCGTGTCCGCGCATATCGCCACCACCTACGGTGTCCCTGACGAGCAGACCCATGATGCGATGCTTGCCGCCGCTCGCTTTGTCGAGGGCGCGCGCCGTCTGATGATGCAGTTGGGCGAGCGCGAGTACTGTATCGCCAAGTTTGGCCTGCTGCGCGCCGGCACGGTGTGCAACGCGGTTGCGGACGACGCCCATATCGAGGGCAGCCTACGCGTGTATTCCGACCAGCTGTTCGACGCGGCGCGCGACGGCGTGCGCTCCTGCCTGGAGGACGCCTGTGTCTCGACCGGCTGTACCTACGAGGTCTCTTTTGCGTCGGGCTACCCGCCCGTCATCAATGATGCGGCGCTGTTCGAGCGTGCCCGTGCGGCGGTTCCCCATATGATGGAGCTTGATTCTCCGTCGCTCACCGCCGAGGACTTCTCTTTTTACCAGCAGCGTATCGCTGGGCTGTTTATGCTGCTGGGCGTGGGGGCGTGCCCAGCGTGTCCCGGCGGAGCCACGTCCTCGCTGCATGCGGATGACCTTTACTTCGACGAAGGGCCCCTGCTGGCAGGCGTCGATACGTATTGCAGGCTGTTGGGGTTGTGGCCGATCGCGTAGCCGTGTCCGCGTTTCGGCTTCGTGCGCGCCGCCGGGCTTATGGAGCCGCCGGCGCCTGACCGCAGCGGTGGCGCTGTGCCAAATAAGGGCTTAGTGCGGAGGTTGGGACAAATAGTCGCTTAGTGCGGTCCCGAGTGTGACAAATAATGCGTTAGTGCGGAAAGGGCGACATATAGCAAGGGTACCTTATGAATAGGGCTTTTATATCGGCCAAGCTAGAAGGCTTGGGCGATGCCGTCTGATGAATAGGTAAAGCTCGTCAGGTCCTCTCCGGTCCGCACTAACGCACTATTTGGCCAAACCTCCGCACTAACGCGTTTTTTGACACACCGCCCTTCACGCACTAAGGCGTTATTTGGCACAGCGGCCCCGCGCCGCCGACGTCCGCGCCACGCCCGCCTCGCACCCGCGCCACGCGCGCGGATCCACGAACGCAAAAAAAGTACGTCTCGCGCTATGCCGTTTGGGTATAATCATTTTCACCGTGCCCCGTTAGCTCAGTGGATTAGAGCGTCTGCCTCCGGAGCAGAAGGCCGTAGGTTCGAACCCTATACGGGGCACC
>ERZ840096.3474-NODE-3474-length-10599-cov-2.401176_pt1 | contig 10599 bp, 10 predicted proteins | sample MGYA00519878_ERZ840096 | MGnify/ENA primary metagenome ERZ840096 (study PRJEB31850, sample SAMEA3708865) | human gut metagenome | biome: human gut; feature: human-associated habitat; material: faeces | place: China | collected 2014 ...
AATTCTCTCTTTAAACTCATCCGTTGAAAAGAAATAATACTCTTTCCCATGTTTCTCCTCTCCCCGGGGAGCTCGGCACGTTGCTGACACAGAAAACTCCAACCCGAAATCCTTCGCCAACAAGTAATTCACGATCGTACTTTTCCCCGATCCGCTGGGGGCTGAAAATATGATTACCTTACCCATAACAATTGAAAATTGAAAATTGAAAATTGAAAATGAGACCGAATGCTTTTTTCAATTTTCAACTTTTAGTTATTAGCTTTTATCTTTTAGTTTCAATGTTTTGTAACAAGTTACAAAACATTGAGGCTTTGCTCCTTTATCTTTTCAAGTTCATCTTTCATGCGAACAACCAGTTTCTGGATGTCATGATCATTGGCTTTGGAACCCATGGTATTGATTTCGCGACCGATTTCTTGGGCGATGAATCCGAGTTTACGTCCCGGGGCTTCTTCTTTCTCCACAGTCTCGACAAAATATTTACAATGATTTGCCAAACGAACTTTCTCTTCCGTAATATCCAGTTTTTCCAAATAATAGATAATTTCCTGCTCTAACCTGTTCTCGTCAATATTTTTGATCTCTCCCCACTCCTTCATCTTGTCTTGCAAGCGTTGCTTGATGGTAACCACTCGTTGTTTCTCGAATTGGGGTACTTCACCAGATAAACTTTTGATCAACTCGATCCGTTTCAAAATATCTGCAATCAAAACTTTACCCTCTTGAATACGGAAAGCATCAACGTCCGCCAACGCTTTCTCGATAGCACTTTTCAAGCAATTCCAACCTTCTTCATCTAACTCCTCCATCTTGGCTTGCATCGTATCGGGGAAACGCATGATGGTTTGCAACAACTCACTCTTGTTGATTTCTACTCCCAGCGAACCGGCAACTTCCAGCATCTGGTTATAATATTGTTTCACAACCGATTGGTTTACGGCAACATCCTTCTCGTCCTCCGCATTATCAAAATAGATATACACGTCCACCTTCCCACGCTCCAGAACGTTCTTTATCATATTCCGGATCTCAATATCCTTCTCTTTGTAAATACTTGGAGTTCTCAAATTAATATCCAATTGTTTTGAATTCAGACTTTTTACCTCCACGATCACTTTCTTTGTCCCGCAGTCCACTGTTGCTTTACCGAAACCGGTCATTGATTTTATCATAGCTCTTGTTTTAAATACAAACATTTAACCACAAAAGTAAGGCTTTTTTTGAAAATCACCGCCAAATAACTACCTTTGTTCAGTTTGTCAAATCATCTGAATATACATAATCATGGATGCGAATCACCTTTCAGCCTTCCAAAAAGGAGTTATCGGGGTACAATTTCTTTTCGTTGCTTTCGGTTCAACAGTACTCGTCCCCCTACTCGTAGGCTTGGATCCATCGACAGCACTTCTGACAGCAGGAATCGGAACATTAATTTTCCATCTTGTGACGAAAGGCATCGTTCCCATTTTCCTCGGAAGTAGTTTCGCATTCATCGCCCCAATCATCAAAGCCAGTGAATTGTACGGTATGGCCGGAGCCCTCTCCGGAATGGTTGCCGTGGGTGCGGTCTACGGACTTATGAGCCTGTTGGTAAAATTACGAGGCACCGACTTTATCAAGAAACTATTTTCCCCGATCGTCATCGGTCCGGTAATCATATTAATCGGGCTTTCCCTGGCAGGCTCCGGGGTAAAAATGGCAAGCGAGAACTGGGTATTGGCCCTTATCTCCCTAATCACTGCTGTCATCGTCTCACTGAAAGGCAGGGGACTGTTAAAATTAATCCCTATATTCTGCGGAATCATTGTCGGATATCTCGTGGCACTTTTATTCTATAACGTGGACACTGCCCCAATCAAAGAAGCCGCCTGGTTTGCCCTTCCCCAGTTCGTGACACCCGATTTCTCTTGGGCAGCCATTATCTATATGGTTCCTGTAGCCATCGCTCCCGTGATCGAACACATCGGGGATGTCTATGCGGTGAACAGTGTTGCCGGTAAAGATTTCGTGAAAAACCCCGGCTTACATCGTACACTACTAGGTGATGGTCTTGCCTGCGTTTTCGCAGGATTAGTGGGGGGACCTCCCGTAACCACGTATTCCGAAGTTACCGGAGCCGTGTCTTTAACAAAGGTCACAAACCCTGCCGTGATTCGGATTGCCGCTGTAACGGGAATCGTTTTTTCTGTTTTTGGCAAAATCAGCGCCTTGTTAAAATCCATCCCCGCATCTGTTTTGGGTGGAATCATGTTACTCCTGTTCGGAACAATCGCCTCTTTAGGAATGAGCAATCTAATCCAGAACAAAGTTGATCTTTCCAACACCCGCAACATGATTATCGTCTCTCTCATCCTAACCTTCGGTATTGGAGGGGCTGCCTTCGAATGGGGTAGTTTCTCCATGTCCGGCATCGGTCTTGCCGCCTTATTGGGTGTCATTTTAAACTTGATATTACCTACAAAAGAATCCAAAGCGTAATACAGGCTTCCAAACGTTACTCATCTCTTGTGGATCAACAAATCCACCACTCCCTTACACCCTACCGCGTAACAAAAAAATAACCGTTTCGAAACATTAGATTCACATAATCAGCGGAACTTGCAGTCGCAAAAAAGAAAGAAAACAATTTATTTAAATGAATAGAAAATGAAAAACTTACTTTTAACCACAGTTCTTATGTTAGCTGTTATTTTTAGCAGCAATGCAACAAATGACGTGAACGGTCCCGCTAAAAAAGTATCCATCTCTGGAGCAGGGGCAACCTTCCCTCTTCCCTTTTATAACCTCGCATTCAAAACCTATCAAGATAAAACAGGTAACTCCATCACCTACGGGGGCATAGGTAGTGGTGGCGGTATCCGTAGCCTGAAAGACAAAATCGTGGATTTTGGGGGATCCGACGCCTATCTATCCGACAAGGAAATGAGCGAAATGCCCGCAACGGTAGTTCACATCCCGACGTGTATGGGAGCCGTGGTACTGGCGTACAACCTTCCGGGAGTGGACAACTTAAAACTAACCGGGGACATTATCGCTGATATTTACTTGGGCAAAATCACCCAATGGAACGACAGCCGTAGTGAACTTACCCAACAAAGCCATGAGTCCAGTCTATCGTTCTGATGGCAGTGGAACCACTTTCGTGTTCAGTGACTACATGACTAAAGTAAGTCCGGAATGGGCCGAGAAGATCGGAACCGGAAAATCATTAAAATGGCCGGTAGGTATGGCCGCTAAAGGCAACCCGGGCGTTGCCGGAGTAATCAGCCAAACTGAAGGTTCCATCGGTTACGTGGGTTCCGAATATGCTTTTGCCATGAAAATCCAATTCGCCCAGATAAGAAATGCGGCCGGTAACTTTATTACCCCAAACACTGAAAGCATCTCAGCCGCAGCGAAAGGAGATATGCCCGCCGATACCCGAACAATGATCACCAACTCGGCCGCCCCGGATGCATACCCGATCAGTTGTTTCACATGGATCATCCTGTACAAGGAGCAAGCCTATGCCGATAGAAATCAAACTCAAGCCGAAGAAACATTGAAACTATTGAACTGGATGCTGGACGCAGAAGCCCAAGCCTTAACCACGAAAGTAAACTACTCCCCGCTCCCGGAAAAGGCAGTAAAGAATGCAAAAGCATTACTAAAATCAGTCACTTACAACAGGCAACCCGTGTTGAAATAATCAAGCATACACTTCAATTTTTATCCATAAAACAAAATAACGCCTTTCGTACGAGAGGTGTTATTTTTATCCTATTATTCCCCTATGGAAGTGGTTACTAAATGAATAATTCCGGAAAATCATTATCTTTGCAGCCTAAATCTAAAATTTCGTAGATGAAGAACATTAGGAATTTCTGTATAATCGCACATATTGACCACGGTAAGAGTACACTTGCTGACCGTTTACTGGAAACGACCGGAACTGTAGTAGGGAAAGATTTACAAGCACAGGTGCTTGATGATATGGATCTGGAACGAGAGCGAGGCATCACGATCAAAAGTCACGCGATACAAATGGATTACCATTACAAGGGAGAGAAATATGTTCTAAACCTGATAGATACCCCGGGACACGTGGACTTCTCGTACGAGGTATCACGCTCCATTGCTGCTTGCGAGGGTGCGCTACTGATTGTCGATGCCACGCAAGGAATTCAGGCACAAACCATCTCGAACCTTTATCTTGCCATTGACAACAACCTAGAGATCATTCCCGTCTTGAACAAGATGGATATGCCCAATGCCATGCCAGAGGAAGTGAAAGACCAGATTGAAGAACTGATCGGATGCGACCGGGACGATATTATTGAAGCCAGTGGAAAAACCGGATTGGGTGTAGATAAAATACTGGAAGCGGTTGTGGAACGGATTCCCGCACCCACGGGTGATCCCAACGCTCCTCTTCAGGCTTTGGTGTTCGACTCGGAATTCAACTCTTTCCGGGGTATTATCACTTATTGCCGCATCATGAACGGTAGCCTGAAAAAAGGTGATAAGGTCAAATTCGTGAGTACGGGAAAAGAATACGATGCCGATGAAATCGGTGTGTTGCGCCTGGAACAAGAACCCCGAAATGAATTACAAACAGGAGACGTGGGGTACATCATTTCCGGCATCAAAACTTCTTCCGAAGTAAAAGTCGGAGATACCATCACCCATGTAGAACGCCCGTGCGACTCCGCGATAGAGGGCTTCAAGGAAGTAAAACCTATGGTATTCGCAGGAATTTACCCGATTGATTCTGAAGATTACGAAGACCTGCGTACATCTATCGAGAAGTTACAATTAAATGACGCTTCCCTGACTTTCGAGCCGGAATCTTCCGCCGCCCTCGGTTTCGGATTCCGTTGCGGCTTCCTCGGCATGCTCCACATGGAAATTGTACAGGAACGTCTGGATCGGGAGTTCGACATGAACGTGATCACCACCGTTCCCAACGTTATGTACATCGCCCACACCACCAAAGGCGAAGTCTTCGAAATGCATAACCCCTCCGATATGCCCTCTCCCACGGTGCTGGACTATATCGAGGAACCTTACATAAAAGCACAAATCATCACACCCACCGACTACATCGGGCAGATCATGACCCTGTGTCTCGGCAAGCGAGGCGTGTTGATAAAGCAACACTACCTGACAGGAAACCGGATCGAGTTGAACTACGAGATGCCACTGGCTGAAATCGTGTTTGACTTCTACGACAAGCTGAAGAGTATCACAAAAGGCTATGCCTCTTTCGACTATTTCCAAATTGGCTATCGTAGAGCCAACCTCGTGAAATTGGATATACTGCTGAATGGTGAATCCGTGGACGCCCTGTCTGCCTTGATCCACTTTGATAACGCTTATTCCTTCGGGAAACGCATTTGCGAGAAGTTGAAAGAACTGATTCCCCGTCAGCAATTCGATATTGCGATTCAAGCTGCAATCGGTGCGAAGATTATTTCCCGTGAAACCATCAAGGCTGTTCGCAAGGATGTGACTGCGAAATGTTACGGTGGTGATATCTCCCGTAAACGTAAATTGCTGGAAAAACAGAAAAAAGGAAAGAAACGAATGAAACAAATCGGTAACGTCGAGGTTCCACAGAAGGCGTTCCTTGCGGTGCTGAAATTGGACTAAGTTAGTTCTAAATATTATAAATAAAGCGTCCCGAAAGGACGCTTTATTTATAATATTTTATCTTTAAAGCTACTTCATGACCTTATAAACCACGATGTCATCCCTATAATCTCTGCACTTCGCCCTTACCTCCCCGTCCGGAGCGATCACGCAACTCTCCCCTCGATACATAAGTCCCGTTAAATCCGGTCCGGCACAATTAACGGCAATGACATACGCCTCATTCTCGATAGCTCGTTCCCGCAAAAGTCGATTCCAGTCGTCTCGTCGGGATTCCGGCCAATTTGCAATATAAATTGCAACATCATACTCTCCATGATTCCAACTCCACTCCGGGAAGCGCAAGTCATAACAAATATAAGTCGAGAAGCGTATCCCTTTCCATTCCAACGCCAGATGACGGTCTCCGGGAGAGAAGCTACCTTTTTTAAAACAATTGTGTTTATCGTAATACTCGTATTTCCCATCCGGATAAACAGCCAATAACCGGTTATAATATTTCCCCTCCTCTTTATAAATCGTAGAACCGACAACCAACGCCCCCGAACGTTTCGCCCATTTCCTCATCCGTTTGATCACTAACGGATAATAAGAAGCCACCCCATCTTTTGAACATACTGCTTCCTCTTTATCTCGCTTCTTCATTTCACACCCGGAAGTGAAAAGCTCCGGGAACACGATCATGTCACATCCCTTACACGAACGCACACGCTTATCAAAATCCCGCAAATTGGCATCCACATCACCCCATGCCAAATGTGCCTGTACCAAAGCCACCTTTACCGAATCCTGTGCTTTCGCTGTCAAAGACAACACGAATAACAAATACAACGTAACATAAAATACCTTCATCTTTAAAACATTATCGATTCCCCAATGAAAAGAACTTTTTCAACATACCGACAGCTCTTGATTTCGCATTATAGACAGTCCGAATGCTCAATTTCATATGATCCGCTATTTCCTCTGCATCTAACCCTGCCAAATAAAGTTTCATTACTTTCCCCTCTGGATCCGGAATATACTCCACATATTCTAACAAAGAGGTTGCCAGCTCACTATCTAAAACATCCTCTACAAAAGAAGTTTCCCGTTCCATCGCATCTTTATATTTCTGCCTCACACCCAAATGATTCACGTGATTCTTATACCGATTCTTTATTGCAACGAATAAAAATGCTTTTATCTTCGTCAAACTGTCAAAAATTACATCATGCCTTTCCCACAAATAACAAAACGCCTCTTGTACGGCATCTGCTGCCGATTCAGATGTATTACAGTATAAGCGATTAGCATAAACATGAAGTTCTGTAAAAAAATCCATATAAATCGTTGCAAATGCAGAAGTATCACGTTGATTAAAACGCATTAACAAAAAACCTAGATCGTCATCATTCCGGCAGACTTCCATGTATAAACCAAAAGATTATTTAGGCGAATTTATACAAAAATTTCTGATTATTTCCTCCTTCTCTGGAAATTAAGTAATAATGTAAATACAAAACTCAATATCAACTCGTTCAAATTTTACAACAATGTCATACATTTGCGAGTGAAAATCAACCTCATACAGGGATAAAAAACATACCTTCTAAAATCGCAAATGAACCTTTTTTTATTCTGTCAAAAATAAGGTCGCAGGTAATACTTGTTCCTTTCCCTCCGCATCTCGCACCGTCACCGTTTTGGCCTTAATCATCCCGATAAACAGGTCAATATTGGGAATCCCGATGGGTACTTTATTTGTCGGTTTGCCATCAAAAGCGATCACCGTGTAACCGGGTTCAAGCTTTTCAAGGGCCTCCTTTCCCCACACGGCCGTAATCTTGAGTTCCCCGTTAATCGCTGCCGTGGTCACGGGACGTCGATCCCCTTCCCAAACGGTAGCATCCTCGTAAGCAGTAAAACTGAAACGTTTGTTCGGATAATCCAGTGTTAGCTTGCCGAGATCCGTGATTTTGAAACAAAGTAACAGATAGTCGATTCCTCCCGTGTATACCGGGATTCCGGAAAAAACTCCACTCCCGATATGACATTCTTGCAATTTACCTCGATATAATTTATCCATCCCCACTCTACCGCCAAGCATAAGCGTGGTGGTCCCCTGCCCCTCTTCCACGCTATCAATAAGTCCGGCAGCAGTCCACTCCTCAAAACCTTTCACCGAAGGCAAGCCGAAAGCTCCCATACTACTTCCACTATCAAACACTCCCGGGACATCATACAACTCTTCCTTTCCACGCAATTTAAGCGTTAGCAGGGGAAGTCCATCCCATAATTTCATCGGAATCCAATCCACCTGTTCGTCAAGCACATGACGCAAAAGCGTGATTGTACCCGACTTAGCATCAAACGTCACAACAAAATCCGTAAGTGCGTTAGCCCCGATAATCCCATCAATACCGAGTGTCCTCAAACTAAGATTATTCCCGGGCAACACAATGGCTTCAAGACTATCCGCTTTCACACTACCGAAAACAAGCGAAGGAATCGTGGCATAAGACACATTCCCATCCATCCCCACGATATAGTTACTCGTCAAACGGAGAGACAATCCCACCTCGCTAACCACCTTATCCGAAATACAGGTCATTCCCGCCCCTGTGTCAAACAGGAAAGAATATCCTCTACCATTTATGGACACGCTGACAACAGGTACACCATGAGAATCTCTGTAATTCAAGATCGAGGAGATCACAGCACTATCCCTCGTAGCAGACGCAGCCTCAAGTAACAAAGGGCATAAAACCACTATTAAAAATGACAATACAGATTTATTACATTTTTTACTTCTCCAACCTAAGTTCTTTATCGACATCCTATTTCCCATATTTTTACCACTTAACATTATTTTTCAAACACCTTACAATTATTATTATATTTCTCTTTCATTTCTGACCACTCATGGGCATTTAGATTTTCTAAATATAGTAACCATATCCCCAAACACACTCTCAGCACCTGTTAATCAATTATAGCCCAAACCTCCTGCTTTGCCCATCAAGAAAAAACTCTAACATCAAACCTCTATAAGTATCAAAAAGCTGACGAGGTCCCAACATTGGACGCGGTAGACCGGGCTCACATTTTTTGATAAACGGACGAATTTCTCGAGGAAGAACCGACCAACTCAACCAATCCAACCACGCACTCTCCAAAGATCGCGAACGTATCACAATATGATGTCGGAATTTCTCTTTCGAGATCAATTGGTCATACCCTTCCACTCGATAGACACAACTATCTTTACTTTCAATCCGCTCTGTGTCTTTCATCAAAACAAGTTTCTGGGCTGAAAGGTGCTGCATTGCAAACAAAACAATCACCAAAAAAATATTTTCCTCATATCTCTTTTATTTAATTAATACCATACAAACGGCCACAAGCTAACAATTAAAGACGGGGTACCACTAGGAGAATATTCAGCCCCCAGGTAAGCCTCAAATTTCTCAGCAAAACGATTAAATTCTGATACAAACTCTTCCTTACTAATGGTCCGTTCATAGACCCTACATAAAAAATTGATATAATCCATAACGAGAACCGTATCATCCACTCCATACAGGAAATGTAATTTACTCGCATCAGGAATCATCCCCTGTTTTAGCCAAGCTTCAGCCATACTTATATCCATTATAAGGTATGCTTCAAATTCAATATTACGTTCAAAATCCGATCGCATATAAGCCGAACCGCCACATAAACTGAATTGTAACTGATGTATCATTTCATGAATAATTATAGAAGGATCACCCAAAACCCACTTTTCTTTTATCCTAATCACCTTGTCATCCCAATCTGCATATCCTTCTTTTATTTCCCCTGTTTTAGCTAAAATTATCCTCATCCTTATGTTTTTCAAATTCACAAGTGCGCGAATAACATCTCTTAACCGGGGAAATTCGAAATTAACTGCATTGCAAATATTCTCACACATACGTACGATATTCTCCTTCGGTATGCCCGGATCACTATTTATTATATCAAATAATGACAAGACCATACTCAACGAAACTTCCTCCGACTCGTAATAGAAAAGGCTCTCGCTTTCAATCGTTTCTTCTTCTGTTATATAATTTCCGTCATCGTAACATCCCACCAAGAAGACTGCTGACAATAGAATCCATATAATCCTTTTCAAACACTCTTTCGTAACCATAAAGTTTTATACTCGTTTCATCAATTCAATCGTATACTCACTCAATACCTATTAATCAATTAGTACAACCCTCCCTTTCCTTTAGTGCTTTCCACTTCTTCTCTTGATACTCTTTCCACTTCTTCTCACGTTCTTTGTATATCTCTTTCAACTCCTGCCAATCGAAATTTTTCAACTCTTCAAAAAATTCTATCTGTTCGCCAATATCTACCTGACACCGTATGCGAGTCGAATCCGGTGACAGATCATCCCATTTATAAAATTCCTTGTTTGAAGCCAAGATTTTCTCCACTACTGGCAAAGGCATTTTGTGTTTCATTATAGCATTATACATCTTTTTCAGATGCTTTTCCGTTATCTTATCACGTATTTCTTTACTGACATAAAAAAATACGGTTATAATATTTCCATGCCCATCAAGAACAAACTCTAACATCAAACCTCTATAAGTATTAAAAAGCCGACGAGGCCCAAACATGGGACGCGCTAGACCGGGTTCACACTTTTTGATAAACGGACGAATTTCTCGAGGAAGCACCGACCAACTCAACCAGTCCAACCACGCACTTTCCAAAGATCGCGAACGTATCACAATATGATGTCGGAATTTCTCTTTCGAGATCAATTGGTCATACCCTTCCACTCGATAGACACAACTATCTTTACTTTCAATCCGCTCTGTGTCTTTCATCAAAACAAGTTTCTGGGCTGAAAGGTGCTGCATTGCAAACAAAACAATCACCAAAAAAATATTTTCCTCATATCTCTTTTATTTAATTAATACCATACAAACGGCCACAAGCTAA
>ERZ840096.3476-NODE-3476-length-10593-cov-3.943348_pt1 | contig 10593 bp, 10 predicted proteins | sample MGYA00519878_ERZ840096 | MGnify/ENA primary metagenome ERZ840096 (study PRJEB31850, sample SAMEA3708865) | human gut metagenome | biome: human gut; feature: human-associated habitat; material: faeces | place: China | collected 2014 ...
CGTCTCCACACTTGCAGGAATCTCGATCGTGGTTAGAGAGGTACAATCACGAAAGGTGTTATATTGAATCATTTTCAATTTTGACCCTTTCTCGAACGTTACGGTTTTCAGAGAGGTGCAATACGAGAAGGCATACCATTCAATCGTCTCGACACTTGCGGGAATCTCGATCGAAGTTAGAGACGTACAATCCGAGAAGGCGCATATTCCAATCGTCTCCACACTTGCAGGTATCTCGATCGAAGTTAGAGACGTACAATCCGAGAAGGCACCATAAAACTGATAATACCCTTCAATCGTTTTGAGCTCCGATCCTTTCTCGAACGTTACGGTTTTCAAGGAGGTACAGCCATTGAAAGCACTATATTTAATCGTCTCCACACTTGCTGGAATTTCAATAGTAGTTAGAGACCTACAACTCTGGAAGCCATCAAACGTTTTGAGTTGCGTCCCTTTCTCGAACGTTACGGTTTGCAGGGAGGTACAGCCAGAGAAGGCTCCCCTTTCAATCGTCTCCACACTTGCTGGTATCTCGATCGAGGTCAATGCCGTACAATTCGCGAAGGCGTTACCTTTAATTGTTTTGAGTTGTGACCCTTTCTCGAACGTTACGGTTTGCAGGGAGGTACAGCCATAGAAGGCATTATATCCAATCGTCTCCACACTTGCTGGAATTTCAATAGTGGTTAGAGACGTACAACTCTGGAAGACGCCACCCCACCCCGAACTGTTTTCAAACGCTTTGAGTTGCGACCCTTTCTCGAACGTTACGGTTTGCAGGGCGGTACAAAGATTGAAGGTTCCATTACCAATTGTTTTTACCCCAGCGGGGATCGAAATTGAAACCAACGAGGAGCCACAGAAAGCTTGTGTCCCAATTGCAGTTAGCGTGTTGGGAAGGGTGGCACTCTTAATATTGGTACATTTCAAGAACGCCTCCGTTGGCAAAACCGAAAGGTTTACTCTCGAAATATCGAGGTGCTCCAAACTCTGAATATTCCGTAATGTCGTAAAGTCAGATACGCCCAACGTTCCAGATAATTTCAATGACGAGGGTTCCGTCAGCCCCAATTCATTCAGAATCCCTGCAAGCATACCTCCCTCAGGAACATGAATCACATCCTTTGCATCTGAATCGGGGTCGGGCGGAGTGGTTTGTCCAGAATTGGAACCTCCGTTCGGGTCTGTATTTTCATCCGTATTGCTCTCTGTGCAACTGCAACACAAGGTTGCAAACAAGGCAAATAAGAATAGCTTTTTCATAGTGATGAATTTTTAAGTTTTTGTCAATAACTCTAATTTCAGAACAGCCCGCTGCACAGGTCTATTCTGTAATGATGACGGATTAATAGTAGGTCAATATATAATTGGCATTGGGGCCCACTATCTGTGTGGGATAGCCTTCGTCATCGTATTCGTAATATATGTTACTGTTGTCTGCCGAAGCTGGATAATTGGATGGGATGGAGCCTTTGAAATTGGTGGCCAGAAAGCCGACGTGTACAAAGATGCCTAACCCAAATTTCGCATCGAACAAATTAATGTTTAACTTATTCGGTTTATCAGTGTATGTATACGTCGTTGAATTAGAACACGAGTTACGTTGTTCCATCAGATTACCGTTCTCCCAACGATAAGTCCAAAAAAGGGGACTAACAACACTTGTACTCTGTTTTTTGGACACATAACCGTTTTCGTATTCATATCGCCAGTTGATCTTGCCATTAATATCGAATTCGGTAACATAACCGTTATGATCAAGAGCGAAAGCCGCGTCATAACTATATTCATCGCCGCAACTGCTGTTGAATTTAACACCGACACTATTGTCTGTATAAGTATAAGTAAAATCTCCATTGGAATAACAAATATCACCATCGACGATAACCTTTGCAAGGCGCTGCTGATCGTCATAACTGAAATCATAATAGATAGTTTTATCCGCACTTATCTCTTCTATCTGTTTAAGTAGTTTTTGCGATGTCTGGCTCTCTTTGTTATCATCCTCGGAACAGGCCGAAAACAAAATACTCGAAAACATCACTGCGGCAAATAAGAATAGTTTTTTCATAATGAGTTTGAGTTTTAAATTTCTAAATCACACGCCAGTAGTTCATAGCTTTTCGATTTCGTTGATATGGAACACTTCATGTTTAAGATGGTGATCCCCATTGAACCACTTGCATTCAACTTTTTCTGGATGTTCTACGCCATCCATTGTTTTGAATGGATACTGAGCGACTGTCATTTCATAGCCACCAGATTTTAGTCTGACAACATCTCCGATCTTAAAATCCATAATTTGTAAGATTTCTTACCGTATCAACTCCTGCTGCGGTGGGTTATGGGTAAAAAGAAAGTGTGGAGTTGTCCACTTATTCGATAGGAGGCTCTGGTAAGCCCAAACAGAAATAAGCAACACCCCACACTTGAATAGTATATATCGAGAATGATATATGCCTATACAAGGTAACGAGCGTTTGTAAGCCTATCCCTCTGTTTTGAAATGTACCAGATTTCCTATCGAGGATTCAGCGAAACACTTTCACTAATCAATATGTCTATCACCTGTGCGGTAACGGCACAAAATTAGGAAAATGTTTTCGAAAAACAAACAACTCATTTTAGGGGTGTTGCCATTATTGGATATATTGCAAAGTTCCCGAAAACAAAGTTATTCTGCAAGGTTTTTATGACTGGATTCTGAATTTTCTTTGTTGCAGTTTGGGGAAATCGTCTCCAAGACGATCCGCACTTCCCGATGTCTCTGCATCGACATGCAATATTACATTGTGTCGAATCTTTGTTTTACGCTGTCTCGGTGGCGTGAAATCCATTGTTTGCAATTTATTATTGTGTAATATTCCAGCATTACGCCACCGAGAAACCAGAAATCAGGGGTTGCAAAATCTTGATGAACTTGCAAATCCCCTAATCTCTGTAATTTGCATTTTTGCCATGTCGATATGCAAGCCGAGTTTTACTCTCCTGCGATCTTCTGTATCACGCCGTCCATGTAGACAGCCTGTCCGCTGGTGGTACGTCCCCACCAATGGCAACCGAGTGCGTCGATTATGACCTCGCCCTGCTCTTTGAGTTCCCGTGCCAAGTAAGGCGATACCAGCCACCATTCGAAAACCTCCTCCTCGGTATCGACGAAAGGATAGGTATACTCCTCGTCGATCTTGCCTGCACGGATGAGTTCCCCGACCACCTCGTTCTGCCCATAAAACACATGCAAATCCGCAATGCGTTTTGCCCTTGTTTGTCTGTCCATATTTTTAAGTTTTACATTCGACAAGGGGCGGGGGCTTTGATCTGTTACTGTGTTCGTGGGCAGTATATATGCGATTTTTATAATCTTGGGCTTATTGAGTGAGTGCCTGCGGCACGCCATATAAAGAGAAGAGGTAAAAGCAATACAGGTGACATAATTTGAAGCGCCTTTATAAATGGAACAATCCGCAAACTATGTCATATCCTTATTAAATGGGAAAAGCCCAGCATGCGCAAGCATGAGGGCTGTATATGGATTCTTTATTTGCTGGCTGTTATTCGAATGCAAAACCTTTGAACTCCTCTTTGTAGCGTTTTGCTTGTTCGGCTCGTTCCATCACCTCCCGATACTGTCCCTGCATATCGAGTGCCTTTATAAAGTAGGCCAACGATACCTTTTCGGGTAGGTTCTTGCATCGTTTATCGAGTTGGCAGGTCAGACTTATCGGCTCTGTTCTCGATAAGCCTATTGCATTGTACTTGGTAAGCAGTACGGACATCGCCCGTTTATCCCACTTGGGAGCGGCAACGCCTTTCTTTTTACAGAAATCGCATAGCTCCTTATAAATCCCTGCATCGGTCTTTCTGACTGCTGAATTGATAAAACAACCAGCCGTCAGTTCATAGCCTTTTTCTATGGCCTTAATAAGTCCTAATTGCTGACACTCTTTAATAAGGGCTGTTGTCGTGTTTCTCGACAAGCCGATAGCCTTTGCAATCTGGCTGTTGCTTCATTGGATGGTATCGGTATTATTAAGGCATACCGACTTTAACAAGAGCAGAAACCCTGCAATCTTGGCGGGATAGTTCCTCTTAAAGTAACTGTTATCGAGGAAGAAATAGTTGCTCTTTTCTGGCTTTATATGATACATGTTCCGTTTTATAAATCCTCTGTCTGCATCTTCTTTAACGGTAGAGGTCTGTACGGTAAGATAACCTGCGTCTTTTAAGCGTTTAATACTCCTTCTAATGGAGCGTTCATCCAATCCAGTAAGCAGGGATAGCTTTTCTTCTGTTACATGGGAAATGTTCGTCTTGTGGTTGGAGCAGCATTTAATGACAGCTCACACATAAACATCGACGGGTTTACTGTTGCCCGTCTGAAAGTTCATGATCGATTTGGGGATTACGGTATAATTCATCGTTGGCAATGGAATTTTGTTTGTTCGTAAATATAATCTCTTTTAAGTGCAGCAGTTTACGGAAGCAGGCCACGCCGTAATGCTCTTTGGCCTGTTTGCGGTTATCGAATCACCTGCGGTCTTTGATGTGGTAGTACATGGTCTGAAAGACTTGAATAGGTTATGTACAAGTAGGTAGTGTATATACAGGACACTTTTGAGCAGTTTGCATAGGACAGTTTTGAGCAACTCTCTATCCTGTCATTCAAAAACCTACTATCTCTTAATGGGAATCTTCTATCTCTACAATCTTCCATATTTTTTGATTCTGAATAGATACTTATATAGGAAATATTCATTTCGTACTCAAAAAATGTGGTAATCTTCTAACTCTCCAATCTTAATGGAATCTCTATCATCAAATGGCAGCTTCCAAATAAGCGGAATATAGCGAACAAGTTTCTATCTCTCTAACTTTTGCTTAGCTGCTTTATCATCCATTCCATATTTTCTGATTCTGAAATACATTCAATAGTTGAAATATTCATTTCACACTCAAAAAAATGTGGTAACCGATAAAATGAAGAACAGTTTCAATCACGAAAAATAGATTCACCACACAAGTAAGATGAATACTTTTTTAGCGATATTTTTTAACACGCAAAAATGCGTGAATAAAAAACAGGCAAAAAAAGTTTTTCATCACACGAGTCGTGAGAAAAAAATTATCGCAAAAAATCGTGCTTCGCTTTTTCGATGAAAAGTTTTTTGCATGAATAATTTGTTTTCACTGTTACATGATGCGTCATTAAAAGCGGCTGTTTTTAGTGGATGCACTTTCTGACGATTCCATATTTTTCGATTCTGAAACTATCCTATTATAGGGAATTTTCATTTCGCACTCAAAAAATGTGGCAACACCACGCAAAGAAAAGGCAGACGAATCTGCCTTGTAGGAACCGCTCGATTTGTAGTGGTGGATGCAGTATCTCGGAATTGCCATGCAAAGATATAAAAAGTTCAATCGAAAATCAAATTATTTAACGAGTATTTTCGTACATTCTCACGACAAAATCCAGTCTTGCAGACCGAACGAATCCGCCAGTTCTCGTTTATGCAAAACGGCCTGTACTGGGCAATGAATTGTATTTTGTTCTAAAAAGCCTATAAAACACATTGTTTTTGTTCTAATAGGTAGGCAGAACATTGTTTGGAAAGTCAAACAGAACGGTTTTACTTGTTATTCTGTTCTATTAGACCGATACTATAAGTAAATCTTGATGAGTAACAAGGACAAACTTGGAAAAGGGGGCTATAATTAACCCCTTTTCCCAAGTCTGTCCCCGCTGTCTACCCAATAATACCCAATCGTAGAAACAGATTGGGAGGACAAACTTCGTACAGCGGTCTATAAATCATACCGCCGTACAAAGTCTGTCCTTGTACAATCACATATCCACAACCAGCGAGGACAAACATTGACACAGGGGTTTAATATAGACCCCTTGTCGATGTCTGTCCTCTTCCCAACCTATAACAGATGAGCCATAGCAGCGTCGATCTGGCTGTTCTCGAAACTGTCCAAGTAAATCTGTGTAGTGGATAGATCGGAGTGTCCCAGCGATTCGGAAATGAGTGCTACGCTTACACCTGACCGCTTCAAAACCGTGGCATAAGTATGACGGGCTACATAGGTCGTCAAGTTCGTTGCCAGTCCCAGCCGTTTGCTCCACTCTTTCAACTCTCGGTTTATATGGACTAAAACCTTATGCACCCTGTTGTGAATCTGCTGTTCGGTACGGTGTATATGACGGTCGAGAACAGGAAAGATATAGTCCTCCTGCATAGCTTCCGAACGGGTGTACTTGGCAATGATCTCCCTTGCCTGCGGATGCAATCGACAAGTCATCGTTTTTCCTGTCTTATGACGGCGATAGAAAATCCGATCCTCTTCCATATCGACGTAGCGTAAGGTGGCAATATCCTTGAAATTGATTCCAGCCGAAAAGTAAGAAAACAAGAATATATCCCGTGCAAACTCGGTATAGGGAGACCTCGTTACGGGTAATTCTGCCTGCATCAATCGTTGTATATCCTCTTTATGAATGGCTCGTTTACGTGTCTGTGTCCAATGCTTTCCCACCTTATATGAAATAAAAGGATTCTCCTTGCAAAGGAAAATCTTGTCAGCAACGGCCTTATTGTAAACGGCTTTCAGTACACTGAATTTCGTGGCTATCGAGTTGGATTGGTTGCCCTCTCCACGCAGGAATGTTTCGAAATCGCCCAGCAGGTTGGGAGTAATCTCCTCGAATCGTAATTTGGCAGGATGGAACTTAACGAGCGAGGTACGGGTCGCCGTATATTTAATGGCCGTATTGATTTTCCCCGCTTGTTTCATGGTTGCAATCTGTCGTTCGAAATAGCCGTCCACCAGTTGCGGAGTGCATTTTGAAGTCTGATCAAATAGGTTAGTAAAATCAACTTCCATGTCCAATGCTTCCAACCGCTGGATTTTCTTTCGGTAAGTCGCTAATGTACTGTCTATCTGACTTTGCAGAGCAGCACGGTCGGGGCAGTCTGCCGTTATCATTTCAGCATCCTTATCCCAATCATGCGGCTCTACCGAAATACCGAGCGAGAGTCGTTTAGAGGTGCGTTCGTGGATGAACCGCAGCATCAATGGAGACTTGCCATTTTTACAAACGATGCTGGATCGATGAATTGCTTTGATTTTCATCTGTTTGCAGATTACGCAAGCGATATTGAGCAGCGATTTTAATGTCCGACATTATGTCCAACGACACACCTCCGACCTCCCTTTCCAGCCCCTTTCCCTTCGCAAAACAGCACAAAAAAAAGAGATTGCAGATTTTGCAACCTCTTGATTTTATGAGCTGTTGACGAGGCTTGAACTCGTGACCTCTTCCTTACCAAGGAAGTGCTCTACCACTGAGCTACAACAGCGATCGCCTTGAAAATCAGCAGTTAGCAGAAGTACGAAAAGGAAATTTCAGCATTGTGTCCAACATTGTGTCCAACAATCGCTACCCGCAATCGCTTGCAGGTTAATGATTAAATGATTTATCAATAGAGAATTTATGGAATGAAAAATGAAAGAGGACAAACCTTGCAAAAGGGGTATATTTAAGACCCCTTTGCAAAGTCTGTCCTCATTGTCTGTCGAGAAAAACGCGCTGAAAAATTTTTCCCCTCCTCCCTGCTCTCTCCTTTTAAGAATGTTGTGTTGCTTTTGTTTCTGTGTATAATTTCGTATTTTTGATATGCGTAATAACCCAAGCATTATGAGCGACATTATTCCGATTGATTCTGAAATCACAACTTTCTCTGACTATCTTAATAATAATTGCCGTGGTATTTTATCTGCCCGATTTGGAGATGGAAAGAGTTTCTTCCTGAATGAAGTTAAGAAGCAATTATCCGATAAGTATTTATTCCTTACAATATATCCCGTCAATTATCAGGTCGCTGAAAATAAAGATATTTTTGAGTATATTAAGCGAGATATATTGTTACAAATCTTGATGACATCCGAGATTGATTTATCGGATGAAAAATACGGCTTTTCATTGAGATTATGGGGATTCTTCAATCAAAATGGGAAAGACCTCGTATCGGATATTGTTTCTTTAATTGCATCTTCTTTGGCAAATATCCCCCAAGATGCTATAAAAGTATTTCGGGACAACATTGCAAAATTCAAAGACTTTTCAAAGAAAGCCAATTCTTCCCAGTCCGATAGTATCGAATCATATTTGGATGAATTTGCAACCCAAAAAGGAGGGATATATGAATTTGATCCCATATCACGGATTATTTATCAACTAATCACAGATATTAAAGAAAATAGTGGTAAGCAGGTCATCCTTGTTATTGAAGATATGGATAGAATTGATCCTGCCCATATATTCCGCATCCTCAATGTATTTTCTGCACATTGGGATATGCAAGATTATTCAGAACAAAAACTTGCACATGGCAACCCTTTGAATAAATACAATTTCGATAAAATATTGCTGGTTTGTCATTTTCAAAACATCAAGAATATCTTTCATCATTTTTATGGAGAGAGAACCGATTTTACGGGTTATATTCATAAATTTTCGTCTTCCACGCCCTATGAATATTCATTAAATGATGTGATTGAAGAATGGATTTTACAGAAAATACCTTTTAATAAAGATACTTTTCCTGCCATTTGCGAGCGGTTGGCAGACCTTATTATGCGGAAATATAAGAATTGTGAAAATATAATTACCAACATTCGACACATTACCAACTTCTTAACCCAATCCAATTACAATATCAGAAAAGAGGATATTCCACCGTATAGCTGGCAAAATGGATACAATGGCTATAATTATTATATTTCTACCTACAATCAAGTTACTCACTTATTATGTATATTAAAGAACTTTGGAATATCTATTGACGAGTTTTTAGCTTTCCATGCAGATCAATTTTACAGTCAATTATGTCGATTTATTGGTCAATGTTGGTTGATTTATCCACAGCTAAATATAGATTTAGATTCTTCAAAATGTAAGTTTAGATTCTCTAATTGTAATGACGACACAATAACCTGTGAATGGGATAATTATAATCAACCTCTACCATGTAAATCAACGAAAGTCAATCCGAATTCTGTTATTCAGCGATTTGAAATAAAATGGATGCAAATGGATACTCTTTTGTACTCACCGCACTTTAAAGAGTTATTTTCAAAGCAGAGTTTTGAAACTGTATTATCGTTTTTTGAAGATTTTATCTATTGATTATATGAACTGCTCCAAATACTTCTCGTTGAATCCAGTCAGCGGGAAACGGAACTCTTTCTGTTTACCCTCTACCGATGTATAGCCGAATACGGCCGTGTCGCTCTTGATATGGGCTTCGAAAAGATTAAGCTTGCAGCTGGACTTGGGTAAATCTATGATATTTGGCAATACAATGGCGAGATGACCCTCTTCTACGGCCTTTGGATTCAGCAGATAGGAGAATCCTGCCATATAACGACCCCGTTTCTGGAAACAGACGGTCATATCTTTCGTGGGGTCGATGTCGAGTTCAAAAATGTAGGTGAACTCCCGTGGTGTAGGGTCATCAGTTCTACGCCCTACAAACAGGCAGATGCCGTAATTATTATCGTAGGATACGCCTTTGGCTATATACGATACTTGCACATCGTCGATCGTCTCCGTGCCTGTTTTTCAATCGATGCTTGGTGTTTTTCTTTTCATTTTAGCTAAAATTTAGATTATGGTTAATAATTTGATTATGATGTAAATATACGAAAAATTCATGAGATTTGCAATAAAATATATACAAAAAGACAGACTTGGGTATACGGTATGAAATAAACCGTTCTGTCCAAGTCTGTCCTAATTGTCAGTGTTATTTAAATATATCTTTAATCTTGACTAAATCATCTATTTTAGCTTCTGCATTATCCATATGTTCTTCCACTATTTTTCGTCTATATTTAAAGAACAGTTTATGATTCTTCTGCTTATACCATTTCTTTACACAATATTCAATAGCATAAACGATCATGGAACTTATTACCGATAGAGTACAAATAAAGAACAGGATCGAACAAAGACAGCCGATAAAATTTACAAGACAATACAGATAGCTGTTATCGACATCAAGCCGTGCAACATACACCACGCCGATATAACTAATGACCAAACCAATGGTATTTTGATTGATAGACAGGCTGTCTAAAATCTTTATATCTCCACTTGCCATATTATTTTCGTTTAATCAACCTCTCCCGCCATGCAGAAACACAGCAGGAGAGGATCATTGTTTTTATTCGTCCAATTCAGAAATCGTTGTAAATTCTTTCCAGCCATATGCGTTTTTATACGCATCGACACATCCAGCAGGAACTTTCAGAACGGAGTAGGAATTTATACCCGTAAATACATCATCTCCACAACTCGGCGGTGTCCTCGTCCCGATTTTGAACAATTGGAGTTTGGAATCTTCGTAAAAGGCACGGAACTCAATCCTTGTTACTTGCGTACATGCAGACATATCCACAGTTGTCAATGCCGTACAATTCGAGAAGGCGCCACCCCAACTCCAATCACCTTCAATTGTTTTAAGTTGCGACCCTTTCTCGAACGTTACGGTTTGCAGGGAGGTACAGCCAGAGAAGGCTCCCCTT
>ERZ840096.3490-NODE-3490-length-10537-cov-10.432646_pt1 | contig 10537 bp, 8 predicted proteins | sample MGYA00519878_ERZ840096 | MGnify/ENA primary metagenome ERZ840096 (study PRJEB31850, sample SAMEA3708865) | human gut metagenome | biome: human gut; feature: human-associated habitat; material: faeces | place: China | collected 2014 ...
CCTACAAGCGGCAGGACGGGGCAGAAAAAGAGCACACCGCCAAGCCGGTGGCCCTCCTTTTCTCCGAATTCTATTTCTACCTGGTAGCTTACAAAGAAGAGGAAACGGAATTTCCCACCATTTTCCGGGTGGACCGTATAAGAACCATGGAAAAGACAGGGAACCATTTTCAGGTGCCCTACCAGGACCGGTTCAAGGACGGAGAATTCCGGAAACGGGTGCAGTTCATGTACCCCGGCGTCCTGCGCCGGGTCACATTCACCTACAGCGGTCCCTCCGTGGAAGCAGTGCTCGACCGCCTTCCCACCGCCCGCATCCTGTCCCATAAAGACGGTATCTATACTTTGACCGCCGAAGCCTACGGCAAGGGACTGGACATGTGGCTGGGCAGCCAGGAGAAATGGGTGAAGGTTTTACAAAGTGAGGAGGTTACATCATGAGCATGAAACTGACAAATATCCACGAAAGGACCTGCCGGTTCTGCGCGTTCTGCAGATACTGGTACGATCCCACCAATTCCGCCATAGAACCGGTAGGCGGCTCCAGCGGATTCTGGCGCTTCGATATGTCGAAGGAAGCACTGTGCATGAAGACCGTGCGGATGAAAAAGAAATCCTGGCAGAGCTGCAGCAAGTACGAATGCAAGATTCCTTACTGATAAAGATGGGGGATAGGGATATGGAAATACAGGAAATGGAAAAATACGAAAATCAGCTGGACAGTTTGAAATCCATGATGGAAAAGTATGAGCTGGACACGGAAGATATTTCTGCCTATGAAGAGGAAATGAAGGATTTTCATGTGACCACGCCCATGGTGGGCCGGTTCAGCACCGGGAAAAGTTCCCTCATTAATGCTCTTTTGGGAAGAAAGCTGCTGTCAGTGGATACGCGGCCGGAAACGTCCATCCCTACGGAAATCACCTATGGGCCTGAAGAAAAGGCAGTTCTTGTGAAGAAGGATGAAAGCGGGAGGAAAATTCTCCGCACCAGGGAAGTGACCTGGGATGAAGTGCATGAAGGAAATTTCCGGGTAGACGAATGGTCCGTACTGCAGCTTACCCTTCATGATGAATTTCTGAAGACCGTTCCCTCCGTGCGCATCGTCGATATGCCTGGGTTCGGTACCAATATTGCCCTTCATAATAAAGCCATTAATGAGTACCTTCCTGAAAGCAAAGCCTATATTCTTACCTTTGCAGCAAGGAGCTCCACCATGGAGAAGGACACCATAGATTTTCTGAAGGAACTGAAGTTTTATGATATGCCCGTTTACGTCCTTGTGACCAAATCCCAGGCTGTTGTGCCGGAAGAATTACAGCAGTGCGTGGATAACCTGAAAAGACAGCTCACGAAGGGCGTTGGCATGTCCGGCGTATCCATCTACCGCACAAACGCCAAGGGGAAGCACATTGATGTGGAAGGCTTCAAGACGGTACTGGAGAAACTGGAGGCCCAGAGCCGGGAGCTGTTTAAAAAGGAAGTTACCGCAAAAGAAAGAAATTATGCAGGTTTGCTGAAGCAGTACATCACCACTGCCATCAATAAAGCGGACTGCAGCGTGTCGGACCTGGAAGAGGAGAAGGAAAAGAAACAGAAAAATCTGGAAGATCTGAAAGCAAAGCTGGAAAAAGAAAGAGTCGACTTCCAAAGCCGTATCCCATCCTGCATACAGAGTATCAACAGCGATGTGAGGATTGCCCTGGAAAACTTTGCGCTGGAATTTGCAGAGCTCATGGCAGATAATAGACAGGAAACCGCCAGAGCCCGGGTGAATTCCATTGTCAGCGAAAAAATCAAAGCAGGGCTGAAGAATACCTTTGAACCGGAGGTCGTATCCTATCTGGGCCGTATCAAAGATGCCATCCATATTGCACTGCCTGATATCCATTTGGACACCGGCTCCACTTCCGGCGGCGCCTTTACCGCCCTCTTTTCTGCAAAGGTGGTGGAGAAGGGAATCGTCAGCATTTTAGCTATGATAGGCCTTAAGATACCAAACCCCATCGTCCAGATTCTGGCTGGACTGGCAGCCATTGTTATCGGCCTTTTCGGGAAGTCCAATGCCCGGGAAGAGGCGAAGGCAAAGGCGGTGCAGCAGTTCCGGCTGGAATATGTGCCCCAGATTGCGGATCAGGCTGCGGGCATTGTAGAATCTGCCATCCATGAACAGATGGAAAATATTGACCATGCTATCACTAAGGAAGTTGAAGCCCAGGTGCAGTCCGAGCAGAAAGCACTGGATGACCTGATTGAGAAGGTGAATGAAGAAAAAGCGCAGAAAGAAGCCTATCTGGCAGAGCTTCATGAAGATGAAGAAAAAGTGGATAAAATCCTAGCAGAAGCGGAGATGTGATTATGGAACAGGACGATAAAGTAAAATCCCAGTTTGACCTTCTGAAAAAGCTGGTGGTTCTAAAGCCCGACAACAGCAGCCTTATGGTGTCGGCCCACAAAATCAAGAAGATGATTAAAGAAGGGCTGCCGAAGGCGCTGGAAATGGAAGCGCCGCCGAACCTCCCGGCTCTCTGCTTTGACCTGGAGGAAGTGTATGAACAGTTTGAAGATTTCCTGGTATTCCGGCAGCTCATTGGTAAAAACATCGTATCCCTGGGCGGCGGGTTCAGCACCGGGAAATCCTCCTTCCTGAACGGCATGCTCAGTGAAAATACGGAAGAAAAGGTGCAGCTCCTCCCGACGGACACCGCCGCATCCACCGCTGTGCCTACCTACCTGCTCCATGCAGAAGGAGAGGAAAAGATTGACGCAGTCAATATGTTTGACTCCCGTATCTCTGGTTTAACCGCTTCCGACGTGCAGGAAATCGGCCACGACTTTGAAAAGGACAACCCCGGCGTTTCCCTGGGCCAGCTGCTGCAGCGTATGTTTATCGCTACGCCCCTCCAGAAATATGAGCACATCGCCTTTCTGGATACGCCGGGCTATTCCAAGCCTGAAATGGAAACCTATTCCGCCCGTACCGATGAGCAGATTGCCCAGGAACAGCTGAATCACAGCCATTTCATCCTCTGGTTCGTAAACGGGGCTCTCATTACCGCTGCAGACATCCATTTTCTGAAAGGTTTGGACTCTACCATTCCCAAGGCGGTGATTTTAAACAAGGCAGAAAAAGTGCTGATTCATGGGCTGGATGAATACAAAAGCGTCATTGCAGGTATTAAGGAAGAGCTCATGAAGAACGGCATTGCAGTGAAGGGGGTATGGGGATATACCCGTTATCCCCGCTGGAAGGAGAAAATCGGAAGCGACATCGAGGCCATCCACCATCTTCTGGATGAACTGAACGAAGGAAAAGGTTCCTCCCGCTTTGGCCATGATTTCATGAAACTCTTCGTGGAATGCAGGAAATACTACCGCCGGGAGCTGGCGGATGAAGAATCCAGGCTGAAAAGGGTGAACCAGGCCATGCTTCTCTCCGACAACGAAGACGTGCGGGCCAACCTCAATGATTCCAAACTCATTCTGACCTCCCGCATTGGCCGTCTGAAAGAAGCGATGCAGAATCTGGAAACCGAGCGGGGCGCTTTCTTTGACCAGATAAGGAAAGTGGCAGCAGAAGTCCATATCGACATCCCCGAACCCAGTGAACTGGAGCTTGCCGAGGAAAATGCCACCGACCCTGCTTCTATCCTTGCCCAGCTCATGGAAGAAAAGGGAAAGAAAGAAGACCCGGTGATGGCGGAAAAACTGCAGCTGAAGCTGCATGGCATAGACAGGGAAAACTGCGGTCTCCCCGGAAGCAGGGCCTACGAAGACCGCCTTTTCCAGGTGCTTCAGTCGAAACTTTCACATAAGAAATAAGGAGCATAATCATGGCAATACAGTTTAAAGCAACAAAAGAAGAGGAAGAACGGTTAGCGGGACTGGGAGCCAAACTCCATAAAATCAAAAAGAGCCTGTCTCCCTATATGACGCCTCGGGACAGTGAGAAGATAGACAATCTTCTCCGAGATTTTGAAAAGAAAGAAGAAAAATTCCAAAAGGAAGACCGGAAGCTCACACTGGCAGTCATCGGCCGCGTGAAAGCAGGCAAGTCCTCCTTCCTGAATGAGCTTATATTTCAGGGAAAGGACGTGCTTCCCCATGCCTTCCGTCCCAAAACAGCGACTTTAACGAAAATCGAATACGACGAAGAGCCCCATCTTTCCATTGAATACTACACCCCGAAAGAATGGGCGGAACTGGAAAAGCTGGCCAAAGAGGACGATAACGGCAGGGAAGATGTGGAAACCGCCAAGGAGCTCATTGAAGACGTGAAGAAAAGCGGCCTTCTCCCGGCTCCCTATCTGGAGAAGGGAATGGAGGAGATACCCCTTCCCGATGAATCATCCATGGAAAGCGTACTTAATGAGTATGTAGGTGCCAACGGCAAAGTGACGCCCCTGGTGAAAAGCGTGACCCTCTGCATCCGGCGGCCGGAGCTGGAAGGCATGTCTATCGTGGATACCCCAGGCACCGATGACCCCATCATTTCCCGTACCCAGACCACGAAGAAATTCCTGGCCCAGTGCGATGTGGTTTTCTTCCTCACCACCGGAACTCAGGCATTGGATGCGGAAGATGTGGACCTGCTGAAGGCCCAGCTGCCTGGGCAGGGAGTGGGGGAAATCATATTGCTGGACAGTAAATTTGACGATACCCTGGTGGACGCCTCCTATGACTATCACAGTCTGGAAGAAGCCTATGAAAAGGAAAAAGAAAAATTCACTGCCTGTGCGGAAGAAACTTTCGGGCACTACGCTGACGAAGAAAGCGAAGCAGGCCATATGGAAAGGGCCGCTCTCATGCGTTCCTGCATGAAGCCTCTCTTTCTTTCATCCCTCATGCACCGGATGGACAGGAAGACAGTGGACCAGTATACGGAAGATGAGCGATATCAGTTTGACCTTTTGGATGAGGCTCATGGTGACATGACCCCGGAAATGGTGGCTAAAATCGGTGACATGGCGCCCATTGAGAAAGCCTTCCGGAACGTGATTGCCCATAAGGATGAAAAGCTGGCCAAATCCCTGCAGACCATGATTCCAGCCTTCCAGGAAAATATAAGAAATGTGCTCCATGAGATGTCGGAAAAGGCGCACCAGGACCTCCTCATTCTGGAAAATAAGGATAAAAACGACCTGGCTAAACAGAAAAAGGCCATGGAAGACCAGATTCTCAAGGTCCGGGGCGATGTGGGCGACCAGTTCAGCCAGACCCTGGCTGATTTGGAGCATGCCAAGATCAGCGTAGTGGGCGAGCTCCGGTCCATTTCTGCCAAATGGGGCTCTTTGCAGGACAAGACCGGCACGGAAGAGCATGTGGGACACCGCCGAGTCAGCGACAGCTCCCTTTTTAAGCCTTGGACCTGGTTTAGCTCCCATGTGGAAACTTATACCTATACTACTTCCTATAAATACGTGGATGCCTCTGATGCACTGGAAAACCTGCGCCGCTTTGCTGCGGAAGCCCAGCAGCAGGCTGATAAAGATATGGCGGACGGTATGGACCTGAGGCAGATGAAAAATAGGCTCCTTCGGGCCATCGTGTCCAATCTGGATGCCGGCTCTACCGATTTCAATCCCGACCACATGAGACTCATTGTACAGGAAACGCTGAACCGCATAGAGCTTCCTGTATTCCAGGTGTCCATTGAATCCGCTGCCGATGAAATAGCCTCTTCCTTCACCGGTGAAGTCCGTGACGCCGGTGACCGGGACAGTTTGAAACGCCTCCTTGGCCAGTCCCTGGATAAACTGGTGGAAGCATTGATAAACCAGGTATCCGAGGAAGTACAGAAATTCAGGAGCCAGATGATGGACCTGCAGGATTCCTTCGTTGATACCCTGCTGGAAGGGGTAAATAAGGAATTTGATGAAATCTCACGGCAGATGGCGGATAAGGAAAAGAGCATCGAAAGCCTGAAAGCCTATGAAGGACTTTTAAACCGGTTTGAACGTGAAATCTGAGAAACCACAAGGAAGGTGTGTACCATGGATAAAAGGGATGCATTGAGAAAAGAACTGGAGAGCATGGCGGAAAAGCAGAAAGCCCTGGAAAGAGAGCTGGCCATGATGGATGAAGAGGAAAAAGAGAAAGAAAGCGGAAATAAAAACAGGGGCATTGATTTTTCCGGCCTTCACGTGTGGCTTAGAAATTATTCCTTTGACAATCATTTCATGAAGGACCGGGAAGGAAAGGAGGACTATATCCGTCTTCTCATTCTTACGGCCCTCATGATGCAGCCCTACACGGAACATCTGGATGAAGGGCTGGCTTTCATTGAGCAGGTACAGAACGTGCTTGGCGGGCAGGGCGTAGAGGAACTCATGACGGAAGTGATGGAAATAGATAGGAAGAGCATGGAAAAGGTGATTGCCTCCGTCTTGAAAAACCAGGGGGCCCAGTCCTTCCTTATCGATTCCCTCCTTCTCTATGGAGAGATGAAAAAGGGAGAGGACAAGGCCGAAGTGACCCGCCAGCTTTCTTCCCTCTACGGCCTTCTGGGGGCCGATGAAAAGCTCATTGCCGAAGCCGCCGACGCTGTGGACTTCATAGAAAAGGGAGACAGGGAAGGACTGCAGAAAGCAGTGGAAACCTGGGAGGAACTCCAGCCTGACCTGGCACTGGCCTATCTGGGAATTGCATATGAAGAAAAGAAAATCAAAACCTCCTACACCGCCGCCTGGCCAAAGCGTCTGGACACCGTGGATGCTTCCGTATGCCCTACCTATGCCAACAATGTGATTTTAAAGACCATGGTGAACGAAGGAGACGCAGTAGGCGAGGGTGATATCCTGTTTATTCTTTATGGAGGGACGAAGAAAGAAGATTGGGCGCCTCATAGTCATGATTTATTTGGAACGATATTGTCAGGTGTATTGGCATCGAGTCCATTTGGAGCTGATGGTCATCCTTTCCGTTTTGACAGAGTCCTCTACCAAAAAGAAAAACGTTGGAAGTATCTTGGAGAAGATGGAGAATCGGAAGAAAATGCGCCTGCTTTAGGTATCGATGAAAACTATGAAAAAATAGTTGTGAAGGCTGAATGCAATGGAATTGTGCACTATGGAGAAGATATTTCTGTACAGCCTTTTCAGGACGTCCCGAAAATCTCTTTGATAAATCCCAGTGGGGACCCGCATATCCGGGCATTGATGTCATCCACTGACCAGCCGCCCATTTCTGAAAAAGAATATTTCCGCTCCGGCAGTCTGCTGAAGCTGGATAATATTTCTTCCAGCGTTATCTGCACCATCACGCCGGTGGAGTGAAGCGATACTCAAGCGGAGCAGAAAAGGAACTAAAGGAGTAATCATATGAACAGACAGGATGAAACCATCAAGTTGATGAATGAACTGGAAAACCTGGCCCAGGTACAATCATCTCTGATAAAGAAATTGACCTTGCTGGTGAAGGAAGAGCCTGAAGGACAGAGTAAGAAAGATATCATGGGAGCCGTGGACTTTTCCAGTCTCCACATCTGGCTTAGAGAATATAATTTTAACGCCCATTTCATGAAAGACAAAGAAGGCAGGGATGATTACATCCGTCTCCTTCTGCTGGCGGCCCTCATGATGCGGCCCTTCACGGAACATCTGGAAGAAGGGCTTGCCATGATTGAACAGCTGCAGGAAGCTCTTGGCGGGAAAGTGGTGGAGGAACTGCTGCCGGAAGTCATGGAGCTGGACAAGAAGGGCATGGAAAAGGTGATTTATTCCGTTATCCGAAGTGAAGCAGTCCAGTCCTTCCTTATCGATTCCCTCCTTCTCTACGGAGAAATGAAAAAGGGAGAGGACAAGGCCGAAGTCACCCGCCAGCTCTCTGCCCTCTATAACCTTCTGGGAGCCGATGGACAGCTCATCGCCGAAGCCGCCGACGCCGTGAGCTTTATAGAAAAGGGCGATAAAGAAGGACTTTTGGAAGCGGCAGGTGCCTGGGAAGAACTGAATCCCGTCCTGCCGAAGGCCTACCTGGGCATTAAAGAGCTGAAAACCGCCTACACCGCTGCCTGGCCGAAACGGCTGGACGATGTGGACGCAGACACCTGTCCCACCTATGCCAATAATTTGATTCTCAAGACTATGGTAAACGAAGGGGACGCCGTGGACGAAGGGGATATCCTTTTTGTTATCTATGGAGGGGAGGAGACGGATAAAAGAGACATAGGCGGAGAGCATCACTATAGTTATCATGGCTATACATATTTGCATTATCATTATGCGAATTCCTTTGACAGTATATATTACGATAAACAGAAGAACTGGATGTATATAGGAAAGATAAAGGATGAAGACACACTCGGTAGTATTGATGAAAATTATGAAGAGATCATAGTAAAAGCAGAGTGTCGGGGCATTGTGCATTACAGTGATGATATCTGCAATCTTCCTTTTCAGGATATTTCTAACGACTGGCATGAAGAGGCAAGTAATTTTGATGGAGGTGATGACCCTCATATTAAAGCTATTAATGAATCCACGGACCAGCCAGTTGTTTCCAAAGATGAATACTACCGCTCCGGCAGTCTGCTGAAGCTGGATAACATTTCTTCCAGCGTTATCTGCACCATTGCGCCGGTGAAGTAAGGCCATGGGAAGGGAGGTATCTTTATGGAAAATATGGAAAGCATGAAGGAAAAACTGGAGGCCATCCTGCAGGAAGCGGAGGCCCTTCGGACGGAATTTGACCAGCTGGAAGCAAGGGCGGAGAAGAGCAGCCCTGAAAAGGCGCTGCAGCAGGCGCTGGCAAAAGGCAGCTTTCCTTCCATAGTGCACTATATGGCAGGGAAAGAGGGAGCCACGTCCTACATGAATCTCCTCATCTTCGCAGCATTCCTCATGAATCCCTATGCGGAATGCCATGAAGACGGCATGATTTTCCTTGAAAACCTGCGGCAGGCCCTGGGAATCAAAGAGAGCCTGGAAGCCCTCATGTCCGCCCAGCTTGGTGATAAGCACAGCAGGCTGGCATCCTGGCTGAGGGTGGTAAAGGAATCGGGTGCGGAAGCCCTCTTTGCGGTGGATGCCATCCTTCTGTACAGCCAGCTCAAAGCAGGACAGGAGGGATTACGGAAAATAAGCGCCCTTTTCAACCTTCTGGGCCTTTCCCATAAGACCGTAGGCGAAGCGGCAGGAGCGGCCCTGGGTATCATCCATAATGATTATAGGGAACTGGCGCAGGCAGCCGCATCCTGGAACAGGGACCTGGCCCTGGCACTGGGAGAACGCATTCCCACAGCCCTCCTGCTTGAAAAGGCGCAGCAGCTCTTCATCAAAGACCATGTGAAAGAGGCACTACCCCTTTTTGAAGAGCTGGTCAGAAGAGACAACCCAAGAGCCATGTACTTCATGGGCGAATACTACCGCTTTGGCTGGGCCGGCCTTTCTGTGAATAAAGAAGAGGGCTTCAAATATCATCACCAGGGAGCCGATAAGGGCGAAGTGCTTTGCCGCTTGAACTGTGCCTATAAAGGGAGAATCAGACAAGAACAGAAAAAGAAAATTATCTTTGAAGCCCTTCCTGAAGTGAAACGGCTGGCGTCTGCAGGAGACATCATTGCCCAGGATGAGTTGGGAGACGTTTATTATGGACAATTTGATAATGAAATAGCCGGCTATTACTGGGAGAAAAAAGCCGTGGATGCAGGTTATTGGCGGACGCTTTGGAGGTGGGCTCAACGGAGGGCTGAAGGGGAAGAAAAAGTCAATTTCTATGAACAGGTGTATGTGATGAATGGTGACCATGCCGGAGAGGCGGCCAATTATTTAATAAAGGCTGGCCGAATATTTAGGGGCTGATCATCAGCGAATGAAGAATGATGAAGCTGCTAATTCATGGTTTCGTAAGGGAATAGAGCAGGGGTTTGACTGGACTATGCGAAATTTAGGCATGAATTATCTGTGGGGACGCGGAGTCCCTGTGGATAAAAACAAAGCCAAAGCACTGCTGCAGCAGGCAATAAGCTGTCACGGAGATGCAGAAAGCGACGCACGAAAGCAGTTTTCGGATAATTTCTAAGACTAAGTGGGGAAATCAGATTTCCCTCATTTCCTTTTGAAGGAGAAGCAGAATCCCATATGCTGTCCGTGTGAACGGCTGATGCGAAGAAAGAATTTTATGGCAGATATGTCCATTTTTACCTATCCAATGTCTACTGCCGTCATGGAATCACTAATATCTTGAGTAAAACGGAAAGGAGGCCATCATGAAAGGCTGCGGCTGTCTGCTCCTTACGCTGATAGGAGCGGTCCTTCTGGTTAAGTTTTCTTTGTCACTCGTCTACTATGTGGTCATCGCGGCCGTGGTGCTGTGGCTTCTTTCCAAAGTGCTGTGAGGATTTGCTGGTGTGTCTATGAAATGCGGGACAGGGCTCCCGCATTTTTCATAAGGAGGAAAAGAGGGTATGGCTATTTTTTATCCATCCCCTGTGACGGATTTTCATGGCAGTGAGGGGGAGAGGCTGGTATACGAAGTGCTCCAACGGCTGTCAAATGATTATGTGGTCTTTTACTCCTTTCGCTGGCTGGGGGTAACGG
>ERZ840096.3499-NODE-3499-length-10494-cov-2.811955_pt1 | contig 10494 bp, 10 predicted proteins | sample MGYA00519878_ERZ840096 | MGnify/ENA primary metagenome ERZ840096 (study PRJEB31850, sample SAMEA3708865) | human gut metagenome | biome: human gut; feature: human-associated habitat; material: faeces | place: China | collected 2014 ...
TAAATCCCGAGGCATACACGGGCAGCGGAAAACCGCGCAGGCAATCCGCATCCCGGATCGGGCCGTCGACCACAATCCCGGCGAGTCTTTTGGATGCGGCATACCGGAACATGAGTTCGCCCATAAGGGAACGCCCCGATTCCCCACCAGACACGATGAGCACGTCGCCCTCCTCCGCCATGTTGAGGGCTTTATGGATCATAAGGCTATCGCCGGGACGGGCCTTCACGGTCAAGGCCACACCCGACATGGTTCCGGCCGGGTCCGAGAGCAGACGCACATCCGGAGTCATGGCGCACATCCGGTGCATGGCATCCGCGACCGGAGCCGTGGCGAACGCTCCATAGGCCCGGACCAATTCGGGATCAGGCAGAGGACGTTGGGTAAAAATACGAAAACCAACCGACATAAGAACCTCGGGATGGCGGAAGCACCGCTTCCGGTTGCAGCTATCAACGGAAAGGGCCGCACCGCTCGGGGGGAGAGAGCGGCACGGCCCGCCGGGAGAGGCTTTCGTGTATGGGACTCCAATTTCAACGTATCGTTTGAAGCCTCTCCACAAGGCTATCAAGGAAAAGGTAACCAGCATGGATACCCTTTCCATCAATCTGTTCTGTTTTTTTAAGAAAGGTTCCACCGAACTTCTGTCGGATTTAGGCAACCCCGGCCCTTTTTCGGAGATCGTTATACAGTGCCTCTGGCAGGTTCACGCCTGAAATCCGGTTTCGTTCTCGCAGCGCGAAACGCCGTTCCCCGGGCAAACGTACGCCTTCCTGTCCGAGCAGGTGCCCGCACAAGGCCTCAAGCCGTGCCGAAAAATCAGGATTCAACGGTTTCGGGTCCAGCAGGATGAACGTCTGTCCTATGCCGGGCGCGTTTCCCGTGGGCTCAAAGAACGAGCTGGCTTCATAGGCGTGATTGGCACCCGTGAGCGTAGCGGAAAGGATTTCCACCATCAGGGCAAGGGCCGCCCCTTTGGCATCCCCGACGGGAATCATCGTTCCGCCCAGCGCCGCCACGGGGTCCGTGGTCGCCCGGCCCGCCGCATCCAGAGCCCAACCTTCGGGGATCGCCTCACCACGCTGTTTCGCGCCCATGATCTTGCCCCGCGCCACTTTGCTCAGGGACATATCGATCACCAGCGGATGCTTCCCCTCCCTCGGACAGCCAAAGGCTAGCGGATTCGTCCCAAAGGACGCATTTGATCCGTTCCACGGAGCCATCGCCGCCGGCGTGTTGGAAAAAATCAATGATATGAGCCCCGCTTCCGCGATCCGTTCCGCATACAGCCCAACCACGCCGCAATGGTGCGACCGGGTGACTCCCAATACGGACACCCCGTTGCCGCGCGCCAGAGGTATGGCCTTTTCCAGCCCCGCCAGAATGGCCGGAAAAGCGAACCCGTTTCCCGCATCCACCAGCACGGCCGCAGGAGCAGGCTGACGCACCAGCGGAATGGCCCGCGCTTTTACCTTGCCTGACAGAGCCTGATCCACATAAAAGAGAACCCGTGTGAGGGGAGCCCATCCAGTTCGGCCCGCACCAGCGCCTTCACGACGCTGGCGGCGGACTCCTCGGGCACGCCCGCTTCCCTGAATACGGCCATGCCCAAATCCTGAAGCTGTTCGGGAGTCAAAATCATGCGGCACCTCTCAGGCATTCGGCAACCTTCCGTGCCACGACGGCGCTGACCCGGACGTTGGATTCACGGGTTACCCCGGCGATATGGGGGGTCAAGAGGCAATTGGGAACGTCCGCCAATGGCGAACCCGCCGGGAGCGGCTCCTTCTCAAAGACATCGACCATCGCCCCGGCGAGCCGACCTGAGCGGAGCGCATCCGCAAGGGCCGCTTCTTCCACAATGCCGCCCCGGGCCGTATTGATCAGTACAGCTCCCGGCTTCATGCGCGCCAGCCGTCCCGCGTCGAAAAGCTGGCGGGTATCAGGCGTAAGCGGTACATGCAGGCTCACGGCATCCGCTTCGGCAAGCAGGGTTTCCAGCATCACCGGTTCCACGCCCAGCTTTTCCCAATCCGGTGCGTCCGCCGGCAAAAAAGGATCATAGGCCATGACCCGCATCCCACAGGCACGGGCGCGCAGCGCCACGTCCCGGGCGATCCCTCCGAATCCGACAAGACCGAGCACCTTGCCGGATATCTCGCCGCCCACCATACGTTCCCTGGGCCATGACCCGGCGGCGACAGCGAATGTTCCGCAATAGCAGCCTCGGGCGAGCATAAGCAGCCCGGCGAGCACATATTCGGCCACCGCCGTGTTGTTCGCGCCTGTGGCCGGAATAACAGCGATGCCCCGTTCCCGGCAGGCCTTGCAGTCAATATTGTCAAGGCCCACGCCAAGGCGGCCCACTACGCGCAGATGTGCGCCTTCCAGCAACGCGCCACGCACCTGCGTCCGATTGCGGACGATGAGCGCGCGGCACCCAGCTGCGGCGGCGGCCAGTTCCTCGGGCCTGTCCACGAGGGTTTTGTCATAAAGAACATCAAACGACGCCCTCAGATCGGCGACGGCGGCCTCATCCATGAACTCTGAAATAACGATTTCTGCCATGTCGTACTCCCGGCCCGCCCGCCTTCCGGGGAAAAAGCGTTCAAGCCATTTGATCTTCTATATTATATAAGATAAAAAGTACTGAAAGATTCTCCGGAGGAACCATGACCCCATCATCGAAACTCACATTCGCTCCACTGTACGAACAGGTGAAAAAGGCCATTCTCAACCGCATCATTGCCGGAGAATGGGGGCCGGGAAGCTTCCTGCCCAGTGAAATCGCACTCGCTAAAGAATACGGAGTCAGCCAAGGAACGCTGCGCAAGGCCCTTAATGCGCTTACACGCGAAAAACGGCTGGTCCGCTACCAGGGCAAGGGAACCGCTGTGGCCGTACTCGACGAAGACAGTTCCCTGTTCCCCTTCTTCCTTCTCAGCGACAGGAACGGAAAACGCGTCTACCCGCTTTCACAAATCTACGGCGTGCGGCTCGCCACGCCGTCGGACGCCGAACGGGCGGCTCTCGAGCTTGCTCCGGACGCCAAAGTCATCCACATCGACCGTGTACGTATGCTCAACGATTTCCCGGTCATCAACGAACGGGTCGCGCTACCGACCGCCCGTTTTCCCCATTTCAACTTCGAGTTCGATAAAGTGCCGAACACCCTCTACGAGCACTATCAAATCCATTTCGGCATCACCGTGGCCCACGCCACGGAACAGATCGAAGTCACCATGCCGGACAGCGGAGACCTCAAGCGGCTTAACATAGAGCGGAACCATCCGTTGCTGCTGGTGACCCGCACATCCTTTGACCTTCAGGACCGCCCCGTCGAATTTCGCATCAGCCGGATCAACACGGGCAACCACGTGTACCGCGCCGACCTGCGCTGAGCGCGCCCCTTCCGTCCCTGAGCCCCCGAAGCGGTTTCGGAGATTCTTTGGACTGATATATTGAAGGCAGGAGGTTTCCCTCCCGCCTTCTTTTTTATAGGGATTCCAGCGATATTAGGCGCTTTCGTACAGACGGGTCATAACGAACTGGTTCTGCTTCAGAGCTTCGGCGGCGGTCATGCGGCCGGCGATGGTCTGGAACATCATGTCGAGCAGCTTGTCGCCAGCCTGGTCGAGATTCATTTCGCGGCGCAGGATACCGGACACGTCCACGTCCATGTGTTCGGACATGGTACGGATGGTGCGCGGGTTGGCGGACAGTTTGATAACGGGCACGATCGGGTTGCCGATGATGTTGCCCTGGCCGGTGGGGAAGAAGTGCACCACGTAGCCGGCGGCGGCCACGAGGGTGATCATTTCAGCGGCGGCGGAGGAGGAGTCCATGAACCACAGGCCGGGGCCGGTAGGCGTCACGGCCTTGTCCAGCGTACCGATGACAGGCGCCTTCGTACCGATCTTCTGGATGTTGCCGAGGGCCTTTTCCTCGATGGTGGTCAAGCCGCCTTCGATGTTGCCCTTGGTCGGCTGGGAGTCGGAAAGGTCGGAGGTCTTGTGGTCGTCGATAACCTTGGCGTAACGGTCAAAGAACGCGGTAAATTCGCTGCGGACCCGGTCATTGGCGCAACGGGCCTTCACCAGATGTTCGCCGCCGGTGAGTTCGGTGGTTTCACCGAACACCAGCGTGCAGCCTTCTTCATACAGCTTGTCGAACGCGTTACCGACGGTCGGGCAGGAGGCCAGGCCGGAGGTGGTGTCGGATTCGCCGCATTTGCAGGAAACCCACAGGTCGGAGATGGGGCATTCCACTTTCTGGAGGGCGGAGGCGTACTGCACGAATTCCTTCGCCTTGCGGGAAGCGCGGGCGATGGTGTCGATCTGGCCGTGCTGTTCGATGCCGAAGCCGGCAACGGGCTTGCCGGTCTTGGCAATGCCGTCCACCACGTCCTGGGTCCACTTTTCTTCGATGCCGATAACGATGACGGCGGCAACGTTCGGGTTGCTGCCGGCGCCGATCAAGGTGCGGAAGTGGAGGTCAAGGTCGGCACCGAACTGCAGACGGCCGTAAGGATGCTGGATGGCAACGGTGCCGCCGATGTTATTGGCAACGGCGTTGCAAGCGGGCTGGGAAAGGTCGTCCAGGGGCAAAATCAGCACATGATTGCGAATGCCCACGCGGCCGTTGTCGCGGCGATAACCGAAAAATGACTTTTGCATGTGACCTACCACCTTTTGGTCTTGACGTTGTGGACATGAAGATGCTCGCCTTGACGGATGGGTTTGACAACCTTCCCGATATCGGTGCCGTACTTGAAGACGGTATCGCCGACATTCAAATCCTTGAGAGCGATCTTGTGCCCGATCGGAATGTCATCGAGAACCTTGAACGTAATGGTCTTGTCCTCTTTCATGATCCAGCCAGTCAGTTCCTGACCGGCCTTCACGCCTTCCACGGTGATGACGCCGACGCTGTCGCCGTCTTCATGAACCAGAAATTGCACTGACATGATTGCCTCCTAAGGTTTGGTTCAAATGCGATTCTTCTGTATTATGTCTTATATAAGACTGTCAAGTAAACAACTGATCCTTTCCGGACGAACGTTTTAATATAGATAAAACTATATCTTCTAAAACGTTTCAGGCCAGGGGTTAAGAACGGGTTATGAATGTTTCACGGAAACAGGCAACGCACACGGCAGGCTAAAGGAACATCCCCTCAGGTACCGGAACGTTGAGCAGCAGCGTAAAGCCCGCCCATACCAGCAAGCTGAAGCCAATCGCAAATGCGATCGCCGTTCGCGCAAGACGCGGCAGGCCGCGGCTGTGATCGCCGAGGATGAGCGTGGAGCCAGCGATGAACCCCATCGTGGTGACGAGGAAGCCGAACACCGGGATAAGCACGGCGTAGCACAAAGAGGTCGCGCAGATGATGCCGATCTTGCACCACGCCACAGCCTCACCGCCTTCGGGTTCGGCGGCCTCACGGGAGCGGCGCCACAACCCCTTGCCGACGAAATACGCTCCGCCCGTGCCGATCAGCTTAGTCAGCACTTCGGGAAAGACACGGCTGACCCCTTCCAGACCTTCGTACTGGACAAGGAAGGCGGCGGCGATGGCGAGGAAACCAATCCCCGCGAACAGATCCGTCTTCCAGCCGGGACGGGGGCCTTCAGGAAGCAGAGCGGCGTGCTTGCGGTTACGCAGCTTGAGCAGAAACGGCGTCAGCAAGGACAAGAGCAGCGCGGCGATGAGCACCTTATTGATCGAGCCTTCGAACATGACGGACATCAGGCCGCCGTCCACCGAACGGGACAAGTCCACGCTCTTTCCAAGGTTCTCCTCGATCATCGGCCCAAGGATGACGCCAAGAGCCATTGCACCGGTGTCCATGCCCACCTTGCCGCCAAAGAACCCGACGAGCCCGAAGGCGAGCACTACCCATATGTCCACCAGGCTGTTGCTGATGGCGTAGGCCCCGATGAAGGCCAACACCACGATGCCGATGGCGACCAGCGTAAGCCGGATGCTCAGAAGGCGCGCCATACATTGGCACAGCACGAAGCCGACGGGGATCATCAGCAGGTTCACCGCGAACTGGGACATGATGAACGTATAGGCCAGATCGCCGGATGCGGTGAATATCTTGAATCCCGGCTGGATGCCGTGAGCCATGAGCGCCCCGAGGATGACCGCCGCCACCGCGCTGCCGGGGATACCGAGGGTCAGCATGGGGATGAGCGAGCCGCCGATGACCGCATTGTTCGCGCTTTCGGAGGCGGCGACCCCCTCAAGGCTCCCCTTGCCATAGCGGGAAGGGTCCTTGTCCCACCGCTTGGACTCGTTGTAGGAGATGATCGAAGCGATCTCGCCTCCCGCGCCGGGAAGCATCCCGATCCACGTCCCGAGCACGGAGGACCGGACGAGGATCGTCTTGCAATGGGCGGCAAGATACCGGAACACCTTGCCGAAGGCTCCCTTGTGCGGGTGGTACTCCGCAATGAAGCTCTTGTCCGTACCGATGAGGTACAGTACTTGCGAGAATGAGAACAGGCCGATCATGCAGGGTATCACGGACACGCCCTGCAAGAGGTCATAGGTCCCGAAGGTGAAGCGCGGCGCGCCGGTGTTGGGGTCGAGCCCGATGGTGGAAACCAAGATACCCACCGCGCCGGAAACGATGCCTTTGCCCATGTTGTCCGGGGTCATCACCGCGATGGTGGAGAGCCCGAAGAGACACAGCCAAAAACTTTCCGGCCCGCCGAACTGGAGCGCGAACCGCGCCAGCGAGCCGCCAAGGCAGAGCAGGAACAGCGTGCCCACAATGCCCCCGAAGGCCGAGGACAGAAGCGACGTGTACAGCCCGAGATCCGCCCTCCCCTTCTGGCACAGCGGCCAGCCGTCGAACGTGGTCGCCACGGAGGAAGGCGTGCCCGGCGTGCAGATGAGAATGGCCGAGTTCGCGCCGCCATAGATGGCCCCAGCGTATATCGCGCCGAGCATGATCAGGCCGCTGGTCGGGTTCATGGCGAACGTGGCCGGGACCATGAGCGCCACCCCCATGGTGGCGGAGAGCCCCGGAAGCGCCCCAATGATGATCCCGCCTGTGAGGCCCGCGAGCATCAGGATGATGTTCAGCGGCTCGAACAGGTGGAGAGTGGCCGGCAAAATGAATTCTGTCATGCGAAACGTCCTTTCGAAGCGATGCAGCGCTCCGCTCCCATAACGGGAGCGGAAACACTATTTCTTGAGCAATCCGGCTGCGGAAAGGGCCTCTTGAGCATGAGCCTGCTGCCCGGCGATGTAGGCCGCAAAAGCTTCGCCGTCCATGTATTCGGCGGGCTGCCCGGCCTTCTTCATATCGGCCAGATACTCAGGATCTTCGCAAATCTTCTTGAAGAGCACCCGCAAAGCGTCGAGCTCGGCGGGCTTGATGCCCTTGGGCGCGGCAAAACAGCGGCGGATGTCGGACACCATGTCGATGCCCGCTTCGCGCAGCGTCGGGACGTCGGGCAGGAAGTCATTGCGCTTTTCGGCGGCGACATTAAGCACCCGGAACTCGTCGATGGAACGCATCACATCGTTGATGTTTCCGAAAATCATGTCGATTTCCCCGCCGAGCAGCGCCGCGTTCTGGTCTGCGGCACCCTTGTAGAATACGCTGGTCAGCTTGGCGTCGGGATACTTTTTGCCGTAGTCGAGGAACATCAGGTGGTGGCCCGACAGAGGGCCGACGAGGCCGACGCGAATCTTGCCGGGGTTTTTACGAGCTGCGGCGATGATTTCGCTGGTCGACTGGTAGGGGCTGTCCTTGCGGACGGCGATGCACTGGGGATCGTTGACGACCTGGCAAATGTACTTGAAGCTGTCAGGGGTGAACTGGGCGTTCTGCGCCAGCGGCTGGAGGATGATGTGGGGGACGTTCAGGCCGCCGATGGTGTAGCCGTCCGGGCGGGCCTTGGCTATTTCCGTGAACCCGATGATGCCTCCCGCACCGGGCTTGTACACGAACACCCACGGCTGCGGCGCATACTTATTCCAGTACTTCTGCATAATCCGAGCCTGCACGTCGCTCGAACCGCCCGCAGTGAAGGCGATGATCATGTTAATAGGTTTCTCGGGATAGGCCGCCGCTGCGGGCATAGCCAGCAACCCCAGCAGACACAACGCCGTACGCAAACAGGACAACAGTTTCATAGAGGCTCTCCTTACTTGTCGGTGATACAACACTCCTGACGCTGTATGACAACGCGCCGTTCCCTGAGCGGGCCATCCTTGAAGCGGTATCAGTTCCAAGAACGCCATTCACGGGAAAACATGATTTCCCGTAGATTCGCGGGTGGTTCCTTCCGAATCCGGACGTTCCGCCTCCTTCAAGGCCGAGATGCTCCGGTTCGGCGCGTATTGTCCCTCTCACTGTGAATCTTTTGTAAGATGTCTTATATAAGATTGTCAAGTGAAAAAGAACACAGATTACCATTAAAATAGATAACTATTTGAAACTGAACATTCTTTTTCTATAAAAAGAAGCTGTTCAACCCCGTGGCATCCATTATCCTGGTGAATACCCTGAAGACATCGGCGCTTCAGCACACTCAGTTTCTTTTTTTCACAAGATAGAACGTCAAAACGGATTCACTTTGAAACGCCGTTAGAGCGGATTGTACCTCTCTCAAGGCCTCATCCTAAGAAAAACTTGAGCTGCCCCTGCGCACTCCAACACCCTGTCGGATATCCATCCGGCACAAACTGCATATCTATTGTAAATAATTACAAAAAAAATACTGCAGGAAACGGATATGCCCTTGTTACGGAGCTACGCGAAACCGCCTCCGGACAAGGAGGCCGGGCCCTCCCCGCGCCGTTTCATACGCCACTCGGTTGAAACAAAAAAAGCCGTCCCCGCCTATTGGCATGGGACGGCCCGTATTTCACGAGGCGAAACGCAAAGTGCTTATAGCCCCCACTCGGAAGGCGCGACCCGGTGGAAGTCTTCGTTCTGGGCGGCGATGTCGAGGGGGAGGGATTCGAGATCGTCCAGCGCGGGGATGCTCTCTCGGCCGAAGAATTCGCGGAAGTCGGCTATCTTGATATAGCTCTTGCACGAGCGGCAGACATGAACCTGGTACCCCGGTTCGTTTTCCGTCGTGAAATAGTCCAGTTTCTTGGCATCTTCCTCAAGACAGAACGGGCATTGGATGCGCTTGGCCCGGAACGTCGTCCGGCAGTACGAACACGTATGCATCCGCTTTCCGCCCTTGTTGATGTCCCGGCCTTCGTTGCGCGACGGCTCAGGGCCGCTCAGATGTCCGATGAAAGCCGGGCTCCCGCATACCGGACAGTGCCCGTGCTGCCAAACGTCGTTCTGCGGATAGGCGGAGGAAAGCGCCTCGCCCGCAGCTTCGAGCCACGGCTCCATGCTGTTGTACACAAGGAACGGCAGCAAATTGGGCGCGTCGGGCGCTTCCTTGGCCCATGCCTCAAAGGGTTCGGCGTTTTCCAGCATGTAGGCGCGGAACAGTTCTTCGGGCCGGATGTCGCCCCGGATCAGCTTATCCCGGACAAGCTGCGCAGTCGTGCGGAGCTGCGGCAGGGATTCCGCCACTTCCAAGATAGCGCGGAAAAGCTTCTCGGCCCCCTCCGCATCGACGGGGAATTGCTCCCTGGCCAGCAGCGGCGCCCCCTGCCGATGCTCCATATCGCCGCAGACCAAAGCCGGATCGACGGAAACCGCCAACGAAGCCCTCACCTCACCTTGCAGGCGGCATACGTCCTTTACGAGTTCCAAAAGTTCCTGCGGAAACCACGTCTTATCCTCAAGTGCGGCGAACTTCTTCACCAATCTGTCGTTCTTCGACGCTTCCATCTATCCTCCCGTGCACGGGCGCTGGGCCGGCACCTCAAAAATGCATACTAAAAAGCGAGGCCCAAGAGAGGCACCCGCCGCGGATCAACTTCATCCATAACGGCCCAACGGTGTCAGCGCAAGGCGTTTTGGCACCCTCCTTTATCCAAGCGCCGGGATCGCCTCGTCAAAACTTCCCCGGATCGCCCAACCATGGGCCATATACAGGCACACGCGAAAAACTCTTTCTCACCCGCGTCTGAAAAAGCCCCCTTCCCTGCGGCGGAGGGCTCAATCCTTCCCTAATTGTTCAAGTGTTCCTTGAAGAAAAAGCCTTTTCACCCCAAAAGGAGTTGCGGGGCGATCCCATCGCCGATTCGGAATAAGAAGCCGCGCAGACGGCAAAAACCGATCCAGCCCGAAGGATACCGCCGCATGGAGGCTGCACATTTTCCTCTGCGCTTCCCCACGGGATACAAAGCGGGCCTCCCTGCTCTGCGCAGCCTCAGATCCGCAACCGTTCCGCCTTGCTCCTGCGGGTCAGCGTCGCCCCGTCCAGCTTGCTCATGGCGTCCATCAGAAGGACACGGTACGTCCCCGAACCTCCGTCCACGGACAGCAGTTTCTCATACGCCAGCTCCCCGCAAATCCCCATGGCCGACATGGCGCAGACGCAGGACGGCAAAAGCGCCT
>ERZ840096.3517-NODE-3517-length-10435-cov-6.747013_pt1 | contig 10435 bp, 13 predicted proteins | sample MGYA00519878_ERZ840096 | MGnify/ENA primary metagenome ERZ840096 (study PRJEB31850, sample SAMEA3708865) | human gut metagenome | biome: human gut; feature: human-associated habitat; material: faeces | place: China | collected 2014 ...
AGAGTGAAGAGCATGGGCCCGTAGAGGCCGCACAACCGGCGGCTCGCCAGATGTACGAGTCTCTGACCCCAACGGCGTAGGGGCTTCCCGTGGGAAGCCCGTCCCGGCCGCCCAGAGGGCAAAAAGCTTCTATACCCTTCCACCCGCGAGGGCTCTCCACCGGGATTACGGCAGCAGCCCTTGGTCCCCCCCTACGGAATCGATTTGGGGTGCCCACGCAATTCCAAGTACGTTCTCTGTTCCGTATTGGTCAGCTCATCAAAATTCTGGATTACGTAAAGTTGGTTCGAATTGTATTTCTTTAGAGATTTTTCAATTCTTTTCTCCGTTTTTTCTCCTAAATCTGGGCTTTTCCACACTTTAATATGGAATGGCTCCGCATAGATCACATAAAATCCCGCATTTCCATAAGAATAAAATACCGTGTCCCGGAAAAATATATCCGTCTCACTTTTTTTGCATGAATGTCCCAATCCAGAATTGTTACCTTCTTCGCTTCCTCCGGTCTGTGATCCCATAATTCTTTTCTGCCATCTCGCTTTAAAACAAAAATTCTCCCCTTAGGACCAAAATTATCAATTACATCATGTTCGAATAATGTTTCGTAAGTAAAGGGTTCCAAAAAGTGGTAAAGGACAGTAGCCAGATAAGCAAAAAGGACGCAAAGCAATATCTTCATACTTTTTTTCATTCTGATTCCTTAAAAAACCTGTCGGTGCAGGATTTTTGCATCGCTGCCCTCCGGGAGGCCGGGAAGGGCTTGCCTGCGGCGAGCCCCTACACCGTCTTCGTTGAAGCCACGGTAAACTATTTTTGATTCCATTTCTGGGAAACAATACTGCATTACATGTTCATTTCCAATTTCAGTATACCGTAAGGGGATTTCTCTGACAAGATTGCCGTGTCATTCTTTACGAGGATCCTTCCGCCAGACGGATTCTTTCCTGGGATTTCTGACTCCCGACTCCAGCCTTTTCCATTGTTTTTTCCCCCCAGGAAATGTACAATAGATTCTGCCGGCCGGACTGATCAGTCGGGCGGTACTTTTTTCTATAAGAAAGGATTTTTGCCATGCTTCGCAGAATCATGAAATGGCTGACGGGCTTTCCGGAGGGAAAGCAGCCGGAGGCAGCCTCTTCTTCAAAGGAAAGACCCCGTTTCTCCCCCCAGCGTCTCCTGTCCATCATCCTGATTGCCGTACTGGCTGCCGGTCTCTTTTTCTGGCGCAGCCTGTCTACCCAGCGGGCAGAGGAAAAAGCGGCCCAGGAGCGGACCCGGATCATGGACCAGCAGAAAACCGGTCCCAAGACGGCAGGGCCGAAAAAATCTCTCCCCCAGGCCGGACAGAAACAGACCCCGGCCATGAACAAACAAACCGCCGCTCCTCTGCCCCAGCCTGCCCAGCCTCAGGGCCCCGTGCCCACCGGTCCCAAGGTCAAGGCCCAGACTCCGCCCATGATCCAGCCGAAGGCGAGATAAGCGGCGCCCACAGGGCCGCCGCTGTCAGCTGTCAACGGTCAATGGCCGATGGATGCCAGCTTCGCTGGCTCTGAGTAAAACAATAAGGTTGCAACTTTTTCCAGACTATAATACAATATAAATCACTGAATTGTCACATTTTGAAATGAGGTGTTTTTTTGTCTGAGAAAGGTGTATCTACAGAATCCTTCAGCTCCCGGCTGGGATTCATCCTGGTGAGCGCCGGCTGTGCCATCGGCATCGGGAATGTGTGGAAGTTCCCCTACCTGTGCGGCCAGTTCGGAGGCGCCGCCTTTATCCTGATCTATCTGGTGTTCCTGCTCATTATGGGGATCCCGGTGATGGTCTGCGAATTCGCCATCGGCCGGGGCAGCCGCTGCAGCGCCGCCAAAAGCTTCGAAGTGCTGGAACCTCCCGGCACCTGCTGGCACCGGTTCAAGGCCATCAGCATCGTGGGCTGCTACATGCTGATGATGTACTACACCACGGTTACCGGCTGGATGCTGTACTACTGCTGGCTCCACATTACCGGCACCTTTGTGGGAGCCTCGCCCCAGTTCATCACCGCCACCTTCGGAACCATGCTCAAAGATCCGTCCAACCTGCTGTTCTGGATGGTGCTCACCTGCGCCATGGGCTTCGGTGTCTGCTACCTGGGGATCCAGAACGGGGTGGAACGGATCACCAAATGGATGATGAGCGCCCTGCTGCTGCTGATGATTGTCCTGGCCGGCCACTCCCTGTTCCTGGAAGGAGCGGAAAAAGGGATCCGGTTCTACCTGGTACCCAATTTTGACACCCTGGCCCAGCTGGGCTGGGGGAATGTGATCTACGCCGCCATGAGCCAGGCCTTCTTTACCCTGTCCATCGGCATCGGAGCCATGCTGATATTCGGAGCCTACCTGCCCCACGGCCGGAGCCTGTTCGGCGAGGCCTCCACCATTACAGCGCTGGATACCTTTGTGGCTCTCATGGCCGGATTCATCATCATCCCCGCCTGCTTCGCCTTCGGGATCCAGCCGGACGCCGGTCCTTCCCTGATTTTCCTGACCATTCCCAATCTGTTCGTCCAGATGCCGGGCGGCCGGTTCTGGGGCATGCTGTTCTTTGTGTTCCTGTCCTTTGCAGCCCTGTCCACGGTGATTGCCGTATTTGAGAACATCATCGCCTTTGGCATGAACCTGTACGGCTGGAGCCGGAAAAAAAGCGTGGCCATCAACGGACTGGCCATTGTGCTCCTGAGCGTGCCCTGTGTCCTGGGCTTCAATCTGTGGAGCGGATTCCAGCCCCTGGGCCCCGGGTCTTCCATCCTGGACCTGGAAGATTTCATCGTCTCCAACAACCTGCTGCCTCTGGGCAGCCTGGCCTTTGTGCTGTTCTGCACCAAAAAGAACGGCTGGGGCTGGACCCATTTCCTGGCGGAAGCCAATGACGGAGAAGGTCGGAACCTGCCGTCGTCCCTCCGGAATTACCTTCTGTATGTGCTGCCCCTTTTGATCATCACCATCTATCTGAAAGGGTATTACGACATGTTCAGCAAACAGGGCCCGGAAGTCCTGGCCAAGTGGCTGGTCCTGGCAGCACTGTTTTTGGGATTCATATTCTACACAGCGTCAAGAAAGAAAGCATGAAAAATGGGCTGTTGCACAGGCAGCAGCCCTTATTTTTTTTTGCATTCCCCAGAGATTTATTGTAAAATTGTAACATATTAATCATTCGTAGCATAGAAGTGAGGTAGTCTTATGTCAGAACAGCAAAGCACCCGTGATTCTTTCCAATCCCGTCTGGGCTTCATCCTGGTCAGCGCCGGCTGCGCCATCGGCATCGGCAATGTGTGGAAATTCCCCTATCTGTGCGGCCAGTACGGAGGGGCCGCCTTCATCCTTCTGTACCTGATTTTCCTGCTGATCCTGGGGATCCCAGTGCTCCTGTGTGAGTTCGCCCTGGGCCGGAGCAGCCGCCAGAGCGTGGCCCGCTGCTTTGACAGACTGGCTCCCGCCGGCAGCCGCTGGCCCCGATTGAAATACATCGGCATTGCGGGGGTCATCCTGCTGATGCTGTACTACACCACGGTTACCGGGTGGATGCTGAACTACTGCTGGCTCCACCTGAAGGGAACCTTTGTGGGCCAGTCTCCGGCCTTTATCCAGACCACCTTCCAGCAGATGCTGGCCCAGCCTCTTTCCATGGGCTTCTGGACCTTCCTGTCCTGCCTCCTGGGATTCCTGGTCTGCTATATGGGACTGGAAAAAGGCATCGAGCGGATTACCAAAGTGATGATGAGCGCCCTGCTGCTCCTGATGATCATCCTGGCGGTCCATTCCCTGTTCCTGCCGGGTGCGGAAAAGGGCATTGAATTCTACCTGGTACCCAATTTCGCTTCTCTGGAAAAACTGGGCTGGGGAAATGTGATCTATGCCGCCATGAGCCAGGCCTTTTTCACCCTTAGCGCCGGCAACGGAGCCATGATGATCTTTGCTTCCTATATGGACAAAAAGCGGAGCCTGCCGGGAGAAGCCCTGACCATCACCGCCCTGGATACCTTTGTAGCCCTGATGAGCGGCTTCATCATCATCCCCGCCTGCTTCGCCTACGGGATCCAGCCGGATGCCGGCCCTTCCCTGATCTTCCTCACCATCCCCAACCTGTTCACTCTGATGCCGGGAGGCCGGATCTGGGGCAGCCTGTTCTTTGTGTTCCTGTCCTTTGCAGCCCTGTCCACGGTGATTGCGGTCATGGAAAGCATCATTGCCTGCTTCCGGGAACTGCTGGGCTGGGACCGGCCCAAAGCCGCCTGGTTCGTATTTGCCCTCATTGCCCTGGGCAGCATTCCCTGCGTCCTGGGCTTCAACCTGTGGAGCAGCTTCCAGCCTCTGGGACCGGGCACCGGTGTCCTGGATCTGGAAGATTTCATTGTATCCAACAACCTGCTGCCCCTGGGCGGTCTGACCTTTGTGCTGTTCTGCACCCGGAAGAACGGTTGGGGCTGGACCCGCTTCCTGGAGGAAGTGAACCAGGGTGCCGGCCGGAACCTAGCTGACCAATGGAAACTGTATTACACCTACGGCCTGCCCCTGGTGATCCTGGCCATCTACCTGAAAGGCTACGACGACCTGTTCGCCAAACAGGGCCCCGCCGCCCTGGCCCAGTGGATGGTCATCGCCCTGGTGTTTTTGGGGTGGATCGGGTATTGCGTAAAGGGACGCGGAACAAAAAAAGAATAAGAAATACGGGGGTGCTGCACGCAACGTGCAGCACCCCCTCTGTTTACCGTTCCAACTCCTGCACCGTCACTCCCGGATGCCGGTACTGGTCTTCTTTCAATACCACCCGGCCCCGGGCGGTGATGGCCTGATGGGGACAGCCGTGGAGGCAGGCCAGGCAGTGGAGGCAGTGATTCCCCATCACCGCCGCTTTTTCCCCCAGATGGATGTTTTCCACAGGGCACAGCCTTACGCATTCCCCGCAGCGGACACACCGGTCCGGAGCCACCTGCACAGCCAGATACCAGTTCCCGATTTTCCGTCCCAGCCAGGTGTCAAAAAGCCCGGCCATCAGGGAATCCTGTTCCTGGGAATGGTCTTCCTTCCGGTTTTTCACCGCTTCCGCCCCTTCCCGGACCAGGGCCTCCTCCTTGTCCAGTTTTTTCAGGTCATACCCTATATGGGACTTCATGCAGATGGTGCTGTTGGCGATAAGCGGTACTGCCCGGCTCCAGGCAAGATGGCAGCCCTTTTCTCCCAAGAGCTGCTGAAGGGTCCGGAAGGTCCGGCCCCAGGTACTGCCGCAGGTGGCCAGGGCATACACATAGGCGCCTTCCGGGAAAGCGTGGTTGCGGACAAACTCCTGCACATTGGCAGGCACATCCCCGTAGTACACCGGGAACACCAGGCCGACGGCCGGCCCTTCCAGTGTCTTTTCCCTGGTCCGGGTGACGGAACAGATCCCGTCCCCCAGGGCGGCGGCCAGTTTCCGGGCCAGGGCCAGGGAATTGCCGGTGGCGGAAAAATAATAAATCATGGTTTGCTTCCTTTCCTGATACAGAAAATCCAGCGTCTCAAAGAGACCGCTGGATTTTTTTCGGTTTCCGGTTTTCGTCCAGGGATACGTACACAAACAGGGCATCCGCCGCCCGGACGGGCTCCTGGTCTTCCTGTTCCGGTTCCAGCCAGGCCACCACTTCCACCTCCATGGAGGTGTTCCCCACCCGGATCACCCGGCCTTCCAGCTGAAGGACCGTGCCGTAGGGGATGGGCACGTAAAAGTTCATGCCTTTTACAGCAGCTGTGGTCACCCGGGTCCAGGCGAACCGGTGGGCAGTGATCCCGCTCAGTTCGTCCATCCAGCCCATAAGGGTGCCACCGAAAAGGTGTCCGGCGGAATTGGCCATGGACAGCATCACGGACCGGGTCATGACCACCGGCTGGTTGTGTTCCAGCTTCATGCCTGCTCCTGGAGGGCGGCTTTCAGCACTTTTTCAAAGGCTTCCGCTACCGCCTGGTACCCTTCCTTGTTGGGATGGAGGCCGTCCTGGAACATGCTCCGGCCGGTTTTCTTTTCCGCTTCGCTGAGAACCTGTTCATAGTCCAGCACCGGCAGGTTCCGGCGTTCTGCTTCTTCCTGGAGCCATTGACGGTATTCCCGGAGAGCCGCATTGTGCTTTTCAAATTCACTGGGCAGCTGCCAGCCCTTTTCCGTACTTTCGATCCGCGTCAAAGGCGGGATCCCCAGGATCACAATGGGCAGCCCTGCATCCCGGGCCTTGTCCAGAGTACCGGCCATGTTTTCTTCAATGGAGCTCATGGGTTCGTCCAGCAGGATGTCGTTCATGCCGCAGCACAGGAACACCCCGTCGGCCTTTTCATCCACCACATCCATTTTGAACATGCCCCACATGACCAGGGTCAGTTTGCCCCCGGCAGCGTTGTTCACCACCTCAAAGCCCATCTTTTTGGAAGCGATGTCATACCAGGTGTTGGCCAGGGTTTCGTTGGTGCAGCTTACCAGGCTGTCACCGATAAAAGCCATTTTCATGAAAATTTCTCCTTCAGTCTTTTTTGCTGAAATCCACACCCTGGTTCAGAGCCTCCAGGGCGTTGATTACCACCTGGCTCATGAGCTTGGAGCCCACCACCAGGGCGTTTTCGTTGGGACAGAGTTTTGCGTTGTGGAGGCCGTGGACCGGTTCCCCTTCGGTGCCGCAGCCCAGCCACAGGAAGCAGCCAGGGATATCCTGCATGTAGAAGCCGAAGTCTTCCGCCGTCAGATCCGGCACCACATGGGACGCCAGACCTTTTTCCCCCAGCACCTGCCGGGCCGTATCCTCCACCACTTTTTCCGGAACCGGCCAGTTGTCCAGTACCGGGTAGCCATAGTAATAGTTGAATTCGCAGTCCACGCCTGCAGAGGCCTTCAGGCCGTCCAGGATGCCCTGGATGAATTCCGGGATCCGTTTCCGGTTGGTTTCGTCCAGGGTCCGGATGGTCCCTTCCAGGGTCACTTCATCAGGCACCACATTATACCGGGATCCCCCGTGGATGGTACCGATGTTGATGGTGGCCGTGGCCAGAGGGCTCACCCGCCGGCTGACAATATGGCTCACCTGCTGGAGGAAGTCCGCTGCCGCCATAATGGCATCGATGCCTTCCTGAGGATGGCCTGCATGGGAAGTCCGGCCTTTGATCACCACCTTGATCCGGTCGGAACCGGCCATCATGGCCCCGGGCTTTACCCCGATCTGGCCGCAGACAAAGTTGGGCCATACATGGAGACCGAATACCGCCTTTACGTCCTTCAGGAACCCGTCTTTGATCATGTACCGGGCGCCGCCGGTGGGAGCCAGCTCTTCCGAAGGCTGGAACAGCAGCCGGACGCTGCCCTGGATCTCGTCCTTCCGCCGGAGCAGCCGAAGAACCGTTTCCAGCAGGGTGGTCATGTGGATGTCATGGCCGCAGGCATGCATCACCCCGGGATTTTTCGAGGCATAGGGCAGTCCTGTATCTTCCTTGACGGAAAGGGCGTCCATATCCGCTCGGAGAGCCACCATGGGCCCGGGTTTGTTTCCGGTGATGGTGGCCGCCACCCCGTAGTGGCCCTGGCCCCGGACCGGATCCAGTCCCAGGTCCTTCAGGATATGGAAAATCTTCTCCGAAGTATTCTTTTCTTCCGTGCTCACTTCCGGGTGTTCGTGGAACCACCGGCGCCATTCAATACATTGCGCTTCCAAAGCATCTTCCGTCATATGCAGTACATCCATGGAAATCCCCTCCAAAATCCAATGAAAACATCAGAAAAACTTTGCAATCAACAGGGTTATTCTACCATTTTTGGGGAGATTTGGAAATGGGTCTGTTGCCTGAGCAACAGACCCGTTAACGGTCAAAGGAGACCATCTGCCGAAGCAGATGCTTCTGAACGTAAAAATCGCAGGCCGGGGAGGGCGGGCCTGTGGCTCGCCCCTACTCCGTTGAAGTCGATGGTTGTTTGTTCGATTGGCTGGACGGGATTGACGTTGAGCCGACGAATGCGACGGACCGACAGATGTACGAATCTTCGACCCCAACGTTGTAGGGGTTCGCCGCAGGCAAACCCGTCCCGGCCGCCCAGAGGGTGTCCTCCCGGCTCCCGGAGAATCGACGTATACTCGTACAAAATAGCAGCAAAGCCAAAGGCCAAGTCCGCCCTGCAGAAGCGTTCCAGATGTGTCCCCCGCGACGGATGTGACGAATAGGAACACCCTAGTCCTGTGGAAAAGGGGGACAGGACCCGCGTCAGCGGGTAGGGGGTTCCCCCAATGCCCGGTGGTGGGGGCATGAGGTCCTGAAAGGACCGAATCCCTTGGCAGGGGTACGGAACCTCCGGCCGGAAATGCAACAACATATACTGCAATCATCATATTCCTGACCAGTTCAGCATCGTAGGCTTCCAGTACCTAAGCCAGAGCTTGACACTGGAACTCGATTCCACGCCTCCAGACCTTTTTTTTCAAAGCCAGCCAGTTGGAACACCCCTTTATTAACAAGACCAGGCCGCCCTTTTTATATTTTACCATTTGTAGGTTCCAGAGGTGTTCTGCAGCGTATGATAAATATTCTTTTCCCTTTCATTCATATCGGAAAAACTGATAATCTGAAGATACTCTGGAAATCTTTTTTCCTGAGTTGTCATACTATTTTTTTGAAACTCGTCCGTTTTCCTGTCAAACAGGACTCTCAGCATGTTGTCTTTTTTATCAATGATGACAAATCCGCTTTTTCCATAACTGTAAATGTATCTTCTGTCCCATTGAAGCGATTGCCCGTCCTTTTCAATGGTAAATGCTCTCACATCATCATGGAGCCAATATTTGCCTTCATATTTGCTGATTTCGTAGCGGCTTCCGTCATAAAAATACAGAGAAGAAACCAATAGCCAGATTGAAATGACTCCTATGACTATCCCCGCAGCTTTTTTCATATGGATCAGTTTGTCTCCTTATGCCAGCCGTAATCTCACGACCACATTTATTCTATTTGATTCGCCTCTTTACTTTCTTATAAAAATCAGGACAGATTGTTACCCCGTCCTCAAATAGACAGTCAAATACAGAGGCTTGTCCCGTATTTTTCAATTCTGTACAAACGGCGGGAATAATCCGGCTGGCTTCCTGATAAGTTATCTCCTGATATCCGAATGCATGAAATGTCTTTCGTACTGCGTTTTTGACTTCTACTGTCTTGTCGCTGGTTGCCTGATTGGTAAAAATATACCATTCTGCGGTTTGACAGGTATGCTGTTCCAACAGATAGAATACGGGAAGCAACGGACTCACAAATACAATCAGTTCATCAACAGTCCCGGCCAACCTCTGGAAAAGGGCCTGATCATCATCCAAATACGGCTGATCTGGGGCCAGCAGGATTTTGTATTCCCGATCCGGATAAAGATCAAAATTACACCAATCCAAAATGGAAAAATGAGGTAGACCTTTTTTCAAGACATCATAAAAGTCCAGAGGAGGATTCTCCTGAAAACGGCAGACCATTTCATTATACTTCCTATATTCTGCAGATTGCTGATACGCATAAGACCCCCATGGTAAATTCCGGGGATAATATTGGTAAATTACTGAAATGTAATTTTTCATACAACATACCCCTTCCCTGAGGATAGGTCACCAAGCTCTCGTTGAAACCTTCATCATAGTGCGTTTTTATAAGTTCAGCCTGCTTACCAAGTCGTTTTTTCCTATGATGACAATCCAGCGGTTGGGATTTGTTGCAGGTTCCGCCGTCAACACATATTCTCCCTTAGTTCCTTTTACTCCCCCACTCCGCTGATTGGTCTTCTTCATTTCCCAGCCGTTTTCCAAAAGACTGTTTTGAATCATATCCTGAGCTGCTTCCTGGGTAGCAGGGATGACCAAAGTCACTGAGAATTTTTGAGAGAGGAGTCCTTTGGTGTGGAGCGGATAAGGAGGTGCCGAACCATACTGGTTGCAGACAGGCAGTTCCATTACCGCCTGTTTCATCATTTTAGCATCCTGACGGAATCTCTCGGCAAAAAACAGCCGTCCGATTCCGACTGCAGCCAGCCAGAGCAAGAAGGCAGCAAGGACCATATTCCAGATTGCTCTGCCTAGCGCTTTTCCCATAGACTTCACCCCTCTGCCTTTACTCTTCCTTTTGCCCAGTATACCCTGAAAGTATTTTTCTGACAATATTGCAGCGGCATTGTTCCAAGAGGCTATTGCCTGAGCAACAGACCCGTCAGCTGTCAACGGCCAATGGAGACAATCTGCCAAAGACAGCTGCGTTTCCATTCAAAAATTTGCCTGCAAATTTGTCAATGGACCAGTGACCAGTGACCGCTGACAAAAAATACGGCCCCGGGAAGCTCCCGGAGCCGTATTTTTTCACTCATGCATATTCCTCTCCGTCCCACAGGACGATGGTCCCGGTTTCCAGAGACTTGGGCA
>ERZ840096.3521-NODE-3521-length-10430-cov-2.800482_pt1 | contig 10430 bp, 8 predicted proteins | sample MGYA00519878_ERZ840096 | MGnify/ENA primary metagenome ERZ840096 (study PRJEB31850, sample SAMEA3708865) | human gut metagenome | biome: human gut; feature: human-associated habitat; material: faeces | place: China | collected 2014 ...
CGTTGTAGGTGTCGAGATCCTTGGCCAATAGAGCGGTCGGGTCGGCAAGCATCGGGTACTCGATCTTGGCGATCTTCTCGTTGGCGTCGTGCCAAGCCTTGTGCACGAAGTGGGTGTCGCAGGAGACGGAGTAGATCTCGCAACCGATTTCCTTGAACTTGGCGTAGTTCTCGGCCAGGTCTTCAAGCTCGGTGGGGCACACGAAGGTGAAGTCGGCCGGGTAGAAGAAGAACAGGGACCAGTGGCCGAGCACATCGTCCTTGGTCACTTCGTGGAACTCATTGTTCTGGAATGCGTTCACCTTGAAATCGGTCAGTTCATGCTGCAGAAGAGTCATCATCGGTCCTTTCGGGAATTGTTAATCTTCAAGCGTTTACCACCACCTATCGTAATGTGGTGAGCCACGGCTCGCGCGGGTGTAACGTATGAGCCTTATCACACCACCCGCAACCCTTGTGCCCAAATGGCCGTTGCCCCAATCACGACTATGCGCGAATACTCGCTAATATGGCAATCAGCAGTCCGCTGATAATGGAGGTTTCATGGCTCAGTCAGACTTTGAACAGGAATCGACCGCGAACGCAACGTGGAGCCGCATGCTGCAAGGCAACCGGCGCTTTGCCGAGGGCAAGCCCGACCATCCATGGCAGGATCAGGAGACCCGTCAAACGTTGCTTGATGGCCAGAACCCGGATGCCGCGGTGCTCTCCTGCTCGGACTCGCGCGTACCTCCGGAAATCATTTTTGATCAGGGCCTGGGCGACCTGTTCACCGTGCGCACCGCCGGGCAACTCATCGATAGCGCGGTTATCGCCTCGCTGGAGTACGCGGTCAAGAAACTGCACGTCAGCCTGATCTGTGTGCTCGGTCACGAGCACTGCGGCGCAATCGAGGCCGCCGAGCAGGAGCTGGACGACCTGATGCACACCATCACTTCCGAAGCCGACGGCTCACTGGAGGCCGCGGATGCGATGGACGACCTCGACGAGCACATCGCCGCCGCCGAATCGATTATTCTGCGCCAGGCCGGCATGTCCGTCTGGCAGGCGCGCGAAGCCGAGCTCGACGCGCATGAAGACATCGAGCGCGTGCATGTGGCCCACATTATTGAAACTTTGGTGGAGCAGTCTCCTGTCATCCAGCAGGCCCTCGCCGCTGACAAGCTCATGATCGTCGGCGCCCGCTATCAGCTCGATTCCGGCAAAGTAGAAGTGCTGAGCTTCTGAGCGTGCGATCCGCAACATCGCCAACCTGCGTGGGATTTGGCGAATCCTTGGCCATAGCCGCGAGAAACAGCCTCTCTGCACTAGTAATGCCGTCCAGCGCTGGAGCGCATACGGCATCGTCGAAGGCGAGCAACGCATCGGAAACACCGGTCGACACGTCGGCCGCAGTAATGATAAGAGTGCCCTTCCCTTTGCCGAGTTTCTTACTGCCCAGCCAGCACACCCCAATTTGACGTGCCACTCCCCTAGAGTTGAAGCCATGTCACTTGGTTTGAACATCCTCCTGATTTTTGTATTTCTCGTTATCGGTTCCGTGTTCTCCGGCACCGAGTTGGCATTGGTCTCTCTGCGCGGCTCGCAGATCGAGCAAATGGAGCAGGAGGACGCTCGCGGCGCCAAAGTCGCCAAAATCGCACGTGACCCGAACACCTTCCTGTCCACCGTGCAGATCGGCGTGACGCTCTCCGGCTTCCTGTCCGCCTCGTTCGGCGCCTCCTCCATCGCCCCCTACCTGATTCCGGCGGTCGAAAGCTGGGGCGTGCACCCCGGCATCGCCGGCGGCCTGGTGAACATCATCCTGACCCTCATCATCTCCTACTGTTCCATCGTGATCTCCGAGATGGTGCCCAAGCGCATCGCCATGCAGCGCACCGAGCAGATCGCGCGCGCCGTGGTGCCCGCCATCGACGCCTTCGCCGCCGTCTGCCGCCCGATCATCTGGCTCATCGGCAAGAACACGAACGGCATCGTCCGCCTGCTCGGCTTCGACCCGCAGCAGACCGAGTCCGAGGTGTCCGACGACGAGCTGCGCGTGCTGGTCAGCTCCAACACCAACCTCTCCAAGGACGAACGCACGATTCTGGACGATGTGTTCGACGCGTCCGAAACCATCGTCGCCGAGGTGATGCGCCCACGTGCCGACGTGGTCTTCATCGAGGGCGACCAGCCCTTGGCCGAGGCCGCCGCGTTCGTACGCGACCAGCCGTACTCCCGTTACCCGGTGACCGGCAAGGATTTCGACGACGTGATCGGCTTCGTGCATGTGCGCGATCTGCTGGACGTGCGCGATCCGAACGCCAAGATCGTGCGCGATGTGGTGCGCGAAGGCATCTCCCTGCCCGGCACCTCCAAGCTGCTGCCAAGCCTGGAACTGCTGCGTAAGCGCGGCATCCATCTGGCCGTGGTCATCGACGAGTACGGCGGCACGGACGGCATCGTGACGCTTGAGGATATGACCGAGGAGCTTGTGGGCGATATTCGCGATGAGTACGATCTGCCCAGCGAGAAGGGCGGCGAACGCACCACCCGCACCGCGTTCGTCAATGGCGTGGCCACGATCGAGGCCAGCATGACCATTGAGGACTTCGCCGATCTGACCGGCATCGAATTGGAGGACGGCCCGTACGAGACGGTCGCCGGCTACTTCTTGTCCAAGACCGGCAAGATGGGAGCGGTAGGCGACGTGCTGCATTCCGACGACGGCTACAACATGGTCGTCACCAAGGTGGATGGCCGCCGCATCGAAACCATCGAAGTCCGCAAAGCCGGCGCCCCGGACCATGCGCCGCTGCCGGCCGAATCACAAAGCGACGATGCCAAATAGTCGCGTGATATTCACCACCTATTCGTTCGGCCCGGGGCATAACCAAAAAACGTAGAATGAAAGGGCAACGTTCCACCTACTGAAAGAAGGAACATTATGACACTTGCATTTGTTGTGCCGGGCCTTGATGAAGCGGCCAGTGAGAAGGCCATCGCCATCCTGCAGAACCGACTGAGCCAGGAGCAGGAGGCCGCTCTGGTCCTGAAGCACGCACACTGGAACGTGACCGGCCCGAACTTCATCGCCGTTCACGAGATGCTTGACCCCGAGGTCGAGGCCGTGCTGGCCCAGGCCGACGAGACCGCCGAGCGCATTGCCACTCTGGGCGGCACCCCGGATGGCCGTGCTGACGCCATCGTGCGCAACCGCACGTGGAAATCGTTCGACGCTGAGGGCCGCGTGGGCACCGAGGAGTATCTCAAGGCGCTGATCGAGTACTACGACGCCTTCATCGCCGACGACCGCAAGGCCATCGCCGAGCTGGACGAGCTGGATGTGATCAGCTCCAACATCATCCAGGACCACGTGCAGGAACTCGAAAAGTTCCAGTGGTTCATGCGCTCTCACCTGGCATAAGTAAAAGCCGTATTCCGTGGCTCCCCTCGAAGAGGGGAGTCACGTTTGTCTCACGTGAAATAGAGAGTCTCCACATACATAAGTTGGAAAAGTGTATAAAACTCCCCATTTTGAGGTTGGAAAACGTAGCCAAAACCGCATTCTTATGGTTGGAAAAGTGTAAAATATGCGCTATAAACAGTTGGAAAACGTGCCCAGCATAGATGCAAGGCCTACAAATGACTGGAGATTCTCATGCTGCGAAGAAAAATCGAGACACAGCTGGAAGCTTGGAGATCCGCGCCGAAACGCACTGCACTGCTGGTCACCGGAGCCCGTCAGATTGGCAAAACCTATATCATCAGGCACTTTGCCCAACAGCATTACGACCATATCGCCGAGCTCAATTTCATCGAGAACCCTGACCTCGTTGCATTATTCGATCGGCCCCGCGATGCCAAAAACCTACTGATGAGGCTGGAACTGGCCGTAAATACGCCATTAGTACCCGGCAAAACCCTGATTTTCTTTGACGAGGTCCAGCGTTGCAAGGAAATGGTCACCGCAATTAAGTTCCTTGTAGATGATGGTCGGTTCGATTACGCGCTTTCCGGCTCGCTACTTGGAGTCGAGCTCGAAGATATACGCTCGGTACCGGTCGGGTACCTGACCGAGCTGGATATGTATCCACTGGATTTCCAAGAGTTCTGCTGGTCGCAGCATATCGGCAACGACGTATTCGATATGCTTGCCGAATGCTTTGCCAAGCACCAGGAAGTGGATGAGTTCATTCATCAAAGGCTCATGGAGCTATACTCCAAATATCTGGTCATCGGCGGCATGCCTGCCGCAGTCGACTCGTTCGTGGCAAACGGCAGCGTTGCGGACGTGCGCACTATACAAGAGAACATAAAGCGTGAATATCGCCGCGATATCAGCCAATACGCGCGCAAAGAAGACCGGCTGCATATCCGCGCTATCTACGATTTGGTGCCCAGCGAGTTAAATAACCCAAACAAGCGCTTTACCTTCGCCAAAATCGAAAAGAACATGAGATTCCAATCGGTTGCTTCCGATTTCGATTGGCTGGTCAATGCGGATGTAGCCGTCGCCGCGTACAACGTGGACGAACCGTGCACACCGTTGGAGATGAGCAAGGAACGTAACCTCTTCAAACTCTTTTACAACGACGTGGGTCTGCTTACCGGCTCGTTTCTCAAGAAAACCGCGCTCGACGTACTCGACGGCAACCCTGATATCAACTACGGTTCAATCTATGAAAATGCGGTGGCCCAAGAGCTACGCGCTCACGGATTTGACCTGTACTACTACAACAGTAAGAAGCTTGGCGAGCTCGATTTCCTCATCCAAGACCGCAACGATCACGTGCTGCCGATTGAGGTGAAGTCCGGCAAATCCTACAAACGCCATCGCGCAATGGACAACGTGCTCGCCCACCCTGAATACCATCTCAATACAGGCTATGTGCTTGGCCCGTGCAACGTCTCAGTCGAAGGGAATGTAACCTACCTGCCTGTATACATGGCCGGCATGTTCCATAACGAATGACGGGCCGCACACTTAGTCAACAAGTACATGTCGGTCAGATGGTTCGGACTGGTCAGAGGGCCCGCTCTGATCAGTTAGGTCGGTCTGAACGGACTGGCTGGGCTGGTCGGCCTGAGTAGCCCGTTTGGACCGATCCGGTTCGCCCTTGCTGGCCTTCACACTGCTTCAGCTCCAGCTGAAGTTCGCTGATGCGCCGTTCGAGTTCGTCGATGCGCCGCACGTGTGGCGAAGTGAGACTAAGGGGAGCCGAGAGATGGCTCACAGGCCGAGGGCACCGGCCACGGCCATGGCCTCGTGTTCGGGATCGGCCTGGCCGATGTGTACGTTGACGTGAATTTCGTCATCGCCCGGCTCTTCGAGAATGTCGGACTGGGATTGCAGCATGCTCGGCTTCATGAAGTGGCCTTGGCGGTGGGAAAGGCGTTCCATCACCTCGTCGAATGTGCCCTGCATGTAGACGAACACCACGCCTTGACGGCGCAGCTTGTCGCGGTAGATCTTCTTCAACGCCGAGCAGGTGACCACGGCGGGATCGCCGGCGGCCACGCGCTCGTCGATCCACGCGGCGATGGTGTCGAGCCAAGGCCAGCGGTCTTCGTCGGTGAGCGGGTGTCCGGCGGCCATCGAGATGGTGGCGCATTCGGACCATGCGAACGAATCCGATCAGGCCATCAGCCACATCGCCGGCACTGAAGCCTGACCCGTCATCGTCACAGCACCACGCGGCGGTTGAGGTCGCGGCGCAGCGTCTTCCAGCCGGGTAGGTAGGCGGTCATGCGGCGCTGGAATCCGGCACCGTGGCCGCTTTCCCACAAATGCGTCATCTCATGGACCAAGACGTATTCCAGGAATTGCGGTTCCATCAGTCCCAATTGAAGGTTCAGACGGATGCGGCCGGTTCGCGGTGTACACGATCCCCAGCGCGAGGTCATGACCCGTAGCGTGATATGCGTGGGCTGCCGGCCGACGACCGGCCCCCACTTGGCCAGCAGCTGTGGCAACGCGGCGTTGATCGCGGCCGCCGCTTGTCGTTTGCGTTCGTCGGTCCAGATTTGGGAGCGGTCAAAATACGGTTGGACATTCGTACCGGCTTGGCCTGGCCCGGCGTCACCAATTCCCGGACGACTGATATCACCGGTTTTCGGACGACCGGCAACGCCTCCATCATGGCCGCTGGCACCAGCTACACCACGACCTCCGTTCTCGAAGCCGGCGCCCTCGTTCAATGCCATGATGGAGCGCCGTTGCGCCTCAGCCATGCGCTGCTGCTGGGCGAGAATCCACGAATGTCGCTCTTTGACGAAATCCGCGATACGACTCTCGCTCATCCGCATCGGTGCGGAGATTTCGACGCGGCCGCTCGGCGGTTTGATGCGCAAATACAGGTTTTTGATGGGTTTGCGCGTCAGGTGCAGATGGATGCCGTCAATGTCCAACGACTGCCCGGCGGCAGCGGACCGAACGGATTTCGGCGCACCGGACTTCGGAGCGGTGGATTGACGACGGCGATAAGGCACGCAAGTCATTCTCGCACAACGGCGGACAACGATGGCGGCCCGCCCGGAACCTAACGTTCCGAACGGGCCGCCATCAGCAATGAACGGTGCTGTCGGCAACGGCTACAAACCGTCACCGAGCCATTGAGTCACCCAATCAGCAACCGGCCGCGGTCAGCACCTGGTCGAGGATCTCGACGCCCTGGGTCGCCTCGTCGGCGGAGATGACGCAAGGAGGAGTGACGTGGATGCGGTTGTTGTGCACGCCGAGAATCAGGCCGCGCTTGTCGCCTTCGGCCACGATCTGCTTCATCGTGGCGTCGTCCAGCGGCTCCTTGGTGGTGCGGTCGGCAACCATTTCCACGGCCCAGAACACGCCCTTGCCGCGAACCTCGCCGATCTTCGGGTGCTTGTCGTACAGAGCGGTGAGCTGCGGGCCGAGCACGTCCTTGCCGATGGTGTAGGCGTTGTCGACGATGTGCTCCTCTTCCATGGCTTCCTGGGTGGCCACGATGGCGCCCATGGCCAGCGGGTGACCGGAGTAGGTCAGGCCGCCGGGGAAGACGATGTCGTCGAAGCGGTGGGCCACCGGGTCGCTCATAATCACGCCGCCGGCGGGCACGTAACCGGAGTTGCAGCCCTTGGCGAAGGAGATGATGTCCGGCGTGTAGTCGTAGTCGTCGAGTGCGAACCAGAAGCCGGTGCGGCCGAAGCCGGCCATGACCTCGTCGGTGATCATCAGGATGCTGTACTTCTTGGTGATCTCGCGCACGCCCTTGAAGTAGTCCTTGGGCGGAATGATGATGCCTGCGGTGCCCGGCACGGATTCGAGCAGCACGGCGGCGATGGTGTCCGGGCCCTCGAACTGGATCACGTGCTCGAGGTGAGCCAGCGCACGCTCGCACTCCTCTTCCTGGGTGGTTGCGGAGAACTCGGAGCGATACAGGTACGGGGTGAAGAAGTGCACGTGGCCGCGAGAGTAGTCGTTGGGCTTACGGCGCCAGTCACCGGTGGCGCTGATGGCCGCACCGGTGTTGCCGTGGTAGCAGCGGTAGGAAGACAGAATCTTGTCGCGGCCAGTGAACAGGCGGGCGGCGCGCATCGCGTTTTCATTGGCGTCGGCGCCAGCGTTGGTGAAGAACACCTTGTCGAAGCCTTCCGGAGCGCGGCGGGCCACTAGGGAGGCGGCGCGGCCACGGGCTAGGTTCGCGTAGTCAGGTCCGACGGTGCACAGGAGTTCCGCTTGCTTCTTGATGCCCTCGATCACCTTCGGGTGCTGGTAGCCGATGTTGACGTTGACCTGCTGGCTGGTGAAGTCGAGCATTTCACGGCCGTCGCCGTACTTCAGCCACACGCCGTGACCGGTTACCACTTCAGTGGGATCCAGGTTGCGCTGTGCGTGCCACGAATGGAATACGTGTGCGCGGTCCAGCTTGTAAGCGTCGTCCCAGATTTCCGCATCCTGCGAAAGATCATGCCCCATGATGTGTCCTTTCCTCGATATTTTCTCGAAGTGCCCGATGCCGTCTCCCGTGGATCGGGTCAGGGCAGCAACGCGCTGTGAATGTCATTATGAGAGTTGAACATTTCGCGTCAAACTCGAACATTTAATAATGTTACAGTAGTGGCGAATACGAAATCATTTTGAAACATAGGAACAAGAACAATAATTGTATCCAGATTATGTAATGTTTATGTTATTCAAAAACATACTCATTGCACAATGCGGCGCTAACATTTGACTACCGTTGCCACAGTGACCGTTACTATCGGCAGTCAAGCAGCCAGCAACAAGCCGGCAACCGCCATCGATCATCAGCCGGCGGCAATCGGCAACATTCACGCAGACGCGCGCTCATCACGCTCGCCGCCAAGATCCGGGAGGCAGATCATGGATACGCCATCGCCATCAACCGCATCAACAACCGCACATGCCGTCGGCTACAACGATGAGCCAAGCATTACGGCCGCTCCCCTGCGTTCCACCGACGACCTGGCCGTTGATGCCGGCCAGTTATCCTCACTCATCCTCACCACCGAGGCGACGGCCACCCCGCAGCGCATCGTCGAATCGGTCACCTCGCTGACCTCCTCCGGCATACTTGCGGAAGGCCAGCGCATGCCCACCGTACGCGATCTCGCCCGACTGCTACGCACCAGTCCGGCCACCGTCTCCAGTGCCTACCATGCCCTCGCCAGGTCCGGCATACTGCGCTCCCGCGGGCGCGCCGGAACATTCGTACTGCGGCAGTCGCGCACGCATCGCTACGATGCCGGCGACTTGCTGGCCGAAGCCCCGGCCACCGCGCCGGACCGACCGATTATCGACCTGTCCAAGGGCACGCCGGACCTTTCGCTGCTGCCGGACATCCGCCCGTTTCTCGGCAAGCTCGGCACGCACAAGGCATTCGTCAATTCATACGACGGGCCGACCATCCTGCCCATGCTGGAACAGATTTTGCGACGCAACTGGCCGTATGAGCCGGAGGCGATGACCATGGCATCCGGCGCGGGCGACGGTTTGGCGCACACCATGAACGCTTTTGTTCAGCCGGGTGATTTTGTGATTACCGAGGCACCGGAATATCCGCTGATTCTCGACATGATCGAGGCACATGGCGCGATGGCGTTCGGCGTGCCGATGGACGGGTTCGGTATGCTGCCCGACGCACTCGACCGTGCGCTGACCATGCTGGAATCGCAGCGTCTGGCGGTGCCGCACGGCGGCCATCAGGTCAGTATGATCCTGCTGCAGCCGCGCGCCCAGAACCCTACCGGGGCCAGCTTCAGCCCGCAACGCATCGACGCTTTGGCGGACGTGCTGCTCGCGCACTACCCGAATGGCGTTGGTATGCCGCTGATTGTGGAAGACGATCACAGTGGCGATGTGGCCAATGCGTATGCGACATCGTTGGCGCAACGATTGCCGCAACACGTGGTGCATATCCGCAGTTTTTCGAAGTCGCACGGGCCGGATCTGCGCTTGGCTGCGCTGTCTGGGCCGGAGGATGCCGTGGAGGCGATTATCGCCCAACGACGCTTGGGATCGGGATGGGTGAGCCGGTTCCTGCAAGAGATTCTGTATGAAATGCTGGCCGACAAAGAGGCGTTCCACACGGTGACCAACGCCCGGCATATCTACGCCACCCGGCAAAAGACGATGCACGCGCTGCTGCTGCGTCAAAGTTTGGACGTGCATACCGGTGACGGACTGAATCTGTGGATTCCGGTGCGCGACGAGCCGGCGGCGCTGCGACTGCTGGCCGAACAGGGCATCCGTGTGGCCACCGCGATGTCCGTCTCATTCTTGATGCTCAGCCCGCCCGCAATGCTCGTCGCCACGATCGGCAGCCCGTCGGCCGTCGTGGTCGGGGCGTCCTCGGCGGTGTCATCGTCCGCGGTGGGGGTTGGTGTCGCCTCCGGTGCGGGCGTGGACGCGCATGCCAGTCGAGGCATCCGCGTCACCATCGCACAGCAGGGAGCCGTCAACGAACAAGTGGCCGCCGCCCTGGCTCAGGCGGCGGCCGTAACGCCGAAGACTTCGACGAATCACTCGTAATTCTTCATGAACTGCGTTCGTACGCGCGGCGAGGAGCCGCCCCGTCTGTACGGGGTGATCAACGGGCTGCTGCGCATGCGCAACGGGCTGCGCAGGTCGCAGGAGCTCGACGACCTGGTCGACGTGCTGGCCTCCTCCATCGGCGCCCTGACCAATCCGCGTACCAACTGCCCACACCGGAGAAGGTCGCGCAGGAGAAGCCTCGCTGCTCGAGATCGACGACAGCTTCCAGAAGATCGTCCTCGTACGCGACGTGGTCAAACCCGTCCGCGACGAGCACGGCATCCTCACGATGAGCGTCTACGATTTCCTCCTCGACCCGGACAGCCTGACGATGTGACGCCGTGGATTGGCTACAACGTATTAGACAGTCCGATGAGGGACGAATGACATGAGATTGGAGGCCGACGATGGCCGACCCG
>ERZ840096.3526-NODE-3526-length-10418-cov-16.866544_pt1 | contig 10418 bp, 10 predicted proteins | sample MGYA00519878_ERZ840096 | MGnify/ENA primary metagenome ERZ840096 (study PRJEB31850, sample SAMEA3708865) | human gut metagenome | biome: human gut; feature: human-associated habitat; material: faeces | place: China | collected 2014 ...
GGGGTGGGACCCTGCTGCCGCAGGCAGTAGGGCGGGCGATGGAATGGCCCGTTTCACTTGCGTGGGAATGCCCCGCTGCCCGGTTGGGCGTTAGCAGCTGGGGCTTGTGATGGCGGGGCAAGAATGCTATAATTATACTGTATTTCTGCACGACTTTGCGAATTTTCCACAGAAGGGAGGGGCGGCGGTTGAAAAGACGACGGTTTCTGGTGCTGAGTGCAGGCTGCATGATGGGCCTGCTCTCGGCGTGCGGCCTTCCGATGTCGGAAAATGTGCAGGTGGAGGAGCTGCTGCGTGCCCCGCGCCTTCCGGGCGACTACGGTGCACTGCAAAATGCCCTGAACGAATGGCTGGGGGAGAGCGCCCAGCTGAAATACCCGATGCAGGGGGAGCTGCTCTCGCCGTTCCTTTTGCAGGATCTGGATGGTGACGGCCAGCAGGATGCCGCTGTTCTCTACACCACAGCCCAGAGCTCCAACGTCTGCATTGCATTTCTGCAGAAGGATGCCGCAGGCGTGTGGCAGGTCCGCCAGAGCATCGAGGGTCTGGCGGATACAGTGGACAATGTCCGGCTGGCACAGCTGCAGGATGGTGCCGCCACCCAGCTGGTGGTGGGGTACCTCGCCGCGCAGGGGGACAGCTATCTGGCGGTGTACTCCTACGAGAACGGCACGGTCAATGCCATTCTGGAACAGTCTTATGAGCAGTATCTGGTGGAGGATATCACCGGCGGCGGCAACGAGGATCTGATCCTGATGTCCACGCTGGAGGACGGCGGGGTGCAGATCGAGCTGCTGACCGTTGACCGGGACGGGATGTTCCAGCAGGTGGCTGTCATGGGCCTTTCGGCAGATAAGTTCTCGGGCTGCGCCGCTGTGGCGGCGGGCCTGGGAGCGGACGGAAAGCGCTATCTGGTGCTGGACGGCTGGACCGGTCTTTCGGGCAACAATCTGGCCACGGTGCTGCTCTATTTTGATGAGGAAAGCCAGCAGATGCTGCCCGCCGAGCAGATCAGCACCAGTGAGCTGTACAATGCGTCCCTGCGCAATGTCTCCACGCTGGTCAGCCGGGATCTGGACGGCGACGGCATCGTGGAGATCCCCACCCAGCCTGACGAAGCGGGCCTGCTGAACCTGAGCCAGAGCCGACGAATGGATTTTATCGTCTGGATGGACTACACCAGCCCGGAGCCGGAAAAGAGCTTCGGCCTGCTGGACGAGGAGAGCAGCTGCTACATTGAGCTGCCTGCCGAGTGGGAGGGCAACCTGATGCTCACCGACAGCGCTGAGGGAGAGGAAGCTGTGGAGCTGCGCACCGTGGACGAGGGCAAGCTGGTGCTGACCATGCGCCTGGTTCCTTCCAGCGAGAGCGCGGCGGGCTGGACCCGCCTGGGCGTGGTGGCATCCCGCCAGATGCAGGCCAAGTTCGGGCCGGACGTGGTGCTGAAGGATCAGAGCTATCGACTGTCCCGGTCGTTGTACCGGTTGAATTGATGATGCCGCTCAGTTTTGCAGAAGTTTACCGGATGCAGGCTGGGTGTTCTGAGGTGAAATGCTTCTCCGTGTGCTCTTGGGCAGAGGGAGAAGGCAGAAAAATATGGAGGTCTTAGATGGTCAAGGTACTTGTGGTAGAGGATGAAGCCAGCATCCGCGAGATGATCGCGCTGAACCTGCGGCTGGCGGGGATGGAGGCGGTGGAGGCCGACAGCGCCGAAGCCGCCCTGCCTCTGCTGGAGCAGAAGCCCGGCTGTGATGCTGCCATTCTGGATGTGATGCTGCCCGGCATGAATGGGTTCTCGCTCTGCGAGACCATCCGCCGCACCGACCAGAAGATCGGCATCATCATCCTGAGTGCCAAGGGGCAGGAGCAGGACAAGATCCGCGGCCTGTCCATCGGCGCGGATGACTATATGACCAAGCCCTTCAGCGTCAGTGAGCTGTTGGCCCGTGTGGAGGCCCTCTGCCGCCGGGTGGGCCGCTCGGGCGGCGGCTCCGCTGCAGACGAAAGCGCCCCCACCACGCTGGTCAGCGGGGAATTTGTGCTGGATGAGAACCGCCGTGTTCTCCTCAAGGCCGGGCGGCAGATCGAGCTGACCCAGGTGGAGTTCCAGATCATGGAGCTGTTCTTCCACAACCCCGGCATCGCGCTGGTGCGGGAAAAGATCCTGAAGGGCGTGTGGGGTGAGAACTACTTCGGCGATGTGAAGATCGTGGATGTGAACATCCGCCGTCTGCGGATGAAGGTAGAGGATGAGCCCAGCCACCCCACCCACATTATGACAGTGTGGGGCTACGGCTACCGGTGGGAGGAGTAAAGAAAAACCTCTCAGTTGCGCTGTGCTCGACAGCTCTCCCAATAGGAGAGCCAGGATTACTGACAGAAAGGAGGAAAAGCAATGCGCAGTGGTATTACCCACCGCTGGCTGCGGGGAAGCCTGTTCCTGACCGTGCTGCTGGTGCTGCTGGTGGAAAGCATGTTCGTGTACAACTTCAGCCGCAGCTACTACAACAGCGTCCAGCAGACCATGATGCGGCGTTTTTCCTCCATCAACGGTCAGCTGAAAATGTACACCGGCGACACGGCCCAGAAGACCGCGGCCAACCGCAGTGTGGCCCTGCGCCGGATGGTGGAGCAGTTTGCGGATAAAGACAAATATGAGTTCATGCTGCTGGACGGTTACGGCGGCGTGATCGCCTCCTCCAGCGGCACAGGTGCGGACGGCATCGTGGTGCAGGACGACTTTAACAAGGCGCAGGATGCCCCGGACGGCGTGGGTGTGGCCATCTACCGCACCGCCAGCGGGGAAACGGTCATGGCTGTGTGCAGTCTGGTGCCCTATGCGGCCGAGGACGTGGCTGCCATGCGCCTTGTCACCAGTCTGACGCTGGTGCAGGCGCAGCTGAAGAGCGTTTTCATCGTCAGCCTGATCGTGGTGGCGGCCATTCTGGGCTTTACAGTGGCCTCTGGCCTGTATTTCGTGCGGGGCATCGTGGTGCCGCTGGGGCAGGTGGAGCGGATCGCCGCCAGCATCGCCCGGGGAGAACTGGATGTCCGCCTGCCTGTGACCGGTGACGAGCGGGACGAGGTGGACCGCCTGCGCGGCACCATCAATCAGATGGCCGAGGGGCTGGAAGAGACGGAGAAGATGAAGAACGAATTCATCAGCTCGGTCTCCCATGAGCTGCGCACGCCGCTCACCTCCATCCGGGGCTGGGTGGAGACCCTGCGCACCCTGGATGACCCCACCGATGAGAACTACCGCAAGGGGCTGGAGATCATCAACAACGAGACCGCCCGCCTGTACAACATGGTGGAGGAGCTGCTGGATTTCAGCCGCCTGCAGAATGGCCGCCTGAAAATGGAGTGCCGCCCCCTGGACCTTGTGGCCGAGCTGACGGACGCTGTCCTTTTCTGTGAAGCGCGCATCCAGCGGGAGGGGCTTCTGCTGGCCTATGCGGAGCCGGAGGAGATGATCCCGGTCTACGCCGACCCCGACCGCCTGCGGCAGGTGTTCATCAACATTCTGGACAATGCCATCAAGTATTCGGCCCCCGGCGGACGCATCACGGTCAAGATCTGGCAGGGCGAGTACAAAGCCTTCATCGAGATCATCGATCAGGGCCGCGGCATCCCGCCGGAGGATCTGGAAAACGTCAAGACCAAGTTTTACAAGGGCAGCAACTCGGTGCGGGGCAGCGGCATCGGCCTTGCGCTGGTGGATTCCATTATGACCGCACTGGACGGCACCATGGACCTCAAGAGCACGCTGGGCCGGGGCACAGTGGTCACCCTGGGGCTGCCGATCTACAAACGATAAGAGATTGTCCATATTTATCTGGTAAGATAGAGGGGCAGTTTTTACGATAGAGAGGGGCCGCAGCGCCCCATAGGAGAGCCAATGAATCAACCGAACAAGGAACGCTTCAAGACGAGTGTGGGCGGGCAGGCCCTGATGGAGGGCATTATGATGCGGGGCCCGAAAAACATCTGCTGTGCCGTCCGCAAGCCTGATGGCACCATTGAGACCAAGGTCGAGCCCACCCCCACCCACGGCGTGTGGACAAAGATCCCGCTGGTGCGGGGAGCCATCTCGATGATCGAAAGCCTGATCATGGGATACAAGTATATGATGTACTCGGCACAGGTGAGCATGGGGGATGACTACGACCCCGCCGAAGAGGAGACCGCCTTTGAAAAATGGGTGGGCGACCATCTGGGCAAAAAGGCCGAAGATATCATGCTGGCGGCAGCTGCCGTGATCGGCGGGCTGTTTGCCATCCTGCTCTTCACCGTTCTGCCCACGGTGCTGGTGGGTGGCCTGAACCATCTGGTGCCGCTGGGCCGCTGGGCCAAGGTGGTGCTGGAGGCGGTGCTCAAGGTCGCCATCTTCCTGACCTACATGGCCGCCATCTCCCGGATGAAGGAGATCCACCGGGTGTTCGAGTACCACGGGGCCGAGCACAAGACCATTGCCTGCTACGAGGCCGGAGACCCCCTCACGGTGGAGAATGTCCGCAAATATACCCGCTTCCACCCCCGGTGCGGCACCAGCTTTTTGATTTTGGTGGTCATCGTCAGCGTGTTCCTGTACAGCGTGCTGCCCTGGTCCAGCACCAGCCTGCGGGTGGTGTTCAAGCTGCTGCTCCTGCCGCTGGTCATGGGCATCAGCTACGAGCTGCTCAAGTGGTGCGGCCGATCGGACAACATCGCCACCCGCATCATCCGGCAGCCCGGCATCTGGGTGCAGCATCTGACCGTGTTTGAGCCGGACGACAGCATGATCGAGGTGGCCATTGCCGCCGTCACGCCGGTCCTGCCCGAGGACCCGGAGGACGGCAGATGGTAACCGCAGGGATGCTGCCCCGGGCAGCAGTCCGGGAGGTGGAGGCACGCCTGCGCGCCGCAGGCTGCCCCGACGCAGATTTTGACGCGGCCGAGCTCTTCCGGCTGGCAGCGGGCGGGGATGTCCGCCTTGCCGATGCTCCGCTGGGTGCAGAGCAGGCAGAGCGGCTGGAAGCCCTGACGGCCCGCCGCGCGGCCCGGGAGCCTTTGCAATACCTTTGCGGCAGCTGGCCCTTCCTTGACTTTGAGCTGGCTGTCGGCCCCGGCGTGCTCTGCCCCCGGGCCGATACTGAGGTGGTGGCCGAAGCCGCCGCCGGAATGCTGGCTGGGGTGGAGGCACCCCGGGTGCTCGACCTCTGCGCCGGCACAGGCTGTTTGGGGCTGGGTGTGAAGCGCTTCTGCCCGGCGGCACAGGTTACCAGTCTGGAGAAGAGCCCTGCGGCATACCGCTATCTGGAGCAGAACGCCCATCTCTCCCCGGTACTGACCATCACCCCGGTGCAGGGAGATCTGTTCACCTACTGGCAGACCCTGCCGGAGGGGCAGCTGGACCTTATTGTGTCGAACCCGCCCTACCTGACCGCCGCCGAGATGGGCGAACTGCAGCCCGAGGTGGCGCAGGAGCCTGCCATGGCGCTGGAAGCGGGGGAGGATGGGCTGGTATTTTACCGCGCCATTGCGGAACACTACCAGAAAGCTCTGCGCCCCGGCGGTGCCCTTGCCCTGGAGATCGGCTGGCAGCAGCGGAAAGCTGTAACGGCCCTGCTTGCCGCCAACGGGTGGACGGACATTGTGTGCAGAAAAGACTTTGGAGGCAATGACCGCTGTGTGATGGCGAGAAAACAATAAAAATATCTACAACTTCCTGTTGTAATATCTGTAAAATGTGTTATACTAGTACCGAAAGAAATGGAATGCCCGCGCCTGCGTTTGGCCGCACCGCGCCGGGAACAGATGACAAAGGAGCATGACACTATGGCAAAAAATCAGAACAACAACGTTGCCCCGGCGACCCAGAAGACCGATCCCGGTGCCAAGAAGGATGCGCTGGCCACGGCACTGGCCCAGATCGAAAAGCAGTTCGGCAAGGGCGCTGTGATGAAGCTGGGCGACAACGCCGCCATGCAGGTGGATGCCATCTCGACCGGCAGCATCGGCCTGGATCTGGCACTGGGCGTGGGCGGCGTGCCCCGGGGCCGCATCATTGAGGTGTACGGCCCCGAATCCAGTGGTAAGACCACGCTGGCCCTGCATGTTCTGGCCGAAGCCCAGAAGAAGGGCGGCGATGTTGCCTTCATCGACGTGGAGCACGCGCTGGACCCTGTGTATGCCGAGGCGCTGGGTGTGGACATCAACAACCTGCTGGTCAGCCAGCCCGATACCGGTGAGCAGGCCATGGAGATCTGCGAGGCGCTGGTGCGCTCCGGTGCCATTGATGCCATCGTTGTGGACTCTGTTGCCGCTATGGTGCCCCGCGCTGAGATCGAGGGCGAGATGGGCGACAGCCATGTGGGCCTGCAGGCCCGCCTGATGAGCCAGGCCATGCGCAAGCTGACCAGCGTCATCGGCAAGACCAACACCGTCTGCATCTTCATCAACCAGCTGCGTGAAAAGGTCGGCGTGGTCTACGGCAACCCCGAGGTCACCACCGGCGGCCGCGCCCTGAAGTATTATTCCTCTGTCCGCATCGATATCCGCCGCGTGGAGGGCCTGAAGGATTCTTCCGGCCAGTTCATCGGCAACCACACCCGCGCCAAGATCGTCAAGAACAAGGTGGCTCCTCCGTTCCGTGAGGCTGAGTTCGACATCATGTTCGGCGAAGGCATCTCCAAGATGAGTGAGCTCATCGATCTGGGTGTCAAGCTGGGCATCGTTCAGAAGAGCGGTGCATGGTTCAACTACGGCGATATCCGCCTGGGTCAGGGCCGCGACAATGCCAAGCAGTTCCTGCGCGATAACCCCGAGATCGCCAACGATATCGAGGGTCAGGTGCGCGCCAATGCCGACAAGCTCTATGCCACCCGCCGCCCGGGGGGCAAGGCTGCCGCTGTCCCCGCAGAGGGGGAACCGGCAGCTCCCGCCGCAGCCAAGGAGCCGGTGGTCAAGGCTCCCGCCCGCAGCAGCGAGAGTGAGCTGGACATCATGGTGGAAGAGTAAATGGCCTTTTACAGCCGTGCCCGCCGCCCGCTGGCCGAAGAGGAAAAATCCACCGATGCCGCCAAGGCCCGCACCCGAGCCATGGAGCTGCTGGCCGGGCAGGAGCTTTCCTCGGGCCAGCTGTATGAGCGGCTGAACCGCCGCTATACCCAGCAGACCAGTGCCGCCGTGGTGGCAGAGATGGTGCAGCGGGAGTATATCAACGATGCCCGCTATGCCGAGACCCGTGCCCACGCCCTGCTGGCGGCAAAAAAGAGCCGCCGCGCCGCTGCCCGGAATCTGCGGCAGAAGGGCCTGGCCGCAGGCGAGATCCAGCAGGCGCTGGATGCTGTTTACACCCCCGATGACTCCGGCGAGGACCCGGAGCTGGAAGCCGCCGCCGCTCTGGTGGAAGGGCATTACCGCAAAAAGCTGGAAGCGGGCCGCAGGGATCTGGTCATTGCGGCCCTGCAGCGGCGGGGATTTTCGTATTCCGTCATTAAAGAAGCCATTCGCAGGGTGGAGGAGGGGGAATAACCCTCTCAGTCAAAGCCTGCGGCTTTGCCAGCTCCCCCGAAGGGGGAGCTTTTCCGGAGCAAATCGTAAAAAATCAAAAGCATCCCTCAAAAGCATCCCTCAAAAGAGAAAGAGAGTATCATCCCTTATGAAAATTGCATGTATTTCCCTTGGCTGCCCCAAGAACCAGGTCGATCTGGACGTGATGGTGCACATCCTGCTTTCGGCCGGTCACGAGACGGTGGCCGACCTGGGTGAAGCCGATGTCATTCTGGTCAACACCTGCGGCTTTATCGAGAGCGCCAAGGCCGAGGCCATTGAGAACATTCTGGAGGCCTGCGCCTACAAGCAGCAGAACCCGGAGCTGAAGGTCATCGTCACCGGCTGCCTGGCCGAGCGTTACCGCAGCCAGATCGAGGAGGAGATCCCCGAGGTGGACGCTGTGGTGGGCTGTGCCTCCAACAAGGCCATTGACACCATCGTGGCCCGCCTTTTCCACGGTGAGAACCATCTGGAAAGCTACGGTGCCAAAAAGGACTTCCCGCTGGGCGGCAAGCGTGTCATCGGCACGCCTGCCCACTATGCGTACTTAAAGATCGCAGAGGGCTGCAACAACCGCTGCCACTACTGCGCCATCCCCGGCATCCGCGGCCCGCTGCACAGCCGCGATATGGCCGACTGCGTTGCCGAAGCCCGCTGGCTGGCCGGTGAGGGCGTGAAGGAGCTTATTGTTGTGGCGCAGGACCCCACCGCCTACGGCGAGGACTGGGGCAAGCCCGGCAGCATCTGTGAGCTGCTGGACAAGCTGAACAAGGTGCCGGGCCTTGAGTGGATCCGCATCATGTACGCCTACCCCGAGCGCATCACCGATGACTTTATTGCCGCCATGAAGCGGAACGAGAAGGTGGTGCCTTACCTCGACCTGCCCATCCAGCACTGCAACGATACCATCCTCAAAAACATGAACCGCCGCTCCACCCGTGCGGAGCTGCTGGAGGTCATCGGCAAGCTGCGCCGGGAGATTCCCGGCATCACCCTGCGCACCACCCTGATCGCAGGCTTCCCCGGTGAGACCGAGGAGCAGTTCGAGGACCTGTGCAACTTCGTCAAGGAGGTCAGATTTGACCGTCTGGGCTGCTTTGCCTATTCTGCCGAGGAGAACACCGTGGCCGCAAAGATGGACGGCCAGATCGATCAGGAGACCAAGGACCGGCGCGCGGAGCTGGTGATGCAGATCCAGACCGGCATCATGGCCCAGAAACAGGCCGAAAAGGTGGGCCAGACCGTCCGTGTGCTCTGTGACGGCATCGACGAGGAGAGCGGCCTGTACCTCTGCCGCACCACCGGCGATGCCCCCGAGGTGGACGGCAATGTCTGCGTTTCCAGCGAGGAGCCGCTCTACCCCGGCCAGTTCTATGATGTGCTGGTGGAGGACAGTGATCTTTACGATCTGTACGGAACGGTTGCAAAATAACAAATTGGAGGAATCTATATGAATCTGCCCAATAAGCTCACCCTGACCCGCATCATTCTGGTGCCGGTGTTCATGGTCTTCGTTTCCCTGACCCAGATCGGCACGGAAGATTTCAACCCCACCTGGTATCTGGTGGCAGGCATCATCTTTGCCGCGGCCAGCTTTACCGATTTTCTGGACGGCCATCTGGCCCGCAAGTGGAACATGGTCACCGACTTTGGCAAGTTTGCCGACCCGCTGGCCGACAAGCTGCTGACTACCGTGGCCTTCATTTACATGCTGCGGGACGGCGTGTGCAGCCCGGTGGTGCTCTGCATCATCCTGGCCCGCGAGTTTGCCGTGTCCGGTCTGCGGATGGTGGCCGCAGGTGCCAAGGACGGCAAGGTGATCGCCGCCAACATGTGGGGCAAGGTCAAGACCGTGCTGCAGATGCTGACCATCATCTTCTACTACTTCGGCACCGCATTGACCTGGGGCAATTCCGTTATGATAGGCGCTGACTGTGTGTTCCTCTCTTACTGGCTGTGCTGGCTGGTGGCCATTGCCACTGCCATCTCCGGCATCAAGTACCTGTGGGACAACCGCAGCTTCATCAATACCGCAAAATGATCAAGAAGATCGCCATTCTCTGTTCCATTTTCCTGAACCTCTGCATCGTGCGGTGGGAGCCGATGGCCATCCGGATGACCTGGGAAGTGGTGGGCAGCCAGACCTTCACCTTTTACACCGAGAACTCCAATGTCTTTGCGTTCTTCGTCTGCCTGCTGGTGGCGGTGTGTCAGGTGATCTGCCTGTTCACGGGGCGGCAGCTGCCCCGCTGGGTCAAGACGCTTAAGTACATTGCCACCTGCTGCCTGACCATGACCTTCCTGACCGTGGTGTTCGTGCTGGGGCCCTACTGTGCCGACCAGGGCGGCGTGGTGTTCCTGCTGACCGAGAGCTCCATGCTCTACCATCACCTGCTCAACCCGCTGTGTGCCTTTGTCTCCTTTGTCCTGCTGGAACGGGAGCCAAAGCTGCCTGCGCGGTGCGTTCCGCTGGCGTTGGTTCCCACGATGCTCTATGGCTCTGTGGCCCTCTGGGCCAATTACCAGCGGCTCATCACCGGGCCTTACCCGTTCCTGCTGGTCTATCAGCAGACCACCCGGCAGACGGTGCTGTGGTGTGCGGCCATCCTGGTCATGAACCTGCTCTATGCCTGGCTTGTCTGGCGGCTGGGCGGGAACTGCCGCAAAAAGAGAAATGTGGGCTTGCTTTTCAGGAGCTGAGATGCAAAAAGGCTCTCTGCCGGTTTTGGCAGAGAGCCTTTTCTCGTATTCCACTTACAGCAGGGGGATCCCGGCCTTTGCGCAGGCCGCGCGGGTGGCTTCGTCCCAGACGCTTGCCTGTACCTCGCCGATGTGGGCGCTGCCCAGCAGCAGCATGCACAGACGGCTCTGGCCGATGCCGC
>ERZ840096.3537-NODE-3537-length-10381-cov-2.595100_pt1 | contig 10381 bp, 9 predicted proteins | sample MGYA00519878_ERZ840096 | MGnify/ENA primary metagenome ERZ840096 (study PRJEB31850, sample SAMEA3708865) | human gut metagenome | biome: human gut; feature: human-associated habitat; material: faeces | place: China | collected 2014 ...
AATTTCACACAAAATCATCCATCCGAAAGAAAATTTGATATTTTTTCCGGAAATCCGAATTTCTAGCACAATTTTTGATAATACACAAGTATCCCTATTGACACTTTTCTTATGCCGGGTGGCTTTTCATATTCCTACCACACCACACACACGACAAAAGCCACCCGGTTCTTTAAAACAAATCAATGACTTCTTTTATATATTCCAAATGCATTTCGGCCCCGGTGACCACAACCAAATCGAATCGTATTTCCCGGTGGATGTTCTTTTTCGTTAGATAAGCAGCCCCCGCAGCTTGTAAATTCCTCTTTTTTCTGTAATCCAGTAAATCCAAAAGTGACACATCGTCATCTGCCCGGGTTTTCACCTCCACCACGACCAGCACCTCCCCGTCAAGACACACGAAATCCAGTTCCCGGTGTCCCACCCGCCAGTTTCGCTCCAGAACCGTGTACCCCATATCCAAAAGATACCGGTTCACCTTTTCTTCCCCGTATTTGCCCTGTTTATTATGCCACGCCATAGTACAGTCTTCCCCTAATTTACAGCCTAAAAAGAGTTTCGCAATGTTATATAAATCTATCATAAAAGCAAAATTTTCAGTCAAAAATCCTATACTCCGCATCGTTTTTAAGATTCAAGTGGTTTATTTCGAGAGAGGTTTATTCCAAAGTAGTTTTGAAATCTGAACCAAAATGCCTATCTTTGTATGGTTTTTGGGAAAAGTAGTAGTTATGGCTAAAAAAAGAGTTTTATTCATTTCTCAAGAGATAGTTCCTTATCTGCCGGAATCAGAAATGGCAAATATTGGAAGATATCTACCTCAAGGGATACAAGACAAAGGTAAAGAGATTAGAACATTCATGCCCCGTTACGGCTGCATCAATGAAAGACGAAATCAACTTCACGAGGTAATTCGCCTTTCCGGAATGAACCTGATCATCAACGACACGGATCATCCGCTAATCATCAAGGTTGCCTCGATCCAAGCTGCACGAATGCAGGTTTATTTCATCGACAACGAGGATTATTTTCAACGTAAGCACACGATCTCCGACGAGGAAGGAAACTTTTTCCCGGACAACGACGAAAGATCTATTTTTTTCGCCCGGGGAGTATTCGAAACCGTGCGCAAACTAAGATGGGCTCCTGACTTGATCTATTGCCAAGGATGGTTCACCGCACTGGTTCCTCTTTACCTGAAAAAAGAATATCATGATGACCCTGTTTTCTCCAAAACGAAAGTAGTATTCTCTACTTATAACGACAAATTCGAGGGGAAACTAGATGAAAAATTCGGGGAAAAAGCGATCACGGAAGGGGTTGCCCGGAAAGACGTGGCACTTTTAAAAGACCCGACATACACGAATATTAATAAATTGGCATTCCAATACGCTGACGGAATCATTTTTAACCACAAAGACGTGGACGATGAACTCCGTACCTTTGCCACCGATCTGAAGAAACCTACCTTGGAATACCCGGGCGAACAAAGTTACATCGAGGCTTATTCCGACTTTTTCGACAAGATTATTGAATAACAAAATATAAACAAGCGGCAATGGTTGTTATGCCGCTTGTTTTCATTAATATAAATCATTAAAACATAACATTTATGTGTGGTATTGTAGGATACATCGGGCCCAAAGAAGCCTGTCCGATCTTAATTAACGGTCTGAAACGCCTGGAATACCGGGGATATGACTCTGCCGGAATCGCGTTGATCCATAATAATAACATCCAAGTTTACAAATGCAAGGGAAGGGTGCAAGACCTGGAACATCACATGGAACTGGAAGACACCAGCGCAACGATCGGTATGGGACATACTCGCTGGGCTACCCACGGGGAACCAAATGATGCGAACGCTCACCCCCATACTTCTATGAACGGTCTTTTCTCCATCGAATTCGGGTTGCACTTGCGTGCGGACGCGGACCTGCCGGAAACACTCCGGCAGTTGCGCTGTTTTCCTGATTTCGTACCGGCAGCATTGGCACGAAGTGAATTGCCGCGGGGAAACGAAGCGCTTCTGCGATGTTTTCCGGAAAATCGTCCGGGGCGGGGAATGGAACGCGCTTTCCGGATGAAAAATACGGTTAATCTCGCATGAATCCTTTGACTAATGGGCTTTCCGGTAGTATTTTATGGAATGAATCAGGTCGCCGGGGTGTAGCGCAGTGGCTTAGCGCGTCTGCTTTGGGAGCAGAAAGTCGAGGGTTCGATCCCCTCCACCCCGACCAACTTTATGATCAGTTCACCGGATATCAGTGATGATGTATTTCATACGGCTTCTTTTGCTGTTGACAATCGTGCTGCCGCTTTCGCTTTTTATGTATCGGTTGGCTTCGCCGGTGCTGTTGTGGGGGCTGATCGTGTTCCCAAATCTTCTTTCCGCAGCCGAATGTGTCGCCGGGCTGATCGGCAAAAAATATCGGCTTTTGCATTTCGGCGTGCTGGCCGGTTATGCGCTGGCGATATTGGTTATGATCGCCGGATTTATTGTGACATGCGGCACTCATGACTCCGGCGGAAGTGAAGCGGAAGCCTCGATGAATACAGCTTACGCCGTTCTACTGGTGCTGATTCCCGCTGTTTTGAACGGGGGCGGTCTGGCGTTGGCGATAGATTGGTCCCGATGGATCGAGTGGACCTGAACCGGATGCAGGCGGGTGCTCCGTTTTCATCAGAACAACGGGCAAGACGGGAGCCGGGTTTGAAGACCAACCGGTATGAATGGAAAAATTCCTGAAAAAAATCCGATGCGCTATTGACATCTGCGGTTGGATTGTGTATAATTATAGACAGGATCACGTAAACATGTATAGGAACGTTTGAAATGTCGAAAATCGCCTATCGGGCCGTTTATGAGGAGCTTCACCGGCGGATCAGGGAACGTCTGCTGATTCCCGGCGAATTGATGCCGGGCGAAAAGCGGCTTGCCGAGGAATACCAAGTCAGCCGGACTACCGCGCGCAAGGCGTTGCAACTGTTGTCGGAGCGCGGATTCATCAGCAGCCGTGCCGGAGTCGGCTGGGAAGTGCTGCGTTCCGCGCCGGGACCGAAGGCGCCGTCGCGGCCGTGGACGATCGGCATTGATCCGATCGCACCCGGCTGGGGAGCTTACTATCAGGAACTGCTGATGAAAGGAATTCTGGATGCGGCGCAGCAGGACAGCTGCCGGCTCACGGTGCTTGACAACCGCGATCCGAAGACGCTGAACGTGGCCGGCATAGACGGATTGTTGATGATGTGGGTGGGAGATGAAAATTACGCGCCTTATGCCGCGCTGGCCGAAAAAGGCTTGCCGATTGCGTTCATCAACCGGCAACCGGAGAACCCGCGTTTCTCGTTTTTTTCGGTTGATTATACCCGGGAAGCATACCGGGCGGTCGAATATCTGTTGATGGCGGGTCACCGGGAGATTATGATGGTGACCGGCGGCGGTGCTTCGATGGAGTTGCGCGAGCGGGGGTATTATCAGGCATTCGCGGCGCACCGGCTTCCGTCGCCCTCCGGGCTGGTGTTGCGCGATCCCACGGTGGATGAACTGGCCGGTGTGCTGAAAGAGCGCCGGCCGACCGCCGCGTTTTTGCTGTTCGGCTGTCAGACTCCGACTTTCGCGGTGGCGGCGGAACGGGCCGGGCTGCAAATTCCCGGGGATGTTTCACTGATCTGCTTTGATGATATGGACAGAGTGGCGGGAGTGTCCTTTCCGGTAAGCTGCATTCGGATGCCGCTTTTTCAGATGGGACAGGCGGCGTTGACGCACCTGCTGCGGAGGCTGGAAGAACCGGAAACCGAACCGGTGCGACGGATCGTGGGAGCGGAACTGTGCATCAATTCCAGTTGCCGGATTCTGGAACCTTGAGTTTTCAACCGGAACAAGAAATAATGACCGCCACAGGGAGGAAATGATGGGAAGAACAAAATTCACACTAATTGAATTGCTGATTGTTATAGCAATCATTGCGATTCTGGCTTCGATGCTGCTGCCCGCATTGCAGAAGGCGCGGGAGAAAGCGCGCAATATCAGTTGCATCAACAATCTCAAGCAGATCGGCATCGGGATTTCTTCCTATGCGATCGATTTCAACGGCTGGTTTCCCTATGCGCCGACGGATGATGACAATAACTATAATACCCTTAATACAACCAAGTTCCGCCGTGGGAACTCCAATCAGGGCCTAGCCTCGGCATTGATCGATACCGGAATCATTCCGGCGGCAAAAAGCTTTGAATGTCCCGCGCGTTCCGCGGCGGCGACGGTTGCGGCCGGTTTCAACCGTTACGACATGTCCTGGATCACGCGGAATTGTCCGGACTGGCTGCTGTCGAGCTACCGGTTTCTGCCGTTCCTGTGGGAAGAAGCCTACGGCAAATGGAATGAGAATCTGACCCACAGCTACCGGCTGAAATATCCGGACCGGGCGATGGCCGCCGATGAGTTTTTCAAGTTGAACGACCAGCCTCATGCACATGGGGTGAAATCCAATGTGCTCTATCAGGATGGAGCAGTGCGGACCGTCGATAACCGGGCGGCGGCGAATTGGGAAACCTATGCGTCCTACAATGCGTTCCTGTGGTTCAAGAAGTTCCGCCGTTCCAACTGAAGGAGGAGGAAGATGGTGATCGGTAAATTTGGAATATGGTGTGCAGCTGTATTTGCGGCGGTGAGCGCGGCTGCGCTGCCGCCCGCTTTTTCGGTCGACCGGGAGGGCAGGCTCCGAATCGGCGACGGCATCGGATTCGAATGGATGGCCTATCAGGACTGGAAGCCGAGCTTCCAGCAGCCTCCGGCGTTGGCTCCTGCGGTCGGATTCCCGAAAGTTTTGCCGGAACGTTTTGAACTGGAAGCGTCCTGGCAGCTGTTGGACGGTGTGGCGTGCCGATTTTTTGAAACGGTGGAAACTGCCGGAGAGAATGCAATCGCCTGCCGATGGCGGCTGGAATTCCCGGAGCGGTTCAGGGCGTTGCTGGTGTTGAACGGCGCCATACCGGCGGCGGAACTGGGGGGACGCCGCTGCACGGTTGACAGGGACGCGGTGGAACTGCCGAAGCGTGCCGCTGATTTCGGAGGGCGTAAATGGAAGTCGGCCAAGGCGGTGCTGCTGGAGACCTCCGGCAGCACGGTGAAACTTGAAGGAGAATTCGGATTCGAGCTGTTTTCCGCCGCCGGAGCCTACCGGCTGCGCCTCTTTCCGAAACGGAACGGAGAGGCGGCGGAACTGACGTTGAAGATCACCGCGGTTCCCGCCGGAATCACGGCGGAGGTGCGTGAGGCAGTCGACAAACTGGGAGTGCGGCGGCCGAGGGTACTCGTCGACCGGTTCGACACAATCCGGAAGAATGCAGAAACACCACTGGGAAAACTGCTGGCGAAGCGGATCGTAGGCAATGCGGAGCTGCTGCTGCCGATGCCGCCGCAGCCGAAGGTGATGATGGATCCGATGCGGATGCTCTCTGCCAGCCAGCAGATACTGGCGCGGCTCAACACGCTGGCGACGGCATGGGTACTGACCGGTGAAAGGAGGTTCGCCGAGCGGGCGGTGGCCGAATTGCTGAACGCAGCCGGTTATCCGGATTGGAATCCGCAACATTTTCTCGATACCGCCGAACTGCTGATGGGGGTGTCGCTCGCCTATGACTGGCTCTATGCAGAGCTGACCCCGGAACAGCGTGACCGGGTTGCCGCCGCGATTGTTGAAAAAGGACTCAAGCCCTCGTTCGGGCCGAAAATGTGGTGGGTTTCGACCACCAACAACTGGAATCAGGTCTGTCATGCCGGATTGATCGCCGGAGCGGTTGCGGTCGGCGACCGCGAACCTGAACTTGCCGCGCGGATCATCACCCGTGCGGTGGAACGGCTGCGCTACTCGCTGGCGGCCAGTTACAGTCCGCGCGGCGCTCATCCGGAAGGACCGGGCTACTGGATTTACGCGTCGGATTTTACCGCGCTGGCGCTGGATATGCTCGACGCGGCATTCAACCGGAATTTCGGCCTGGCCGATACGCCCGGACTGTCGCAGACCGGAGACTTCATGCAGGCGATGACCGGGCCAACCGGCTTCACATTCAATTGCGGCGATACCCATACATTCCAGAGGCGGCAGCTTTCGTTTGCAATGTTCAGCCTGGCGAAACGGTTTGACCGGGCCGACTGGCTTGTGCCGTGGGAGAACGGCATGCTTGAGACGTATTGCCGGGAGAAGCCCGCATGGAAACAGGACGACAAGCGGCTGCTGCCGCTGATTCTGACCGGACTCCGGCCACCGGTCGGGAAAGTGAAAAACGGCCCGCTCGGCTGGTTCAGCGGAAAGAGTGCGGCCGCGCCGCTTGCGGTGATGCGTTCCGGCTGGGAACCGGATGCCGTCTACTTCGGCCTTACCGCCGGTTCGCCGCGGCGCAACCACGGCCATATGGATTGCGGCGCATTCATCTACGAGGCCGACGGCGTGCGATGGGCGATGGACCTGGGAGCGCAGAACTATTCGAAGCTGGAAAAAGTCCTGCAGATATGGGACATGAAGCAGGACAGCGAACGCTGGCAGGTTTTCCGCTACGGAGCCGACAGCCACAATATCGCGCGGATCGGGGGACAGCCGCAACGAGTCGACGGGAAAGGCGCGATTACAGCCGCTTCCGGGAACATGATCGAAGCCGATCTGACGCCGGTTTACGCCGGAGGAGCGGAACGGGTGGTCCGGCGGGCCGGCTTGGCCGCCGACCGTACCCTGACTCTGACCGACACTCTGCAGGGAGTGAAGCCAGGAGAGATTATCAGTTGGCAGATGTGCACCCGGGCTGAAGCCGCGACGCAAACGGACGGTTCCTTGCTGTTGACGCAGGGAAAAGCCTTTTTGCGTCTCGAAAAAAATATGCCGGGCGCGTGGGAGGTCGTGGCGGAAGAAGAACTCCTGAAGCCGTTCGACCAGAAAACCGGCAAGGTGAAGATGGTGCGTTTCACGGTTCCGGCTCCCGCTTCCGGCGCGGTGGAGTTGTCGGTACGTTTTCTCCCGGGCGGGAAGTGAGGAGGACGGAGGCCGCATAGCGGTTTTTGTCAGAATATGGTAAAAATGCGGTGTTTTTCCTGTTTCCGGCTTTTAATTTCGGCAAGCCGGGATATTTTAGGGTTTATTTAGGGATAAGCTCTTAATGCGGTAAACCGGGGCTGCCGCCAAAAGGAAAATTTTCGCATGATTCAGGATATGACCCGCGGGCGGCCCTTCGGACTGCTGCTCCGCTTTGCTTTGCCGTTGCTGGTCGGCAATATCTTCCAGCTCTGCTACGGCATCGCCGACACCGCGATCGTGGGCCGGGTGCTGGGCGCGGAGGCGCTGGCGGCGGTCGGAGCGACGACGGCGCTGCAATTCCTGCCGTTCGGCCTGTTTTTCGGGCTGACCAGCGGTCTGACGATCGTGACCGCCCAGCGGTTCGGGGCGGGCGACCACGACGGGGTGCGGCATTCAGTCGCGATGTCCGCCTATATCGCCGCCGCCCTGACGGCGGTCTGTTCGCTGGTATTCGTCTTTGGAGCGCGATGGATGCTCCAGTTGCTCCATACCCCGCAGTCGATCTTCCCGGAGGCGGAGCAGTACCTGACGCTGATCCTCGGCGGTTCCTGTTCGCTGGTCTTTTATGTGATGCTTTCAAGCATCCTGCGCGCACTGGGGGACAGCGTCACGCCGCTGTATTTCCTGATCTTCTCCTGTCTGGTCAATATCGGGCTGGATTACTGGTTCCTGACCAGCTTCGGCTGGGGAGTACGGGGCGCCGCCGCGGCGACGGTGATTTCGCAGGCGCTGTCGGGGGGGCTTTGTCTGCTGCTGATCCGCCGGAAATTCCCGATCCTGCGAATGAGGAAGCGGGACTGGCGCTGGGACTGGCCGTTCATCTGCGAACACCTGCGCATCGCCTTGCCGATGGCGCTGCAATTCTCGATCATGGCGCTCGGCAGCATCGTGCTGCAGTTCAAGCTCAACGACTTCGGCACCGAGGCGATCGCCTCCTACACCGCTTCGCTGCGGCTGGATCAGATCGTACTGCAGCCGATGCTTTCGGTTGGAGTGGCGATGGGAACGTTCACCGCCCAGAATTACGGGGCGGGACGGTACGGGCGCATCTATCAGGGGTTCTCGGCGGCGTTCCGGATGGAGCTTTACTTTGCGCTGGCGGCGGGCTTTGTGTTTCTGCTGTTCGGCAACTCCTTTATCCGGATCTTCCTCGAACACCCGTCGGAGGAGATCGTCAACGATGTGCGGCTCTACATCCTGACCGCCGCCGGAATGTACTGGGCGCTGGGCGTGCTGCAGGTCTACCGCCATGCGCTGCAGGGGATGGGGCATGCGGTGGCGCCGATGCTTTCCGGAATCATCGAAATGGCGCTGCGCATGGGAGCCGCGCTCTTTCTGTCGATGCCGTTCGGCTACTGGGGGATCTGCCTGGCCAATCCGCTGGCATGGCTCGGGGCCACTCTGCAGCTGGGAATCGTTTACCATATCGTGATCCATCGGTTGAGAAAACGACACCGCGCGGTTGCGGAAGGGCGCATGGGAATGTTTCAGGGGGATTAAATCCGCTCCGGCGTTGACAGGGAGGGAATCCGGGAGTATATTGAACAAGACGTTGTGCTTGAATCACGCGGCAGGCGGACTGCGCCGCCGTTTCCGGAAAGAATCCGGGAGGATTGTGTGTTTGTATTGGAGTCGATGAAGCGATATTATAGATATCTGGCGTTTGCGCTTCCCGCCGTGCTGTATGTCGGCACGATCTGGCAGCGGCCTTTGTTCTTTCCGGCGGAAATCAATGCCGCCGAGCTGTTGCGCCGAACCGCCGTCGCGGGCGGAAACGGCGTGGCGCTGCTGGGCTCATGGAGTGTGAAGCTCTTCGGGGCGAACCTTTTCGCGGTGCGGCTGCCGGACGCGCTGGCGGTGCTGTTGACCGCTCTGCTGATCCGTGCCGTGGCCTCCGGTTGCGGCAACCGTAAAACCGGGGACGCGGCCGCATTGATCTACCTGACGACTTTCTTCGTGTTCGCTTTCGGCACCGCCGCCGGAACCGGCGCGTTTTTCACCTTGTTCTGCTCCGGAGTTGCGGCCGGCCTGATCCGGGCGTTGTCCAATGGGAAACTGCCGGTCCGCATCGCCGGAGGCGCGGGAGCGGCCGTCTCGGCGGCGCTGGCGGTCTGGTACGGCATGTCAGGCGGAGCGGCTCCCGGTTTCGTACTGTGGAAAACGCTGCTTTTCCTGCTGGCGGGCATGCTGCCGTGGCTGTTCTTTGCGCCCGCGGCGTTGAAGGGGTTCCGGCTGGGCGGGGCGGCTTACCGGAAACAGCCGCTCTTCCTGATCCCGGCGGCGGCCGTTGCGGTCTGGCTGGCCGCCGTGATCCTGTGGAACGGCCGGCTGCCGGACGGGGCGCCGGCGGCCGGATTCCCGATGCTGGCGATCCTGATGGCGGGCGGCCTCGTGCGTTACGGCGAAGCGGGCGATCTGGTCTACGTGAATACGGTGCTGCGTTCGCTGGTGCGGATTTTCCTGCCGCTGCCGCTGCTGCTGTTTCTGCTTCAGGCGGCGGCCCGTTTCACCGGCAAGGTTCCGCCGGAGTTTGTGGTGTACGGCAGGAATGAAAATTATTTCATGCCGGTGCTGGCGCTGGTGGTGACGCTGGTCTGGCTCCGGATGGCGGAGCGGGAGTACCGGCAGCAGTTGAAATTCGTGTTTTTCTGTGTCGGCGTCGCCTTTCTGCTGCTGGCAGCGCCGGGTTCGCTGCCGCAGCGGATGCTGCGCGGTGTGGCGCCGGAGCCGTTTCTCGGGATGGTGCTGGAATCGCGGCTGGATGCGGAGCCGGTGATCGTCGCGCGCCCCGGAGTCCACGCGGCGGTTGCATGGACGCTGAAGCGGGACGATGTCCGGCTGTGGACGGGAGACGGCGCTCCGGAGGAGCTGGCCGGAGTCCCGTCCCGGACTCTGGTGGTGGTGACGGATGACCGGCGGGACCTTGCGAAGCTGCCTGATCCGAAGACCTACTTCCGTTTCGGCGGGTGGTATGTGGTGTGTTATGATTCGCTCAAGGAGAAGCGTTGATGAAGTATTTCTGGCTGTCGTTCCTGTTTTTCGTGGTCGCCTACCTGGTGCCGTTGGGCGGACGGCCGCTGGTGCCGCCGGATGAGTTCCGTTACGCGGAAATCCCGCGCGAAATGATGGATTCCGGCTCCTATGCGGCTCCCCATCTGCTGACGGTGCGCTACTTCGAGAAACCGGTGCTCGGCTACTGGATGACGGCGGGCTCGTTCAAGATTTTCGGGCAGAACGCGTTTGCGCTGCGGCTGCCGTGTGCGCTCGGCGCGGGGCTGGCGGCGTTCCTGATCTTTTTCCTGGTGAAC
>ERZ840096.3540-NODE-3540-length-10376-cov-2.934502_pt1 | contig 10376 bp, 9 predicted proteins | sample MGYA00519878_ERZ840096 | MGnify/ENA primary metagenome ERZ840096 (study PRJEB31850, sample SAMEA3708865) | human gut metagenome | biome: human gut; feature: human-associated habitat; material: faeces | place: China | collected 2014 ...
GGATCTGTCCCGGAACAAGCCTGCCACAACGCTCCTGCAGCCGGGTACGAAGCTCATATTTTGCTTCCTCCACTTCCTTCGGATATGCCTTCCTCCCCTGCTTTAATTCCTTTAATTCCTCTCTTGCATCCTTTTCTTCTTTCTTAATGACTCTTAACTTTGCTTCTGCATCCTTCAGATCTTCCCCCAGTTCTTCCCGAATCTGTACAAGGCTTGTCTGAAGCCGCTTCAAAGTTTCCTCATCCAGTGCCACAGTTTCAAATTTTTCAATATCCCAAAGCGTCTGATTCGGAGTCACATCTTTTGATTTCCATGCTGCAAGCCCTGCTGCTGTCCTCTGCCATTTTGCACGGCTCAACTGCAAATGCTCCAGCATCTCATTCACATTTCCAAGCTTCTGTTCCAACGCAGAATACCCACTGTTGGCGATCCTTAACAGCACTTCCTCATACTGTCCCTGGACTGTCTGCTGCTTTGTCTCCAGTTCTGCTTTTGCCTGCTCCTGCCGACCGATATCTTCCTGACTCTCTTTGATCTTATCCAGCAGTTCCTGCAGTTTCGCCTCCAGTCGTAAGATTTCCAGCCGGTCGATCTGATACTGATCATTTTCAACTTCCTTCACCTGGGTCTGATACACGGCATATCTGTCACGGATCTCTTCCAAATGCCGGATCTCCTTCAGCGTCTCCTCGATCTTGCTCCGCATTCTTCCATACTGCATCACACTTTCCTGCAGATCCTCAATATGGATATCCTGCTCCATACAAATATATTCTTTCACAAAATCTTCCAGCTTGATATTCATCTTAAACGGGATTGCACGCTTAAACAGCCGTGGAAATTTTTCCATATCCAGCCCGCCTAAATAAATGTCATAAAGCTGCTTGCGGAATCTTTCATTACTCGGCCCACAGTAAAAGTCCGTCGTACTGAAATTTCTCTGCAAATATTCCCGGATCTCTCCTGTTGTCAGACACCGCTTATCTGCCCGGTAATCATTTTCCAGAAGCCCGCCTTTGTGCCAAAAGAAAAGACGGCTGATCTCATTTGTAGCTGTCTCTACATCAAATACAACCCCGACGCACTGACTCTGCCGGCTTTCCGTTTCTGTAAATTCCAGCACGATCGTACTGGAGAAATTTTTATTTCTCAAATACTGGGACTCATTGTTCTCACCAATGTTCACCATTCCCCGCAGATACTCGATCAGTGACCGGTCTGAATCATCCGCAGCCGCCTTATTAAAAAATCCTCTTCCGTCTGTATTCGCATACAGAACAAGCTGCATCGCATCGATCACGGTTGACTTTCCACTTCCTGAATGCCCTGTAAAGAAATTGATTCCTTCGTGAAAGCTTAATATTTTTCTGTCTATATAATGCCAGTTATTCAGGCATATCTTCGATAGTGCCTTGAACTGCTGTCTCGTCTCCACTGTATTCCTCCTCACTGAACGTACCTAAAAGTTCCCTTACATCATCACCCACAAGAACGGTATTGATACACGGATAAATGACCATCCTCGAATTTTCATCCAGCTCTTCCATGACATCCAACGGCTCTAAAATCTGATACTTTTTCAGCAGTGCGATCGTCTTACGCATTTCCGTCGGAGACGGCATCCCGGTCAGAATATGAAAATCTCCTGCCTTTCCATTGATCATCCCGAGTGTCACCACCACATGATTGCTCGATGATACACTTGCCATCTGCTCATCATAAAGGATCTTCAGAATCAGAATATAGATCGTTGCAAGCCTTGAAAGCTTCTCTCCCCATAATGCTTCTTCCTGAATATAGATCAGCCCCATATGCACATTCTGCCGGAGTGTGATCCCCGCAATCCGGAAATATTCTTTCAGGAAATCCAGATGCCGGTCTGCAAACCGGTACTCCCTCACCGGAACCATCCTTCCTGCCCGGCGGTCATATTTCCTTTCCAGCAGAAATGTCTGACGCAGCAATAACTGGATCAGGTCTCTCATATCATCCTGCTCTTCCTCATTTAGTAAATCATAATATTCTATCATCAGGGCCTCCTCTGTATAAATTTCAGATCCGGATAACGATACCTGCCGTTCTCCACCATCCTGTCTTCTTCATTCAACGCAGCATATTTGCTGTTCCGACGTGTACTGTAATCATACGCAAGGATCAGTTTTTCAAAATCCTCATCCGTCATATCCTTCATTGCCCCTGCATCCATGATATCCCCGGTCATATGAGCCTGGATAAATTCTTCGATCTCCGCCCGGCTGTATCGCATCTGAATCCGGTTCATCTTCAGTACCTCTTCACGGTTCAGATCTTCCGTCTCCTCTTCCGTTTCCATCTTACTGATGAAATCCGTCCGACTCTTTCTTCTCTTATACAAAGATTTCTCTGACAGGATCTCCAGATAAGAAAGATTCATCCGTTCCGCTGTCTTCCGCAGCTTCTCCTCCTTCTTTGCACCGTTCTCCTCTGCCGAAATCCGATTCAGAAGCTGTACCACCAGCCCCTTTGTATCCGTCTCACCGCTGAGCAGATAGTTCAGACGTGTCACCGTGGCACGCACGTATTTTGTATGCTCTTTATCCATATTGGCAATCCGGTGTTCAATATCATCAAATCCACGCTCAATCTGATCCAGGATCTCCAGCACATCTTCTTTCTCATCCCCTGCAGCTTTCGCTCTTGCACGCACGCTTTCGATCCATTCATCATTCTCCCGCATTTCCCGGAGACATTTCTTAATATCCATCTTGTAAATATAAAAATTATCCGAAGTCTTAAGAATATGATATTTCTTCCGCACAACCTCTTCCACGTATCCGTCCAAATGCTCCCGAAGCAGTTCACCATACGTCTTCTTATCCAGCAGCCGCTCAAAAAACTTATCCATATTATGAAGCATATCCTGCAGGGCTTTGTTCAACTTCTTTGTATTCACCAGGGCAGTCCGCAGCATATTCAGGTTGACTTTCGGATTATTCTGAAATGAATACAACGTAGCATAGACATTCTGAATATAAAGATCCGTCTCTTCCAGCTCCTGCGAAGACAGCTTCTCAAATGCCTCAATAAAAATCGCCGCATAATCCGGGATCACGATATTCGTTGTCAGTGAAGTATAATCTTCAATTTTTTTTAACCAGCCCGTCTTCACCAGCCAGTTCAGAATCCGGGAAGAAGTAGTCTCCAGCAGATCCAGCTCCGTCTCTGACTCCTCACGCTCCAGCCTGATCCTCTTCTGCGTATTCATATCATTTAAGATCTGCAGGCAGACTTCTCTCGTCAGGAAATAATTGCTGTACTCATATTCCTGATTAATGCACAGCAGTGATTCTATATAAATTTCTCTATTCACCGAGCGGAATAAGCTCCAAAATGTATCCGGGATTTCATAATGTGACTGCATACTGACTCCTTACTGTCTTTTTCTTTACCGCCTTTTCTCACGTCGTTCTGTTTTTTTATTATACCACAGATTCAGCCCGCCTGCCTGACTACTTTCTCTTTCCCCATCTCTGCATCACAAGCACATACACGACTGCCGCCCCGGTACTCGCCATGGTTGCCAGTATCCCTCCGCCTATGATCCCTGCCGGATCAGCACTTCCATACTGACTCCTGTAAGCAATAACATTGACCGGGATCAGTTGCAGCGAAGAAATATTCAGGATCAGAAAGATACACATTTCATCTCCTGCCACCCCTCTTTTTCTCACTGGCCCAAAAGCTCTGCCAAGTCTTCTGTCCTCCTCCAGCTCTCCCAGTGCTTCCATGGCTTTCAGTCCTGCAGGAGTTGCCGCCCAGCCAAGTCCAAGAATATTTGCAATGAAATTGATTGCGATCTGTTCATTTGCTTTATTTCCCACCGGAAGCTGCGGGAAAAGGAACCGGATCACCGGACGCAGCTTTTCCGCAGCCTTTTTTACAAGTCCCGCTTTCTCCGCAATCTCCATGATCCCACACCAAAATGCCATCACTCCCAGCATCGTAATGCACAATGACACTGCATCTTTTGACGAATCCAGTGCCGCATTTGTCAGCTCCGGCATTTTCCCGTTCCATGCCCCGAAAATAATTCCGATCAGGATCATCCCCGCCCACAGACCATTTAACAACTTTACGCCCCCTTTTTCTTACGCTCTTGTGTCATTATTGTGCATAGTTCCACATATACGTTTCAACCACATCGAACGGTGCAGGTCCTACACTCAGCACTGCCCGGTGAAACTCTTTCTGACTGAAATCCTCTCCCATTTTTTCCGCCCAGCATTTCTTCAATTCCAGAAATTTGACATATCCAATATAATATTTCAGATAATTGCCCGGTGAACCAAGGATCAGATCGTAGATTTTCTGTATCGTTTCTGCATCTGAAATTCCGTATTTTGCAAAAAAGGCTGTCGTATCTATCCTGCTCCAGCCATCATAATGGATTCCCATATCTGCCAGTGCATATAATGCAAGGATCACGGAACCATTTTTCTGCAGGATCGTAGCCTGTTCTTTCGGAAGTGGTGTCAGATAATAACTACACATTTCCGCATAAGTTGCCCATCCCTCCACATAACCGCCAAAATTGAAAATACTTCTGACTGGATCAGGATCTGTACTTTCATAAAAGATTGTCTGATATAAATGCCCCGGATACCCTTCATGGGCAAGCGTTGTGAAGAGCGACAGATCATCCCGCATCTGCCCCTGATTGATATAGATCACATTTTCCCTGCTGTTGTCGATTGCAGGAATCATATAAAAAGCCGGACTTAAATGTTCTTCCATTTCCTTCGGAACATACTTGACTTCCAATGTAGTGTCCGGTGTCTCCGGGAATGCTTTTTCTATCCCATCCGACAATTTTTTCAGGATCAGTTCCGCTGTCCCCTGCTTCATATCTGCCGCAGATTCTTTCGCTTCTTCCACCTTTGCCCCCAGTACGCCCTCCATGGCAGTAATGTCATCTTCCATCTGTCTGCGTGTCAGTTCTTCCAACTGCACGATCGATTCCTTCGTTCCCACGGACTGGTCCACCAACACCTGATAATATTCCTGCCCCTGTGGCAGCCCGCACAGACCTTCCTCATTTTTTCCTGTTCCTTTCAGTTCACGTACTGCTGCCATCAGCCTTTCATAAGCAGGACAGACCACTTCTTCTATAACCTGTGCATTTTTTTTCGTATACTCGCCCATCTCCTCTTCCGTAAATTTTCCGCTTTCCCGCATCCGCTCCACAAAAGTAGAATAGAGATAATTTCCGTTTCCCATATCCAGAAATGCCTGACATTGTTCTATCACTGCATCTGCCAGTTTCTCTGACATAAAAAGTCCTTTCTCCGATTTTCCCCGCTCAAATGCAATTACTTCATCAAAATAATTTCCTGTTGATCTCATCAGATCCAGGTATGTATCAGCATCCTCTTTTTCATAAAACCGGTATTCCGAAAGCACTACCGGAAGCTGGGTCTGCACACCGCTGACTGTACCAAGAGGTTCATCATACCACAAATACTCTGCACTTCTTTCTGCACTGTCCAAATAAGATTGCAGAACATCATAAGTGATCTGGTTTTCCACACTTAATTTATTTTTTTCAAAAGTTATCAACGCTTTCTCCATATTTTCCACACCGGCTTTCACCGCCTGTTCATCCGTGACCACTGTTCCGTAAACTGCCGGAGCGGATTCGATCCCATATTCCTGCGGATACTTTAATGTATAATGCAGACTGACTGCATTTGCCGACACTTCACTACAGAACACCTCCCTCGTATATGCTTCAAATCGTTCATCCTCACTGACTGAACTCCCTGCCTTCCCATTTCCATCTGCTATTTCTGCACAGCCGCCAAGTCCCAGCACAACTAAAAAAAGCCCTGCCACACAGATCTTTCTCATCCTCTGCATGGTACAGCTCCTTTGTTCCTCTTTCTTTTCCCAGAATCTCATAGAACACTTCCGAACCATTTTCTTTCATTTTATGTATCGTCCTGACCTCTTATTCCATCAGCCTTTGCATCAGTACATTTCATATTTTCAAAAGAAATACATATATATCTACTAATTGCCCCATAATAAAAGAGGACACCCCTTGCACATTCTTCTCTACATCTCTAACTACTTTATCCCATTTCTGATCCTTTCCATCATCATCTGTGGACTGACTGCAAAAATTGATGTCTATGAAACCTTTATCACCGGTGCAAAAAATGGCTGCCGTACCGTCATCCGGCTTGTCCCGACTCTGATCGGACTGATGACTGCAACGGGAATCCTCCGGGCATCCGGGTTTCTCGACGTGATTTCCTCTTTCATCGGAAAATTCACGAATTTGATCGGATTTCCCGGAGAACTTGTCCCTCTTTCCATTGTAAAAATGTTCTCGTCCTCTGCTGCCTCCGGTCTGCTTGTTGATCTCTATAAAACTTACGGAACTGATTCCCGGATCGGACTCATCGCCTCACTGTCCATGTCCTGTACCGAAACCATTTTTTACACTATGAGTGTCTACTTTATGACTGCCAGGATCCGCCATACCCGTTATACGCTTCCCGGAGCTGTTTTTGCAACCTTTGCCGGACTCGCCGCCAGCGTCCTGCTCGCAGGTTACTATTCCTGATTTTCATGATTCATAACTCCCAACACCGGTCAATCAACAACACATCCATTCAAAACCATTGTTTACATATTCCCTTTGTGCTAAAATTATGCTAACAAGATTTCTATGGATGGAGGCATGATGATGTCTGATATAATGTTTGAACACCTGACCAAAACTTATCCCAACGGATTCATCTCCGTTGATGATGTTACTTTAAAAATTCAGGACGGAGAATTTGTCGTATTTCATGGACCGAGCGGCTGTGGCAAGTCCACGATTCTTCGGATGATCGGCGGACTGGAAGATATCACATCAGGAAAGATCTATCTTGGTGATGAACTGCTTAATGATATTCTGCCACGCGACAGAAAGCTGGCCATGGCATTCCAGAATTATCTGCTTTATAAATATCTGAATGTCTATGAAAATATGGCTCTTGGTCTCCGGCTGCGAGATTTTCCGAGAAATGTCATCGACAACCGTGTCAACACTGCGGCACAATTCCTCGGAATCTCTGCTATTCTTCATGAAAAGATCAAAAATATTTCTGATGCAGAGAAGCAGCGGGTCGCACTTGGACGTGCAATCGTCTGCCACCCGAAAGTACTCCTTGTTGATGAGGATTTTGCACATCAGAACGATGATCGACGTCATGAGATGCTCAGCGACATCTTACGCATCAACAAAGAACTCGGTATAACCGTCCTGTATGTGACAAATGACCCTGAAGAAGCTCTCTCCCTGGATTCCCGCATTATTTTCATGAGAGATGGAAAGATTGAAGAAGACCGCAGAGTATAATAAAGCTGCATCCGCAGGAACATTCAGCCGGCTGATTATTCCAGCTCCTGAATCTTTCCTGCGGATGCAGCTTTTTACTCTTTTATCTTTTCAAGATAATTATAAACTTCCCGCTTCTGCATTCCCCGGTCTTTTGCGGTCTGCTTCATGGCATCTTTCCGGTTCATCCCCTGTGCGAGATAATGTTCCATATGCTCCTCAATGCTCATCTCTTCCCAGCGTGCCTGTTCCTCCTGCCGCATCTCTTCTCTGCTGCGTCCCTCGATCACCAGCACACATTCCCCTTTCGGATCATTTGCTTCGTAATAAGCCACCGCTTCAGGGATGGTTGTCAGAAATGCAGTTTCATGCTTCTTCGTCAGCTCTCGGCAAACCGTGATCCGCCGCTCTCCCAGACGTTCAGCCAGCAGTTTTAATGTCTTCACCAGCCGGTGCGGAGCTTCATACATAACAATCGTTCTCGTCTCCGTCTCCAGCTCTGTCAGCACTGCCTCCCGCTCTTTTTTATCTGGCGGAAGAAACGCCTCAAATGCAAAACGTCTTGTCCCAAGTCCCGACATCGTCAACGCTGTCACGCATGCAGCCGGCCCCGGTACTGAACTGACTCTTACTCCTGCCTCATAGCACATCTTCACCAGCTCTTCCCCCGGGTCTGAAATTCCCGGAGTTCCTGCATCCGTGATCACAGCGATATTCATACCATCCAGCAGCTTCTCAACCAGCTTTTTTCCCTTTTCATACTTATTAAACTCATGATAACTCGTCATGGGAGTCTGTATCTCAAAATGGTTCAGCAGCTTGATACTATTCCGTGTATCTTCTGCTGCGATCAGATCAACTTCTTTCAGAACCCGGACTGCCCGGAACGTCATATCCTCCAGATTTCCAATCGGTGTCGCCACCAGGTATAAGATTCCTGCCATTTCAACCTCCTGTATGCCCATATCCATTCTCCATCCGCAGACCTCCATCCCTGGAGTACATGATCAGAGGCGGTTCGATCTTCACTCTCGGCTTCGCTCCCCGCATTCCTTCCACAAGCACCATCGTTGGCTCTTTATCAACATACGGATGAACAAACTGAATCCTCTTTGGCTCAATCTTGTACTGACTCATCTTCGTCAGGATCTCCGTCAGCCGGAACGGTCGGTGGATCATATAAAATCTGCCCTTATCCTGCAAAAGACGCATACTCTCCCGCAAAATATCATCCAATGTACACAAGACTTCATGCCTTGCGATCGCCTTTCTGTCATCTGGATTCCTGAGTCCATGCTCTGCCAGCATATAAGGTGGATTCGTCGTGATCACATCAAAAAAAGCCGGTTTGAAAATTGTTGCGGCCTCCTTTATATCTCCGGTCACAATCTCCACTCTGTCCTCCAAGTGATTATAACGGACACTTCTCTGTGCCATCTCAGCCGTATCTGCCTGAATCTCCAGTCCGGTAAAATGCTTTCCTTCCGTCTTTCCAGCCAAAAGAACAGGGATGATTCCATTCCCTGTTCCCATATCAAGTACCGTTTCTCCCTGACGCACCTTTGCAAAATCTGAAAGAAGAACCGCATCCACACCAAAGCAAAACTTGTCCGGATCCTGGATCAGTCCCAGACCTCCAAGCTGAAGATCATCTAACCTCTCTCCCTGCTTTAACAGATTACTTTCCATTTTCTTTTGAATCTCCATCTTTCTTAGGATTTTTCTTTTTCCTGCGAGGACGGAACTTCAGATCTGTCGCTTTGTACTCCCGGATCTCTTTCTCATCATTCTCCAGATTTACGACCACTTTCACCAGTCCACGCAGAACACTTAAGGACTGTACAACTCCCGTAAGTTCATCTGAAGTTGTCACCGTATCTCCCACAGACGGAAGCTGGCTGTTCAAAACCTCATAGGTTTCCTCCTCGTTCGTCAGACAGCACATCAAACGGCCACAGACACCTGATATCTTGGTCGGATTCAGAGAAAGATTCTGTTCCTTTGCCATTTTGATAGAAACCGCTGCAAATTCGGTCAAATATGTGCTGCAGCAAAGTGGACGGCCACAGATTCCCAGTCCGCCACGAATCTTCGTTTCATCACGCACACCAATCTGCCTCAGTTCAATCCTTGTCCTGAATACAGCCGCCAGATCCTTCACCAGCTCACGGAAATCAATCCTTCCGTCTGCTGTAAAATAAAAAAGTACTTTATTATTATCAAATGTATACTCTGCATCGATCAGCTTCATGTCCAGATCATGCTTCCGAATCTTTTCCTGACAGATCTTAAATGCCTCTTTTTCTTTCTGATGATTCTCTTCGACAGTCCGCTTATCCTCATCCGTTGCAATTCGGATTACCGACTTCAATGGCTGAACAACCGAATCGTCACTTACCTCCTTCGGACCGCTCACTACCCGTCCATACTCCACACCCCGAGCAGTTTCCACGATGACATAGTCACCCTGCTTCACAGCGAACTGTCCCGGTGAAAAGAAATAAATCTTTCCCGCAGTACGAAACCTAACGCCTACATTTATCATACTAATTAATTCTCCTTTATTGTCAGTAACAGCAGCTCGATCACCAGCTCAAAGTTTACATTTGCTTTCATTCGTGCTTTTGCAGTCTCAAGTGCCTCAAGTATCTTTTCAATTCCCTCATAGGAACTCTTGCTGGCACGGGCTTTAATATAACGAAGCTGATCCGAAAATACGACCCGATCCACATTCTTCGTTGCTTTATAGATCAGTACATCCCTGTACCATATTGCCATCATATCAAGATAATCATTGATCTCCAGCTTATAAGTCATGCACTTCTTCACTGCATCCATCAATTCAGGGACATCCATCTCGTCAATATTTCTCAGTAAATGAACGACCTCTTCTTTTATCTCATTAAAATAATCTGAGTTAGCAAGCATGATTGCTTTTCCCATATTTCCCTGTGCAAACGCCACACATACATCTGCCTTATAGTCTGGGATCTCCATCTGCTCCATC
>ERZ840096.3547-NODE-3547-length-10364-cov-1.987681_pt1 | contig 10364 bp, 10 predicted proteins | sample MGYA00519878_ERZ840096 | MGnify/ENA primary metagenome ERZ840096 (study PRJEB31850, sample SAMEA3708865) | human gut metagenome | biome: human gut; feature: human-associated habitat; material: faeces | place: China | collected 2014 ...
CAATAATACCTTTTGTATCTTTCTCATTTAATCCTAATCGTGATAAAAAATTAGAAGCATAGGCTCTATTTCTAGGAATTGTCCTTTTTTGAAGCCATTTTTTAATCCTTCATTACTTAATTCTAAATCTAATGGTAAAAGATATTGTAAATTCTTATTAATTTCATTAATAAAAACATCTAATCCATTATTTGTATTTTCCATGGAAAATACAATAAATCATTATCATACTGCTTTAAAATATAATTCATGAAAAACACATCCTTTCAAAAAAATAGTTATTTAATAATTTCCATCCAACATAAATAATCTGCAATCTTTACCTTCATTCCTTCTAAAATATAAACTCTTTGAAGTGGTGTTACTAAAGATTCTAATGTTCGCCAAAATACTTTTTCACTTAATTCTTTATTATTTATATAGAATTTCATTTTGTTTACCAACCTTTTTCTTTTTCTCAACATTTAATAGTATATCATTCCCTTAAATCTCAAACAAGGTGACTTAAATCGCTCTTTTTAAGAAAAATGTTGCTAATTGAATAAACACCAATATATTGAAGGCTAATCAGATGCTCAAAAAGAATATATTTCAGATAATGATTAAAATATCAATAAAGGTTGGTGTTTATAATGATTACTGAAAAACAAGTTGTTCAATATTTGAAAAATAAAGATCAAGACTATATTGATAATCTTCTGGAACGTATTAAAAATTCTTGTTCAATCTATGTTAAATCTGAGTCTAAAATAATTTGTCCTATATGTGGTTCGTCTTCTGTCAAGAAAAATGGCAAAGATTCCTATGAAAACAACGTTATTTTTGTAATGACTGACACAGATTTTTTAGTGAAAACACTAAAACATTATTTTTCTGTTCTCATTTTACAAAAGATCAATGGCTCAAATTTATTGATTACGAAATAAGTGGTTTAACACTAAAAGATGAAGCTTATTTTATGAATACATCGATAACAACATGTTTTTATATGAGACATAAACTTTATAAAACAGCATCACAAATCATTCAAGAACAAAAATTAAGTAATGAAATAGAAATCGATTCTCAATATTTAAGTATCAATCTTAAAGGAACCAAACTAGAAAATATGCCTAGATATTCAAAAAAAAAAAAGAGGAAAACAATCAGCATATAGAGGAATATCACATCATAAGGTATGTGTTACATGTGCAATAGATAGTCAAGATAACATAATGATGAATATTGTTGGTTTGGGATCAGAGTCATTTGAAAAATACATGTCTGTAATCAATAGACTAGATAATGTAAAGAAATTAATCAGTGATACAAAGTCATGCTTTAAACAATTTTCAAATGAATTGAAAGCAGAAAATAGTTATATTAAAACCTCACCAACACAAAAGCATTATTTAACAGAAGATGGAAATAGTCTAGCGTCTGTTAATGAATTAATGAGTGAAATAGAAAATATTATTCAAAGGACACATGGTTTTTCAACAAGATATGCACAAGAATATTTAGATTTTAATATTTTAAGAAAACAAATAAAATATAAGTATAAAAGAGATGAACAAGCAAAGAAGCTATTCGAAGAAGTGAAAGATAGTGAATTTATTAAAAATGCATTGGTGTTAAACACACCAATGCCAATATCATTAAAAGAAGCCTACTATGAGTATCACTACGGAATATTTTCAGATGCTTATCTTAAAAAACAACAAAATTCTTAAAAAGAGCAAAATAATTAAAAAAAAGTGAATGAAATGACATCTATATGTCATCTCATCCACTCTAAACACAAAAAAATTATTCATATACTCACACATTTGTAACATTTCAAATATATGAAATACTTGTACGATTTAAGTTTATAACTATTCAAACTATAATATTTAAGAAAATACTTTTTAACAACATAATTTAGAACAATATTACAAACTACGTATTAAATAAGTAGTAATTCATTTGTAGTACTAACATTTATTATTAGATAATATTTTATGAATGCTAAATTTTAATTAAATATAGTACATTATTTCAATTTAATATCAAACTTATACGTTCCTGATTTGCAATCAATTACTTTTTTTGGAAGTATAACCTTTGCTTGACATAGAAAAGGTATTTTAACAGTTATATTAACCCTATTATCATTGACATATTTCCAATATATTTGATACTCACCCATTGCTGAGTTATATCTTAATTTAGAATACTTGATTCTTTCATCAAAAATTGGTCTAATTATAACCTTTTTAAAACCTGGTTCTACAGCTTTTATACCACCAATATATCGATACATCCAACCTAAAATTGATCCATATGAATAATGGTTTAAACTATTCATACCATCAGAATTCATTTTACCTCCTGGCAATACTGAATTCCATCTTTCCCAAATAGTAGTTGCTCCTAAATTTATTTCGTTTATCCACCCTGGATAACTTTCATTTAATAAAACGTCATATGCTAATTTTTCTCTATCATTATCTGCCAATACATCATTAATATATACTGTTCCAACAAATCCTGTATCAATATGTCCTTTATCAACTATCATTTTTTCAAGAATATTAATATTTTTTTCAACTTCATTTTCATTTAATATTTTAAAATATATCGCTAAAACCAATGCAGTTTGTGTCGTAATATTTACGTGACCATTTTTAATATATTTTTGCCTTATTGCTGTCCTAATTTGTTCTGCTTTACGATAATAATATATATATTCATCCTTTTTTAATAACTTCGCCGCCTTAGAAACTAACAAAACAGAATAATAATAATAAACACTAGAAACATAATACATGTCAGTCTTTCCAAACGGACCACCATTAGGGTTATCTAATGACAACCAATCAGCAAAATGAAATCCAAAGTCAAGTAAATGATGTAAACCATTCTTATTATCTAATTCTATAATATGATCAACCCATGCTTTCATGTTTTTATAGTTAATGCTTAAATGGTACATATCTCCATCATGCATAAATACATTCCAAGGTATAATTGTAGCCGCATCTGCCCAAGGGGATGAATCTTGTGACATCAACATTTCTTTTAGTTTTTCTGCTTTTTTATAGATGTTTTCTTCCAATACATTACCTGCATAATTTTCTATTCTAGGATTTAAAGTTGGAATAATATTAGGAACACTACCATTTCTTTTATTTTGTTCATTGTACATATCAAATAAATACTTGTTGTAAAAAGCTGATACATCACTATTATAGCAAGCTGTATCACTAAATACTTGAGCATCCCCTGTCCAACCTAACCTTTCATCTCTTTGAGGACAATCTGTCGGAATATCTAAAAAATTATCTACCTGAGAATAATATACATTAGATATTAATTGATTAACTTTATTATTACCAGTTTCAATAAAACCAATTCTATCTATCTGCGATGTAAGAAGACACGCTTGAAATGAATCTAAATTCACTTCTCCATCATAAATAATTTTTACATAACGAAAACCATAAAATGTGAAATGTGGTCGAACATTTCGCATTACACCATCTGATTTGTAATAATATCCAAACGTTGCAGTGCGATAATTTTCATTATAAAAACATCCATCTTGCAATATTTCACCAAAATACATATGAATATCTCTATCCACATTTGCTTCTACCCATCCAGTAATATTCTGACCAAAATCTAAAATTTTTTCATTATTTGATGAATATATAATTTTAAGTGGTTTTCTTTTTTCTACTATATTTATAGGAAGGGATAATCTGGGAAAAAGTTTTCTTTTATCAATTTCAATAATATTCAATGGTAATTTCATAGAACTATTTTCTTTATTAGCATCATAATATTCTCCATCATAAATTCCTGATTGTATGATTGGCGAGGATCTTACTTCACAACTTTCATCAGAAAAAAAGACTATTTCTGAACCATCGACATATTCAATATACATTTCAAATATAAGTGCTAAATCATCCCCAAATATTTTTTCAAATCCCCCTTCATATCCTAAACGTCCTCTATACCATCCGTTACCTAAATAAACTGACAATAGATTATCACCACGTTTTAAATATGAAGTCACATCATAAGTCTGATATTGTAAATAATCATTATAACAATGAAAACCAGGCATAAGATATTCATTATTAACAAACTGTTTATTCAAATATGCTTCATATACGCCTAACCCACAAATATATAATCTAGCATTTTTAATATTTTTCGTGACACGAATGCTTTTATTAATTATGACAGAATCTTGTCAGACTACCAATAAAATTTGCTTTCCATTGATTATTTTTGGCAGTTTCAAAATAATATATATCACTTACTGCTTGATCTTTATTACCTTTAACGGTTATCTGAAAATAATAGCGTGTTCGAGTATTTAATTTTAAATCAAGAACTGTGCCACATTGATCTAGATTTCCATGAATTCTATAAATTATCTCTTTCATATTATACGTTAAACTTATATTTATAGACACATCTTCTTGTATCTCACTTATTGTATCTTCTATTTTCCAACTTATACAAGGTTTATCAATATAATAACCAATTGGATTATTAAAATGATTTACTTTTACATCAACAATTCTCATACCAAAATTCACCGTTTCTTTAAAATATACTTTGCTTAAAAAATCTACTTTTCGCTTAAATGTTTTTTAATTCAACAATATATAATACATCATGGCCAAATGTATGCATTTCTAAACAACAAATTCCATCTTTTTTATATTTATTCCCTATTTCCTTACGTCTTGTTTCAAGGTCTAATATGATTATAGACTCAATATCATTGGTGTCTATTTTTAGTTTAATAGTTGTATTTTCTGGTACATATATAAAATATCTATTTTGATATTCAGCAATTCTGATTTCTTTTGTTTCATTTAACAAAATATCTTGTCTTGGGTTTAGATCTGTAATTTTATATTCACAAAAGATGTGCTTGATATCACTATAATCCCATGCCCCTGGATAATGCAAAGCTATTTGCCATGGATGAGGCATATCAAACCCTTCGCCTATGCAGGGCGAAAAATGTTTACCATACTCATGCCAACTATATACTCCACCTGCTCCATATGTTATTCCCGCACTAGCCCCAGCTAAAAGACTTTGCCAAGCTGCTCTACGAATATCAAATTGATGAAATCTTCCATACATATTTCCAGCATATCCTATTGATTCATAACATGGTTCTGAATTTATTAATGGTTTTACAGGATAGTTTGTTAAAAAGTATTCTGGCATCTGATAACACATTTCTTTATCAGATTCTTTAGCACTGTGACCTGTTTGATACATATAAAAATCTATTTCATCGATGATTTCTTCTGGTAGTTCAACCATACGACCTCTAATATGATATGATTGTAAACAATCTGGTGCAAGATGTCTTAAAAGATGACTTGCCTTTCTATAATGATTAATTGAACTTTGGTTTTCCAAATCAGTATCACCACTTATAATGTAAAATGGATTAAAAGTCGAAAATGTCTCATGAACCTTTTTAATATAGTTTTCAATGGCATCGAAAGGCATTGTTTTAGATTTCATAAGTTTGTTTGCCCATGTATCCGGCACATAATTACACCATAAAACAACTAAAGCCAATTCAAATCCAAATTCTTTTGCTCTCTCACACATTTTTCTTGCATGTTGAAAATATTCTTGTTTAATATGAAAGTAATCATAAAAACCATCATTGTCCTTTTCGAATGGTTGATAATTGAAATGCGTTTCACTTGCGTCCCACTGAGGAAGAATATTAATCTGTAAAACATTAAAACCTTGTCTCCTACGGTATTGCAAATAGTATTCCCATGAATCTAAATCAATATTTGTAAAAGCACTCCAACAAGTGTCTGCAAAATAAAAAAAATTTTTATTATTTTTTTTAAAATATCGCTTATTTTCTGAAATTGTTATATTCATATTTATTCTCCTTTTATAAGTAAAAATACTTCTCTATAATATTTTTACATCTTATAGGATGTTGGGAGGCAGAAAAATAGGTTAATATTCTAGAGAAGTATATATTATGATGACTTGATTGCTATTTAATTGTATTTAGAATGATTAGTAAATCTTTAAAACAATTCAAATGAAAATCAGCAACATTATTTCCATAAGCACTAGCAATTGCTGCCACTTTCATAGAAGCACTTTTTGCTGCAATGCATCCAGCTACTGCATCTTCAACAACTAAACAATGTTTATAGTTAACATTCAATAAATCTGCTGCTTTCATAAAGACTTCTGGATGTGGTTTTGAATATGTGATCATTGTTCCATCACTTATGGCATCAAAAAAGTTTTCTAATCCTATTTGTTTTAGAATAAGCAATGTGTTTTTGCTAGAAGATCCAATGGCAAGTTTTAAGCCATTATTTCTGAGTTTCTGTAAAGTATCCATGACTTCTTTTGGGAGGTCTTCAACAGTCATCTGATTAAGATATTGTTGATATATAATATTTTTCTTTTCTGCAAATGCTTGTTTTTCGTCATTTAAATACTTCTTTGAACTTTTTTCTAAAATAATATCTAAACTTTCCATTCTCGATACTCCTCTAAGTTTCTCATTATCTTTTTCATCAAAAGGAATATCTAATTCATCCGCCAATTCTTTCCAAGCCTTATAATGATATTGATCAGTTGAACAAATGACTCCGTCTAGATCAAATATTATTGCTTCTATCATCTTCTTGTATCCCACTTTCCACAGAATGCATCTACTGGACTCACTCCGGAAAATTCTTCCTTTCCAATTAATTTATTGACTAATGCTACTAAACATGCATCATTATTGCTATAACAATTAATATACGTTTTAATCATTGGTACATCTATCAAATGATACGGATTAGCCATTGAAATAAAAATTGTTGGTACTTCTTGCACAAACCATGGAGCATCAGCTGCCATTAGTTTGATCCATTCAATTCTTCGAACTGTATAATTGCTTGCAGTATCGAAATTTGCTACATAAATAATCAAATCATATTTTTCTTTAATGTATGATGTACCAGCTTCAAAAATTTCATAAAAATTTAGATTTTCATAATCATAAACATCTATATCAAATCCTAATTTTTCTAGATAATCTTCTAGTCTTCTTTGACTTCCTTCTTCTTTAAAACCACCATTATCTTGATCAGTTAGATTATATATTCTAATTTTTTTGTATTTATCACTTGTTAATGGTAAAACACCTTTTTGTTCTTTAACTAAAGTAATAGCTTGTTTAGCGCATTCTTTTGCTAAGCTTTGATGTTCGATACAACCTACAATCTTTTCAGATTCTTCTACCTCACTATGGTCAAACAAGCCATTTGCCATCTTTGTACCAATAATTCTTAAAACAGCTTCATCTAATCTTTTTTGAGATAAAAGACCTTCTTTTAAACCATTTTTTATAAACATGTAGTCTTCAGCGATATTTTTATTAAATAAAATCATATCACAACCTCTTTCAATACATAGAGGTAATGCTTTTGATCTAGACATAGCTACATTAAACCCAATCATTGCTGTAGCATCTGTTACAACTAATCCATTAAATCCTAATTTGTTTCTTAATAACACTGTTAAAATCTCTTTTGATAAACTTGCTGGCATATAGTCTTCTTCATTGCATTCAGGATTTATTTCTTTAATATAATGAGGTAATAAGATATGCCCAACCATGATTGAACCTATTCCATTATTAATAAAATGTTGATATATTTTTCCATAACTATTATTCCACTTATCAACGGTTAAATCATTTACACTACTTAATAGATGCTGATCTCTCATATCCACACCATCTCCTGGAAAGTGTTTAATACAAGGTAAAATATGGTTTTCTTTAAGTGCTTCAATTTGACAATCAGCAAATTTAATAATTGTTTCTTGATTTGAACCATAAGTTCTAATATTTGTAATAGGATTCAAAAAATTATAATCAATATCAACAATAGGAGCAAATGACCAGTTACATCCTACTGCGTGTGCCTCTTTACCTGCAATCATTCCTAAATCATAAGCAAATTTTTCTTGATTAGTAGCAGCAACAGACATTTGTCTAGCAAAATATGTACCATCAAGGCAAATGCCATTTCCCCCACTTTCTAAATTAGCAGCCAATAATAATGGTATTTTACTTTGGCTTTGAAGTCTATGATGAATTCTTTTTATCTCTTTTGAAGGAAGTGGGCGATACATCATTGCTCCTGGTTTATATTTTTGAATGAATTCGTCTATTTCTTTTTCATCTTGAACATTACCTATAGGACAAAAGATTTGTCCTATTTTTTCATCTAATGTCATATCACTACATATCTTAGTAACTTTTTGAATTTGTTCATCATTTAAATTAAATGGATATGTTGATAAATCTATCATATATTTTCTCCATTTCTTTCAATAATTTCTTTATACCAATAAAAAGAATCTTTCTTATAACGTTTACAATCCATAATATCTTGATCTGTGCGATTGACATAAACTAGACCATATCTTTTTGAAAAACCTTGGTGTGAACTAACAACATCAATAAACGACCATGGACAATATCCAAAAACAGGATATCCTTCTTCTTTTGCACGTAATACTTCTTTAATATGGGCTGAAAGATATTCAATACGATAAGTATCATGAACTCTATTATTTTCTAATACATCACTATAAGCCATACCATTTTCAGTAATAATAATAGGTAAAGCATAACGATTATAAATTTTATAGATAATACTTCTAATTCCTAATGGATCTATTCCATTAGACATCCATTTTGTTTTCTTTAAATGTTCATTAGGACAAACTTCAAACATAGAACTTCTAAAAAATGGCGGTAATTGATAATTAATACGATGTTCTTTGTTTTCTTTTACACAAATAGATGAATAATAGTTTATTCCTATAAAATCTGGTTTAGAAGATTTGAGAATTTCATCATCCCCTTTTTCTTGAACTGGATAACAATCCATATTCTTTAAAATACTTTTTACTCTAAATGAATAACTTCCTTTAACAGACATATCTAAAAGCATATACATCATTAATTCCTCAGCATCCATTGCTGCTAAAACATCTTCAGGAGATGAACTATATGGATAAACATTTTGAACAGCATTTACGACACCAATTTTTGCATTTACATCAATTTCTTTAAGTAATTTCATTACTTTCTTTTCTGCTAATGAAGCATGATATGACATTTGATACATATTTTTTGTTTGTAATACTTTATCATTTTCATGATTTCCATTTAGATCACTTGCTGCCATAGCAATCAATTGTTCATTGATTGTCACCCAATGCTTGATCGTACCTTGCCATTTTTGAAAGCAGATTTTAGCATATTCAACAAAAGCATCGATACATTTTCTACTTTTCCAACCACCAAATTCGTCAACTAATGCTTGAGGCATTTCAAAATGATAAAGTGTTGGAATCGGTTCAATATCATTTTCTAAACATAATTGAATAATTTGATCATAAAATTCAAGACCCTCTTGATTGACATGATGTCCATCTGGCATAATTCTTGCCCAACAAAAAGAGAAACGATATGCTTTTAATCCCAATTCTTTCATCAAAAGAATATCTTCTTTAAAATGATGATAATGATCACTTGCTACTTTTGTATCAGCAATACCTTCTTTAACATGACGTACATCTGTTGTTGAAAGTCCCTTACCACCTAAATTGTAGCCTCCTTCTACTTGAAAGCCGCTGGTTGAAGCACCCCATAAAAATTTATTCATGTTGATCCCCTTTTTCATTCATTAATGCTTGATTATCAAGTGTTTTAAAGAATGGATAATAAATAATAATCGAAATAACAACAGCAACTAATTGGAAAATACCCCAAGATAAACTACCTTGCATAATACCTGAAATAAGTGGTGGCATTGAACCTAATCCTAAAATTCCAATTGGAGCGGTCACAATTCCAAATTGAATTAATGCATATCCTAAACAAACCAAAACAATTGGACAAAGAATAAAAGGAATAAGCATAATTGGATTTAAAATAACTGGTAATCCAAAAATAACAGGTTCATTAACACTAAAGATTCCACATGGTAATGTTAGTTTTCCAAATGATTTATATTGTTCACTTTTAGCTTTAAAGAACATTAAAATAACAAGACCAATTGTAGCACCTGAACCACCTAAATTAACATAAGCAATCCCGAATTCTTCAGTATAGATATGTGGCGGTGTCTGACCTGTGGCATAAGTCGCTACGTTTTCTAAGCTCAATGGTTTTAAGATAGGCGAAGTCACTGCCCCCACAATGTTTGCCCCGTGTAAACCAAAGATCCACAAGAATCCAACCATGAAGTTGACTAACGCAACGGTTCCCACTGAATCCGCAATATGTGTTAGCGGTGCAGAAACGA
>ERZ840096.3550-NODE-3550-length-10353-cov-3.231501_pt1 | contig 10353 bp, 8 predicted proteins | sample MGYA00519878_ERZ840096 | MGnify/ENA primary metagenome ERZ840096 (study PRJEB31850, sample SAMEA3708865) | human gut metagenome | biome: human gut; feature: human-associated habitat; material: faeces | place: China | collected 2014 ...
TCGGGCACATAAACAAATTTCCCTCTGAACAGCGCCGAGTGCAGAATGCCGTCCCCTTTCTCAGCGAAGCCAGCGCACTTGGCCACGAAGTCCGGGGTAACGGCTTCGGCTGGCTTGTCGACTCGGGCGGCTTGTTCCTCAGTCACTACGGCGGCCACTCGGGCGGCCATGGCATCTAGCTGAGATTCATCCACGTCGTGTGGCATGCAGAAATCCTCCGGAGCGTAGACCTCTCCAGTTTAAGTTCCGATTTTTAGCGAGGTTCATTCCCAAATTCCCATTGAGCAAAACCCAAAAAATCCCCGACCGCATGGGCGACCGATTCGGCCCCTCGAGCTGGCCCCTTGGAAGGACCCATGGGGGGTAGGCGGTAGACCACTCCGACAGGATGTTTTGCGCTGTCTTCCTCAGAGTGAGGGGAGCGGGGAGCGAGGAACGGCACCCCCCCAAGGCGCTGCGCGCTTGGAAGCGGATGCGCTCACTCATCGTTGAGTGGAGGGCGTAGATGTAGCCAGAAGCATGGCTTTGGATGGTGGTAAGCATGCCCAGACGACGTGTGCCATGGTGGCCGTGGACACTTCGTTGAATAGTAGGATAGGTGAGCGCGCCCTTCCAGATGCAGGGCAGGTGAGTAAAGGCATGAGAGGTAAGCGCAGAGAATGCACTTAGGTGAGGACCAATCCCCCGATGTGGGGAGAGGGTGGGGAGAGGAAGGATGAAGAAACAGAAAAAGGACTTGTGCCCATAAGACACAAGTCCTGTATTTTCAAGTGGTGCCGGGGGACAGAATTGAACTGCCCACACGGGGATTTTCAGTCCCCTGCTCTACCAACTGAGCTACCCCGGCTCGACAGGGAGAGTAACTACGCAAACTCTCCCGTCTTGGCAAGCTTTTTTTCGCTTTTTTTCCGATTTTTTTTCGAAATGTCTCTAATACGCGGAAAACGTATGAGAAAAATCAGCTATTGGACAGGCACGATGCTCTTGATGATCACGGGCGTTTTCGGGACATCCTGATAGGGGCCGTAGCTGCCGGTGGATACGCTCTTGATGCGGTCCACGACGTCCTGCCCCTGAATGACCTTGCCGAACACGGCATAGCCGTAGCCGGACGGCGTTTCGTTCTTGTGGTTCAGGAAGTCGTTGTTCGCCACGTTGATGAAGAACTGCGCCGTGGCGGAGTCGGGATCGTTGGTACGGGCCATGGCGATGGTGTAGGCGTCGTTCTTGAGGCCGTTCCCGGCTTCGTTGACCACGGGCTTGCGGGAGTTGGCCTTTTCCTGCATGTCGGCGGTATGGCCGCCGCCCTGAATCATGAATCCGTTGATGACGCGGTGGAAGATCGTGTTGTTGTAGAAGCCGGATTTCACGTAATACAAAAAGTTGCTGACGGTTTTGGGCGCTTTCGCGGGGTTCAGTTCAACGACGATGTCGCCCATGCTGGTTTCGATTTTGACTTTGGGCAGGGGCGCGGCGGCATGGCTCTGAACGGGCAGAAGGCTCGCGCCAAAGCACAGGGCGAGCGCCAAAACGGCGATACGGATGCTCTGCATGATTGTCTCCATAAAAGATGAAAGAGTCCGCCGGATGCGGCGGCTCCCCCTAGTATAGGGAAGAGGATGCCGCTTGAAAAGCGGATTACGCGCACTCCCCGGCTACAGCACTTCCCAGTCCCTGACGCGCAGTTCGACCGAGGCGATGCCGTTATAGGCGTTGATGCCCGGCGTATACGCGAGCCGGATGCGCTGCCCCTGTATGCTTTCGGGGATTTGATCCGCCTGCCGCCATGCCTTGGCCTGCAAGGTGATGCCGGAGCCTTCTTCCGTCACCTCAAGCGAGATGTGTTCGCGGGAATGGCCGAACGCCTTGCGTTTTTTCACCCGCAGGGGCAGCGAGGCGAAAATGGGCTCGGGGTTGCCGATGCCGAAGGGCTGGAGCAGTTCGAGCCCCTTCAGCACGGTGAAATCCGAGGCCTGCGAAAAGGGCATTTCCGCATCAATCTTCAAGGATGGCGTGAGCGGTGCCTCCCCGAGCTCCTCCCGGATGACGGCATCGAAACGCTCGCGCAGTTCGTCCAGACGGCCGGGAGCGATACGGAGCCCTGCGGCCTGCCTGTGCCCGCCAAAGCCGAGCAGCATGTCGGCGCAGCGCGTGAGGCCCGCGTGGAGGTCGAATTCCGGAACGGAGCGGCCTGATCCTTTCAGGCTTTCCCCGTCGGAACAGAGAATCAGCACTGGGCGGTAGTAGACTTCCACGATACGCGAAGCCACGATGCCGATGACGCCCTGATGCCAGTCCTTGCCGTACAGCACGAAGCCCAGCCGTTTTGGGTTGGCCTCGGCCTGTTCAAGCGCTTCTTTGTAGATGCGGTCTTCTTCGGAACGGCGCTCGTCGTTCAGGGAGGTCAGCGTTTGGGCCAGTTTGGCGGCTTCGTCGTGCGAGGGTGTGAGCAGCATGTCGTGGGCCAGCGTGGGGCTGCCCAGACGCCCGGCGGCGTTGATGCGCGGGGCGAGGTTGAAGACCACCTGTCCCGCGCCGAGGGCCGCCACGGGGGAAAAGCCGCTGGCCCCCTTGAGCTCGGCGAGGCCGGGGCGTTTGGCCTCCGCGATTTTGAGCAGGCCGTTCTTGACGAGGATGCGGTTCTGCCCCGTGAGCGAAACCATGTCCGCCAGCGTGCCGAGTGCCACGAGGTCCAGCACCTGCCGCATGTCCATGCGCTTGCCCGACATGGCTTCCAGCTTGCCGTTGAGGGCGGCCATGAGGAAGAAGGCCACGCCCACGCCCGCCAGATGCGGACAGGGGTTGTCTTCGCTGAGGCGCGGGTTGGTGATCGCGTGGGCGGGCGGCAGCTCCTCGGGCGGCATGTGGTGATCGGACACCACCACCATGAAGCCCAGCTCCCTGGCCCGTTCCACGGCCTTCACATCGCTGATGCCGCAGTCCACGGTCAGCAGGATGCCCGGCCCTTCTTCGGCGGCGAGGCGTTCGATTTCAGGGATGTTGAGGCCGTAGCCTTCTTTCCGTCTGTCCGGGAGGTGTACCGTGGAGGGCACGTCATGGAAGCGGAGCGTTTGCAGGATGAGCGTGGCACCGGTGATGCCGTCCACGTCGTAGTCGCCCCAGATGAGCACGTTGCGGCCTTCGCGGATGCCTTGTTCCAGCGCGTCGACCGCTTCCTGCATACCGGGCCAGCAGTCCGGGGGTGCGAGGTGGCGCAGCCCCGGCGAGAGGAACGAATCCATTTGAGCGGAAGTTTCCAGCCCGCGCTGCCAGAGCAGGTCGGCTACGACCTGAGGGACACCCAGCTTGTCCGCCCATCCGGCGGGGCAGGGACCCTTATCGGACTGGTTGCGGAATTTCCATATTTTCATGGTGATACCAGTGTGTTGGATGTTGAGCTCGGAGGGGGAGGGAGAAACTTTCTCCAGAAAGTTTCTCCCTCCCCCCTCCAATCTTCACAAACCCTTCCCTCAACTCTTCTCGCGCTTGTCGATGACGCGTTGGGCCTTGCCTTCGGTGCGGGGCAGGGAATTGTGCTGTACGAGTTCGACCTTGGGCGTGATGAGGATTTCGTCCTTGAGGGCGCGGGCGATGGTCTCCTGAAGGCCGCGCAACACGCGCATGTCTTCCACAAAGCTCTCCTCGCGGATTTCGACCTGTACCTTCATGGTGTCCTTGAGGCCGTCGCGCTCAAGGACGATGACATAGTTCTGACCCACTTCGGGGTAGGCCATGAGCACGCGCTCGACCTGCATGGGATAGATGTTCACGCCCTTGACGATGATCATGTCGTCGGAGCGGCCAAGGATGCGGTCGATGCGGCGGTGCTTGCGGCCGCAGGGACAGTCGCCGGGGATGATCCGGGTGAGATCGCGGGTCCGGTAGCGCAGGATGGGCATCCCGTGGCGGCACAGGGTCGTGAGCACCAGTTCGCCCACTTCGCCGTCCGGAACCAGCTTTCCGGTGTTCGGATCAATGATTTCCAGCAGATAAGCATCTTCCCAGAGATGCAGGCCGTTCTGGTACTGGCACTCGAAGGCCACGCCGGGGCCGTTCATTTCGGACAGGCCGTAGGAGTTGTATACCTTCATGTCGAACAGGGCTTCGATGCGGCGGCGCGTCTCTTCGGTGTAGGGCTCCGCACCCACACAGGCGATGCGCAGGGAAAGGGCTTTGGGGTCTTCGCCTTCCTCAATCAGGGTCGTGCCGAGATGCAAGGCATAGGAGGGCAGGATGTGGGCCACGGTGGTCCCGAAATCCTTCACCAGCTTGAGCTGGCGCTTGGAGTTGCCCGCGCCCGCCGGAATGGTCATGCAGCCGAGGCGCTCGGCGCCGAAATGGATGCCGAGGCCGCCCGTGAACAGGCCGTAGCCGGACATGTTCTGGAACACGTCGTCCTTGCGTACGCCCGCCATGTAAAGGCAGCGGGCCATGAGATCGGCCCAGCTGTTGATGTCGGGCTGGGTATAGCAAACGGCTACCGGGGTGCCGGTGGTGCCGCTGGAGCAGTGCATACGCACGAATTCGGAATGCGGAACCGTGGCGAGCCCATACGGATACTGGGAGCGGAGATCGTCCTTGCTGGTAAAGGGAATCCGCCGGATGTCCTCAAGGGAGCGCAGGTTGTCGGCGGACACTCCGGCTTCGGCAAGGCGCTTGGCGTAGAAAGGCGCGCGGCTGGCTTGCTGAATGGTCGTTTTCAGGCGCGCCAACTGGACGGTTTCCAGCGTGGCTCTGTCCCATGTTTCGGCTTTGTCAAAGTAATCCATCTTCGTATCCGTATTGGGTTGAAAAACGGTTAACACGCTATCCGTAAAAGCATTCCCTCATCCAACGGAACTCCCGCCGCGCAGCCCCCCCCCACCAGTCAAAAATCTTGGGAAAGGACGGGAAAGGGGTTGGAGAAGGGGAGGAGAACCTTTCTAACAGAAAGGTTCTCCTCCCCTTCCCCAATGCAAACCATTATGCTTCTCGCAGCGCAAGGCCGTGCAGCAGCCCGTGGCAGCCCGCAATCATCATGTCGCCGTGCGGGGCGATGAATTGGGCGTGCCCCAGCAGCATCTCGCGGCGCGGCCCGACCGCGAAGGTCGGGGCAAAGCCTTCCGCTTCAGGAGGCAGAGGCGCAAGGAACGCGCAGCCGTGCCCGCCTTTGGCGCGCACCTGTTCGTCGGGAAGCCAGCCGAAACCGAATTCCTTGAGATCGAACAGCAGGGCGTCGGTATCCAGCATCCCGGTGTGGTGCTCATAGACGCCGAGAATGCGCCCCTTGAAGACGAGGAACGCCGCAACATGGCTGTTGCCCACGTTGACCACCGTAACGCCTTGGCGCTGGCTGCGCTTGGCGACTTCCGGCGCGGCGAGCGCGCCGAGGACGGCGGCCGTGGCGGTATCCGCCACAGGCCCGCCCGTACATCGCTGGAGGGCGTTGAGCCTGGTGCAGGGCGCGGGGGGCGTGTCGTACAGCCAGCGGGCGGGATCACCCTGCGTTTCAGTGAGCAGGGCGCGCCAGAGGTTGAAGCGCCCGACGCGGTTGCCTTCGGGATGGTGCCCGTGATCCTGTGCGGCGGCAACGATGAGGGAGGGCTTGGGAAGCCCGGCGGCGCTGAGGAGGCCGTCCCAGAAACCGGGCTCGTAGTCGGCCAGCGGAACGGCGGCGTATCCTTTGGGGCAGGACGGCGTAATGGAGACGCCCTGCGCCTTTACGCGTTCGGGATTGTCGTGCAGGGCGAGGGCCGCATCAGGAGAAGCGGCGGGGGCGAGCCCGGCTGCCGCTTGTTCCTGAACGGCGACGGCGAAACCGCCGCCCATGTTGTGCCCGTACAGCCAGACGGGGCGACCGGCGGCTGTGTGGCGGCGGATGCGGTCGGCGATGCCGAGCGCGGGGGAGGGCAGGACGAAACGGGGCCAATTTTCGGCCCGTTCGCCGGGCAGTGCCAGCAGGACATCCTGCGTCCCGCTGCCTATGTCGAGGCTCAGGATCGGCCCGGCGGCCGCCAGCAGACGCGCAACGGCATCCCCGGCGGACGCGGGAGAAAGTTCAGCCATGACTATTTTCCTTTATTCTGGATAAGCACCAGCGGGATGCGGTGCAGCGCGCTGGAGAGGCTTTCCGTAGTGCCGATGCGCCACCATACATCGTCGAGTTCCCATCCGGCGCGGCTCGCAATGTCACTGACCAGACCTTTGAGATTGATGATGGGATGGCGCTCGAAAACCTGCGGCAGGCCGTAGGTCAGGCTGCACACGAGGCAGCGGCCCGCGCGCTGGTGGAGTTCGAAGTAAAAATGCAGTTCGCCATCGTCGCTTTCCTCGGGATCGACAACGAGACGGATATCATAGGCTCCCTCTTCCGCATCGCCGAACAGCGCATCGAAAAAATCATTGGTCCGCTGGATGGGGAAAAGATCATTCAGACATTCAGGGGTAAAAACGTCGTATACGGCCATGAAGGAAACCTTCCTTGCGTTGGGAGCCTGCGAAACGCACAGACGAGTGCGACAAGACAACAGCCCAAAAAATAGCATCCATCGGCGCAAGACGCAACAAGAGACACCTTGCGGCGCGACAACAAAGGGGTTTTCGTGTCAACAGACGACGGAGAGCAAAGCCGTAAGATCGGCTTCGACAAGGACCCGTTCGGGAAGGAAGCGCAGGCGGCCCGGATCGAACGCCGGAAGGAGATTACGGGGATGGGCGGGGGCGAGCGCGCCGATCAGCCCCGCCTTCCAGCCGAGGTAGCCGGCTACGGCGGCGGGAGAGACGCCCGCGTCCCGCAGGGAGGCCAACGTGAGGCTTGCGTGGCGCTTGGCGAGGCGTTCGCCTTCGGGATCGCAGAGCAGGGGCAGGTGCATATAGGCGGGGCGGGGATAGCCGAGGAGATCGAACAGGGCGAGCTGGCGCGGCGTGGAGACGAGCAGATCTTCCCCCCGGACGACTTGCGTAATGCCCATGAGCCCGTCGTCCACGACCACGGCAAGCTGGTAGGCGATGACGCCGTCAGAGCGCCGCAAGGCGAAATCACCGCCGCAGGCTTCCAATGTCATGCGGAAAGGGCCGAATACGGCATCCTCAAAAGCATAGTTCTGGGAAGGGCAGCGGAGCCGGATGCACGGGCGGCGTCCGGCGGCTTCCAGCTCGGCGCGGCGTTCGGGGGGCAGGTTGCGGCAGGTTCCGGGGTAGGCGGCCCCGGCGTCCCCCACATGGGGCGCACCCGCCAACGTGCGAAGCTCCTTGCGGGTACAGTAGCAAGGGTAGATATGCCCGGCCCTGTCCAGACGGTTCAGGGCGTCCGCGTACAGCTCCATGCGGGCGCTCTGGGTATACGGCCCTGCCGGTCCTCCGACATCCGGGCCCTCGTCCCAGTCCAGCCCGAGCCAGCGCAGATCGCGGATGATCGCGTCGGCGTACTCGGCTCGGGAACGGTCGGGATCGATGTCCTCCATGCGCAGCACGAGCGAACCGCCTTTGCTCCGGCAGGCCAGCCACGCGAGCAGAAAAGCCCATGCGTTGCCGAGGTGCAGGAAACCGGTGGGGCTCGGCGCGAGCCTGCCCCGGACGGGACGGGAGGCGTTCATCCGTGCTTTCGGGAAACAATGAAGAAGACGGAAAGGACGGTCAGGCAGCAGGCCGTGACGATGACGCCGTCCACCTGTTCGCCAGCGAGCAGCCAGCCGAGGAATACGCCGATGACCGGATTGACGTATTCGTAGGAAATGGCGACCACGGTGCGGGTGTGCAGCAACAGCCAGAAATAACAGGTGTAGGCGATGATCGCCCCAAAGATGACCAGATAGAGCAGCGCCCCCGCGCTCAGCGGAGTGACGGAATCCATCGAGAACGTGGAAAACTCCCCAAGCACGGCGGCACCCACGAGGCTCTGCAGGCCGCCGATGAACATCAACAGGCCGCTCGTCTGTATGACGGAAAGCTGGGTCTCGCTCGCCTGCTTTTTGGAGAGGAACGAGCCCGTCACCCAGCCGAAGGCGGCGCACAGCACAAGCAGGATGCCCCATCCGGAGTCCGTGCCGGAGGCCGTCTGATTGACGCTGAGAAGGATGAGGCCCGCAAAGCCGGTCCCGAGCCCGAAGAACTGCACTAACGAAGGCCGGGGATCGCCGCAGAACAGCCAGCCGCCGAGCACCATCCAGATGGGCACCGCGCCGAGGATCATGGCCGCCGTACCAGAGGAGATGGATTCCTGCCCCTTGGCGAGGAAACCGCTGGCCATGAATACCATGAAGAACGCGAGGACGAAACTTTGGGAGAGGTCCTTGCGGGTTGGCAAGTTGCGTTCCCCACGCGCCCAACTCCAGAGATACAGGAGCACGCCCGCAAGCATCATGCGCAGGCCGCACATCATGAACGGGGGAAAGCTCTCAATAGCGAATTTGATGGAAATGAAACAAGAGCCCCACGAGATATAAACCAGAGTGAGGCATCCCAGTACTTGCGCGATGTGTTTTTGCCGTGTCGTCAACATGCGCGGGAAAATATCCCGTCGTCCGCCGTACTGCAAGCCCCGAAAAACGACAAAAACGACAACTGGTTGTCTTTGCTCGCGAAAAGAAAAAAGCGAAAACGATATTGACATGAAAAACGAATCAGGGCATCATACCACCCATGAACATTCAATCCGTCAACCTTCTCTCCGCTCGCTGGTGGTGGCGCTCTTGCTAAAGAGTGCCGGGTTGTCGAGTCTTCTTCACAGAGCGTAAACATCCAACCGCGGCCGGGATACTGGTCGCGGTTTTTTTGTGGTGGTATCCCGTCCTAAGATGAGGAAACTGCCATGAATACGTCTTCCGCTTCCCTCTCCGCTTCCGAATCCACCGGTTTCTTCGGCGCTTACGGCGGGCAGTTTGTCCCCGATGATCTGAAGGCGCGTCTTGACGAAGTGACCGAAGCCTTTGATCGGTATAGCGACAATTCCTTTTTCAAGGACGAGCTGGATTACTATTTCAAGCACTACACCGGGCGTCCGAATCCCATCTTTTTCTGCGCCAATCTGAGCGAACGCCTCGGCGGGGCCAAGATTTATCTCAAGCGTGAGGATTTGAACCATCTCGGCGCGCACAAGATCAACAATACGTTGGGCCAGTGTCTGCTGGCGAAGCGGATGGGCAAGAAGCGGATCGTAGCGGAGACCGGCGCGGGGCAGCATGGCGTGGCGACGGCGGCGACGGCGGCCCTGCTCGGGCTGGAGTGCACCGTGTACATGGGCGCCGAGGACATGAAGCGCCAGCGCCTGAACGTCATCCGCATGGAGATGCTCGGCGCGAAGGTCGTGCCCGCGCTTTCCGGCCAGCGCACGCTCAAGGAAGCCGTGGACGAGGCGCTCGCCGCGTGGATCGCCAATCCCGATACCTTCTATGTGCTCGGTTCGGCGGTCGGCCCGCATCCCTATCCCACGATGGTTCGCCATTTCCAGTCCGTCATCGGCTGTGAGGCGCGCGAACAGATGCTTGCCGAATGCGGGAAACTGCCTGTGGCCGCTTTCGCCTGTGTGGGCGGCGGCTCCAATGCCATCGGCCTGTTCGCCGGATTTGTGGACGATGCGGACGTGCGTCTTATTGGTGTGGAGCCCGCCGGACGCGGCCTGACCTACGGCGATCATGCCGCCAGCCTGTGCAAGGGTGAACCCGGCGTGATGCACGGTTTCCATTCCTACATGATCAAGGACGAGAACGGCGAACCGGGCGCGGTGTACTCCATTTCCGCCGGGCTCGATTATCCTTCCGTCGGCCCCGAGCACAGCTATCTCAAGGATATAGGCCGCGCCGAGTACGTCAGCGTGACCGACAAGGAAGCCGTGGACGCGTTTTTCCTGTTGTCCCGCACGGAGGGCATCATCCCCGCGCTCGAATCCTCCCATGCCTTGGCGGAGGCCGTCAAAGTGGCTCCCACACTGCCCAAGGACGCCGCGCTGCTGGTGTGTCTCTCCGGTCGCGGCGACAAGGACGTCGAGCAGATGGAAGCTTTCCTGGAGAGCGCGAAGTAGGCGGGATTGAGAGGAATTGGGGAGGGGAAGGAGAACCTTTCTGAGGAAGGGGGGAACACCCCCACGGCTCTCCTTCCCTTCCCAAACCTGCCAGTGCGGCTCGCGCTCACCCTTTCCTCTCACAAAGCTTTCGTGTTTATCGAATTCCCCATGGCGGTTTTGTTATCCGCACCGGCAGCACGGGATGGAATGACGAGAACGGACATGTGATTGAATACAGCCTGAAGCTGGACTCCAACCCGGAATTCACTGCATCTGTTATTGCGGCATATGCCAGGGCCGCATACCGTCTGAGCAGGGAAGGGCAGTCCGCCTGCAAGACCGTGTTCGACATCGCGCCCGCTTACCTCTCGCCC
>ERZ840096.3558-NODE-3558-length-10334-cov-3.319097_pt1 | contig 10334 bp, 9 predicted proteins | sample MGYA00519878_ERZ840096 | MGnify/ENA primary metagenome ERZ840096 (study PRJEB31850, sample SAMEA3708865) | human gut metagenome | biome: human gut; feature: human-associated habitat; material: faeces | place: China | collected 2014 ...
ATTTGCAATACTTTTATCATCAGAAACAATAATTTATTACCCGTTATTACGGTCTGAATCGGCGGATCTCTTCATCCATAAATATGGGGCCGCCGTGCCCATAGTCCTCCCCGTGCGGTCGCCAGCTTCTCTCAACGTATAATTTGGCTGGTAAACAAGTAGGAAAGGCACGTCATGACAACAAGCTCACCCGCTTCGCCCGTATCGCCCGCTTCGCCCGTATCGCGTGCGCCTCGCCACGTTCCCGCTCCGGAACTGCTCGCCCCCGCGGGTGGGCCCGCGCCCTTCGCCGCCGCGCTCGCCGCCGGCGCCGATGCCATCTATTGCGGCATGGGTTCGTTCAATGCGCGTCGCAAAGCCGACAACTTCACCGATGAGACCTTCGAGGCCGCCTGCCGCGCCGCCCATCTGGCTGGCGCTCGCGTCTACGTTACGGTGAACATCGTTATCAAGGACGAGGAAATGGTCGACGCCCTCTCACTGGTCCGCCGCTGCTCCCAGCTTGGCGCCGATGCCTTCATCATCCAAGACTGGGGCCTGTTCCGCGAAATACGCCGACTAATGCCCCAGCTTGAAACCCATATCTCCACTCAGGCCAATATTCATGATGCACGCGCGACCGCATGGTGCAGGGATGCGGGCGCCGACCGCGTCACCCTATCGCGCGAGCTCTCTGTTCCCGAAATCGCGACCATCTCTCAGGTTGGTATCGACCTAGAGGTCTTCGCCCATGGCGCCATCTGCTTCTGCTATTCGGGCGTGTGCCTGCTCTCCAGTTTCGCCCGCGCCGGCCGCTCGGCAAACCGCGGCATGTGTGCCCAGCCCTGCCGTCTTCCTTATGAATTGGTGGACGAGAAGGGCCGCGTGCTCTCCCCTACCAATCGCGAGCGCCCTCTATGCCCGCGCGACACCAACACTTCCCAAATGCTCGGGGAGCTTCTTGATGCCGGCGCCTCCGCGCTCAAGCTCGAAGGCCGCATGAAGGCGCCCGACTACGTCTACTCCATCGTTGACGTCTACCGTCGTCAGCTGGATGACGTCCTTGCAAACCGCACCGCCAACGAAGCCGAGCGAGAGGCCCATGCCCGCCAACTCAAGCGCTGCTTCAATCGCGACTTCACCACCGAATACCAGCATGGCGCATCCGGCGATGAGATGATGAGCTACGAGCGCTCGAATAACCGCGGCCAGCTTGTTGGCGAGGTCATCGCCAACCGCCCCACGGGTCGTGATGTCCGGGGATTGCATCCAGACGATCGACGTCGACGCGCAGCCATCGCCCGCATCCATCTCTTCGAGCCGGTCGACAAGGGCGATCTGCTCGAGCTTCGCCATGATGACGAGTTCGACCAATTTCTCACCACGCTCGCCCCCGTCGACGCCGTCGCCGGCGAAACCATCGATTGCGACATCGCTCGCGCCATGCCAGCCGGCAGCCGCGTCCGCGTAATCCGCAGCCAGCGCGCTATCGACACCGCCAACGCTGCCCTCAAGCGCGATATCCTCCGCCATCGCCCCGTTAACGTCCACATCACCGCTCGCTTGGGCCAACCCTTCGCCGTCTCGCTCTCATGCGTCGACGACCCCTCGCTTGCGGCGTGCGCCACAGGCTTTACCGTTGAACCCGCGCGAACCCGTCCCGTCACCCGCGAAGACCTTATCGAGCACGTGGGTCGCATGGGCGCCTCACCCTTCCAAGCCGCCTCGTTTACCGTCGACATGGACGAGGGCTGCGGCATGGGCTTCTCGTCCGTACACAAGGTACGCGCCACCGCCTGCAAGGCGCTGGAAGAGGCCATTCTCTCCCCTTACGCCGCTATTGCTCGCGACCTTGACAACGTGGGTCCATTCCCCCAGGCAGCTCTCACCGCAACCTCCGTCGTAACGCCAGCTGCCGCCGAGGGCGCCCCCGCCAAGCCGGAATCTTCTTCCACCTCTATCGCCACTCAAGCCGGTTACGCTTCCACCAAGCCCTCCCTCTGCGTCGTCGTCACCACAACCCGCTTCGCCGCGCTCGCACGAGAGCTCGGTGCCGAAGTCATCTACGCCACCACGGACTCGCTTGATGCTGCCAACATCTCGCCCTCCCAGGCTTCAGAGCTCGGTATCATTCCGCTTTTAGATGAAGTCTGCCGCGAAGTCGATCACAGCCGCATCGATCCATGGGTTCTCGAAGGGGCGACCGTTGCGTGCGGCAATATCTCAGAACTCGCCCTCGCCTCCCAACGAGGCGCTACGGCCCAGCTTCGCTCTTGCATCCCGGTGCACAACCTCGCCTGCGCAACCATGCTAGCGGAGGCCGGAGCCGCGCTGTTCTGGCTCTCCCCCGAACTCACCCTTACCGAGATCGAGCGCTTCTGCCCAAAGGCAGCAACCTCCCTCGCAACATCATTTGGCATTGAGGTTTTAGGAAAGCCGCGCGTTATGACCAGCGAGCACTGCATCCTTCAGGTCGCCGACGCCTGCATCCACAACTGCAGCTCCTGTCTCCTGCGCCGCAAACCGCTCTGGCTGCGCAACATCGATGGCAAGACGCTGCCCGTAACAACCGACATCCACGGGCGCTCGCACCTGTATGATTCCTCGATGATCGATATCACGCCGCAGATTCCCCAGCTCCTCGCCGCCGGTGTCACCCACTTTATGGTTGACACCACGCTTATGGACGAGGACGAGTTTAAACGCGCCATCTCTCACGCCCGCCGCGCGCTCGATGCCGCACTTGCAGGACGCACGCCTGGCAAACGCCTGCAAGGCACCTCTGCAGGCTGCTTGTTTGTCGGCGTAGATTAGGCATTGCGTCACCCGATACCGTAAACAACGATGGCCACATCGCCTGTTTCGATGTTGACCCCCCTGTAAAAACCGGCACTTGAAAAAGGACCCGCGTGGACGCGTTCGCCTTGAGGCTGCCCCCGCGGGTCTCGCACATATGAAGATGGACTCGAGGGGTCCCACCCAACGCTAGTCCCCTATGACCGTCACGTGGATGGTTCGTGGCTGCGGGCCATCGAATTCCGCCAGGTAAATTTCTTGAGCAGAGCCCAGACAAATCTGCCCGTCTACCACGGGGAAAACCGCATGGTTGCCCGTTACCATCGCCTTGAGATGACCGGTGGGATTGCCTGCCATGGCCCCATAGCTCTGGAGGAACCGGTTGTGGAAGTACGAGCCATCCTCGGGAAAGATCTTCGAGAGCTCGTTCATGATATCGTCCTCGAGGCACTCGAGGCGCTCGTTCACGGTGATGCCCGTCGTGGTGTGTTTGGTGATGACGTAGACCACGCCGCTCGTGACGGGCGAAGCGGCGACCAGCTCGCGAACCCGCTCACCCAACGGCACCAGCGCGTTGTACTCCTGCGTCTCGATGCAGAACTCAAGCTGCTCAGTCATGGATCACGCCTCCCTCAATGAACGCCAACGCGTTCTCTCCCAGCACCATGCGCGTCGTCGACGCGCGCCATTCCTGCTTGCGGATCGCCTCGATCATGCGGCGCTGCTCGAGCCGCGGCTCCTCCGATGCGTACATCACTTGATGGCGCAGGCTGCGATCGATCCAATTGCGACCCAGGTCGCTCGTGAAGATGTGCTCGTAGAACTCCGGGGCGTTGTCGAAGTACAGGCACGAGAGGTCGGTGTAGACGTTCTTGTACTTGAGCATGAGCATCGCCACCTCGCGTGTCCACGGCCAGCCGAAGTGCTGCAGGCACATGCGCAGACCGGGGAACGCCGCCGCCACGCGCTCAAAGCGCAAAGGGTGCGACAGCTCACTCGTGACCCCAGGCCGGCAGGACATGCCAGCATGAAACACAATTGGCTTGTCCATGCTATCCACGAGCTCGTACAGGGGCCAGAGCACCTTGTCGGCAGGGTCGAAGCCTTGATGCGACGGATGCAGATACAGGCCTGAGAGCCCCAACTCGCCGAGCGCGCGATCCGCGACCTCGAGCGCGTCCTCGCGGGCGGGGTCGACCGTCGCGAAGCCCATGAAGAAGTCGGGGTTCTCCCCGACCAGCCATGCGACCTGCTCGTTGGTTCCCAGGTAGCCGCCGGCGGTCGTGCTCAGGTCGAGGGGCATCAGGCAGAGCCTATCGATGCCCGAGACGCGCGCCAGGGTGCGCATCTCGCCGACCGGAATCGCATCGGTCTTGTAGAGCCCCATCTGATCGCGGCAGAAGTCGAGCTGCTCCTTGCTCGGCTCCAATTCCTCGATGAACGCCGGGGACACGTTCATATCGATAACCATCTTGCCTCCTTTAAAGCTGCGGGGCGGGCAACCCTGCATGGCGCCCGCCCCGTCGAAAACATCTCGCTACTCGAGCGATGCCGATCCTAGACCGCCAGGACACCGGTCGCCACGCCGAGGATGCCCACTGCCAAGATGCCCAGGATGAGCACGATGACGTTGACCTTCTTCTGCAGCAGGTAGTAGTACACCCCGAGAGCGCCCAGCGAGAGCATGCCGGGCATGATGCCGTTCAGCACATCCATCAGGCCGGTGGCGGCGTCACCGGATCCGAACATGATCGGGGTGTTGATGTAGACCAGCTCGTTGGTCATGCCGCCGACGACCATGACGCCGACGATGGACGCCGCGAGCATGAACTTCTCCATAAGACCGGAGCGCTGGATCTCCTCCAGGTAGTTCGCGCCGAGCTCGTAGCCCTTGATCGCGCCGAAGTAGCGCACCAGGAACGCCGGGACGTTGAACAGCAGCAGGAAGAGGATGGCTCCCAAGGGGTTTCCCATCGCGGCGAACGAGGTGCCGATGCCGATGGCGAGGATGCGCAACGTTCCGAAGAAGAACGAGTCGCCGATGCCGGCGAGCGGACCCATGAGGGCGACCTTCATCGCTGAAATCGAGGAGGTGTCGAACTTCTCGTCGCGGGCGTTCATCTCCTCCATGGCGGCCACGATCGAGCCGATGAAGGGAGTAAAGTACATCGAGCAGTTGAAGAACTCAAGATGACGGGTGAGCGCGTCCCTGAACGCCTCGGGCTTGCCGTCGTAGATCTTGCGGAGCGCGGGAATCATCATGTACTCGAAGCCCATGTGCATCTGGCGCTCATAGTGCCAGGAAAACTCCATGGGGAGGGATCGCCAGAAGATCTTGTGCAGGTCCTTGCGGGTCAAAGCGCCCTTGGTCTCGGGTGCATTAGAAGTCATCGTCATCGCCTCCATCGATTGCAGCCTGCACGGCGGGCGCGTCCCCGTTCAACAGGCCGGTCTGCAGAATTGCCGCCGCAACGCCGAGGATGGCGATGCCGAGCACCGGGACACCCATGTAGGAAGAGAGCACGAAGCCAATCGCGAAGAACACGACGACCTTCTTGTTGACGGTCATCTGAGCGAGCATCGCGAAACCCATGGCGGGAAGGATGCCGGTCGCGACGGTCAGACCGTCGGTGATCACTGCCGGGATGGCGTTGACGACCGCCTCGACCTGAGCACTGCCGAGCATGAAGCCAAGGGTGCACAGAGCGCCGAAGCAAACGCTGGAGAACAGGCCGCCGCCCATGTGGATAAGCTCGATCTTGCGGTAGTCTCCCTCGGCGGCGTATTTGTCCGCCCACGTTCCCGCGATTGGGAAGATGAAGGACATGAACACGTTCTCCACGACGGCGGCGAGCAGCGCGATGGGATAGGCCAGCGTGACCGCGACCTCGGCTCCCGAGCCGGTGGAGATGGCGAACGCCGTGCCGAGCACACCGCCGACCACCACGTTGGGCGGCACAAAGGCGCCGACGGACTGCGCACCGATGAAGGCGAGCTCGAGGACGCCGCCAATGATGACGCCCTGCGTCAGGTCTCCCATGACCAGGCCGACCAAGGGACCGGTCACGATCGGGTTCTTGATGAGGCTCGTTCCCAGGGCATAGTCGCAATTAGCGATGAAGCCGATGATTCCGAGCAGTAACGCCTGGATCATGCCGCGCCACCTCCCTCTCCCAATGCGCTCAGCGCATCGATCGATTTATCTACAGGTACCATGCGGATGCCGACCTCGATGCCCTCCGCTGCGAGCTCGCGGATCAGGGCCTCTTCCCCCGGCGTCACATAAACGGCCTTGGCGATGCACCGCGTTCCCTCACGCGGCGGGGTCCCGCCGATGTTGATGGCAGTCACCTGCTCGCAGGCGCGAGCCAGTCGCGCCGCGTCGGTGATGGTCTCGACCACGATGAACAGCTTGTACTTATCCGTCTTGCCCGCGTTGATCGCCGCGATGGAGTCCTCGACGTTCTTGATCACGAGCTTGACGCCGGCGGGCTTCGCAAGCTTCATCGTCGTCTTACGGATTTGGTCGTCGACGACGCTGTCGTTGGCGATGAGGATGCAATCCGAGCCGAGGGCCGTGGTCCAGGTGAACGCCACCTGGCCATGGAGCAGTCGATGGTCGACTCGTACATTCAGAATCATGCGCGCCTCCTAGTAGTCGAACTGATGGTAATAGCGACGGTAGTCAAGATTGTGCTTGGTCACGAGCTCATAGTAGGCGGCAAGCCGGTCGGTGATGATAGAGGACAGGATCCACGGCGAGACGATAACGCGGAACTCGGGATCCAACCCGGGGATGCCGAACTCGGCGGTGTCAACGATCACGTAGTCCTCGTCTCCGGTCACGCCGCCGCGCAGGAAGGCCTCCACGCGGTTGTCGAGCGCGCGACACTCGTCCTCGCCCTTGAAGAGGATAACGGGCACGCCAGGCTCGACGAGCTCGAGGGTTCCGTGGAAGAAGTCCGCAGAGGTGACGTAGCGGGTGCGCTTCCACTGCATCTCCTCAAGGATGCACATAGAGAAGAGGATGGTCTCGCCCCACAGGGCTCCTGAGCCGATAAACATGGTGTAGGGGGCCAGCGCGTACTTGCGGGCGATCTCCTCGGCGCGAGGCTCGAAGCGCTTGCGGATGTCGATGAGGTGCTCCCAGATGTGCTCGGTCTGGGCGATGAACTCATCGAACTTGGGGAAGCAGCCGCGACGGTTGAGGAGACGCAGTCCGAAGCAATCGGCGAGGTAGTAGCTTCCCTCGCATCCGGAAGCGCCATGGGACGCGGCCATCTCGACGCAGCTCTCGGCTCCGACGACCTTGCCGATCGGACCTTCGGGCTTGGTCATCGCGTAGACACGGATATCCTGCTCCTTAAGCCTCTTGCAAGCCTCAAGCACTTCGGGAGTGGTGCCGGATTCCGAGGCTGTCAAGACGACAGATTTCTTGGTCATTCGCTTGTGACCGAGCACATTCCACTCGGCGGCGTGAATTAAATAGACCTCGAGGTCTTTGTCGCCAAACTTATGCATAAGGTACTCGAGCTGCATGAACTCATCCCAAGTGCCTCCTACACCCATAAGAAAGACGGCGTCGTAGCCCTCATCAGCAACGCAATCGGCTAGGGCGCTCATGCGCTTGCCGGTCTCGAAGAACCGGGCACCACCAGCAAGGTAAGCCTCCTGATCGAAGTGCATAATCTCTACGGTCTCGGTCTGCTTCATCTATCTCTCCTTCTCTTCAAAATACATGTAGATAGATTCTCATACCATTGGCAACTCACAGGTTATAACTTTTTTCAGACCAATTGTCTTCTACAACGTTTCTAGCGGCGAACGGTTGATTTTAATCGCTTATTGGTATTGTTTTATATATAGCTTGTATTTAGTTTCTTGACTCTACAGGTGCGCTGACGTTTCCCAATCCCATCGCATCGCACGAACACATGAGCGCGTCCGCCATTCACAATGACGGCCGCGCTCGCGGTCACAAAGCAACGCTATGCGGCAATCTGGTTAGAAGCGGTACACGTAACCGCCCATATCCCCGCGATTCCACGCGCGGGCGTATTCCACCACCGTACCGTCGCCGTCATAGCTCAGGCACTCGAGGAGTAGCGCGGGGCTCCCGGCCTCAACGCCGAGCAGCTTGGCGTCGCGCACGCTCAAAGCCTCGATATCGATCCTCTCTTGCGCAAGTTCGACAGCATGCCCATACATCTTGTACGTCTCATAAAGACTGAACATCGAAAGATCGACCTCGTCAACGCCTGGAAAGAGAGCATAGGGCATGAGGGCGCGCTCGATTGAGACGGGCACCCCGTCCACCATGTTCAGGCGCCTCACCCCGTAGAGGATGTCATCGGGCTTCAAGCCGAACAGCAAAGCATAGTGCTTGCCCGCCTCGCGCTTGGCGCACGACAAGATACGCACCGTAGGCTCAGCGTGCGAGGAACGGACAGTCTCGCGAAATCCATCGGTGTCGTCCAGTCCCGAACCAATCCATGCCGGGGAAACGAAGGCTCCCTTTCCCTGGGCGCGGCGGATAGTTCCGTTCTTAACCAAACTCTCAAGAGCCGTCCTCACCGTGAACCGAGTCGTTCCGAACTCTTCAGCTAACTCGTTCTCTGAAGGAATCGCGGTGCCAACACGATAGGTACCATCCTCAATGCGCTTCTCGATGGCTCGCCGGACGGTCAAATATAACAGCTCATCGCGAGCAGGAATCACTCCATCAGCCATGCCGTTCCCACCTTCTCCTTGACGGCATCCGAGCCCGTATTGCTTCCAAAGCGATAGCGCTCTGGTATGAGCACAGCTTTACAATATTCCACCGGAACACCATCCGACATCGTCTGGACGCCGCGCTGGTAAAACGCAGGTTCTCCGACCTCACGGCCAAGAATAGCCGCCTCGTCCTCTCGCAAAGTGGTAATCGAGATCCGATCCGTACCGTGCTCAACGCGTATGCCAAACGAGTTCTGGAGGATCTCATAGAGGCTTGAGTTTGAAAAATCATACCGAACGATGCCCGGGCAGATTCTCTCGTTCACAAAGCTATGTTCGAGCGAGACGGGCGCACCATCCGCGTATCTAACCCGCTGAAGCGAGAACACGGTAGAGCCAGGCTTTACACCGAGCTTGGCAGCAAGATCTAAATCAGCCACCAGCAATACGGCATCGAGAACGCGAGAACTCGGCTCCATACCTGCACGCCTAATCGAGTCAGAGAAGCTATAAACCTCTTGGAATATGTTAATGGGCTTGCGCGGACAAACATAGGTGCCTGAACCCTGAATACTCTCGAGCACATTACTCGATATCAAGACACCAATAGCCGAACGGAGAGCGGTCCTCGAGACGCCGAAGCTCTGGCACAGCTCGCGCTCAGGCGGAAGGCGGTCCCCCGCTTTGAGATGAGCGTTACGGATGTACCAAGCCAGGCCCTCAACGGCTCGGTCCTTTGGTGGCACCGGAGAGATGACGTCCATGGGACTGTCCTAACGTACGCATACAACTTTTAGAAACATGTTACCAAAGTTGCATACCGCCCATAAGGGGTTTGTCGCTATCTGCCCAACAGAGCCTGGAGCTAGTCTATTTGTCAATGATGATTAGACTCTGATTCAGCCGGCTTTTCTCCAATGAGCATTCAGAAATCTAGTGATCGTCCACCAGCCACCTCGCCGGTTAAGACTCCCGATTACTGTCATCCTCATGCCCCTTGAACCATTAAGTCCAAGGGGCATTTCTTTTGCGAGTTCAATTCAAAACCAGGCAACTACGCACGCCATCGCCTATAGCCGTCCGTATCCGAACCGACACCAACTTGCCGACTAGATGCCCGAACGTGCATCCCATCCGTCATATTCACACGCCAAGGCACCCAAATCCAATCTGGGTGCCCAAGCGTGTATGCCAAAGTCCCCATACGTCCATCACGGCACCCAAACCTAAGATGGATGCCCGTTTGTACATTTCCGGCGCATTCGCAATACGCTCGGGCACCCAGATTAAAACTGGACGCCAAAACGAATAAAGCGAGAGAATCTTTTATTCGCATGGGAATCCAATGTCAGCTTCGAAGCCCAAACGTACAAACTGTTGAAGACGCCAAATGACCCCTCACGTAAGTAGATGAAGTTGACTACAGGAACCATTAGCTAAACACGGGCAGCGAGACACGCGGAAAAAAGACCCCAGAGCCCTAAGGACTCCGGGGTCTATAAAGTGCTCAAAGCCTAAAACTTAGAACTTGTGGCCGCACTTCTTGCAGATGCGCAGCTTGGTCTTGTGACCATCGAGCTCGCCGGCCTCGTGACCAACGCGAGTGCGCTGACCGCACTTGGGGCAAACGAGGTTGACGTTAGAAGCGTCGATCGCAGCCTCCTGCGAAACGATGCCGCCCTGCTGGTTCTGCTGGTTGGGCTTGACGGCCTTCTTGACGATGGCGACGCCCTCGACAACGACCTTGCCCTCCTTGGGGAGCGCGCGCAGAACGATGCCCTGCTTACCGCGATCCTTACCGGAGAGCACCTCGACCTTGTCGCCCTTCTTAATGGACATAGACA
>ERZ840096.3559-NODE-3559-length-10333-cov-9.893559_pt1 | contig 10333 bp, 8 predicted proteins | sample MGYA00519878_ERZ840096 | MGnify/ENA primary metagenome ERZ840096 (study PRJEB31850, sample SAMEA3708865) | human gut metagenome | biome: human gut; feature: human-associated habitat; material: faeces | place: China | collected 2014 ...
ACCGCTTTGAACCCGAAGGCTGGACCCCGAAGTTCAAGGTGATCGAAGTGTGGAATAAGGCGTTCCCCAAGCAGTAAAACAGCAAACGGCCCCCGGCAGGCGCAAACCTGCCGGGGGCTTTGCTGTGCTTAAATTGGAGCTTGTCGGGGCAAGGCCCCTCCATCTTGCTGGCGCAAGACCGCTCGGCCGCTTGAAAGCCCCACTGGGGCTTTCATTGCTGCGCAAACGCGGATTTTACTGCTCAATCGGCTTCATCGTAGGGAGCTTGACTGGTGGTGATTTATAGCTGTTTACAAGTGTTCATAAGCCTTTGTTTGTGCAAGATAAAAAGGTCTTATTTTTCGCAACTCTACGCAACTGTTTACAGCTATTCTCAAATTGGTGGTAAGTCAGTGGTAAGGCTGGTGGTAAACTTATTCGTCTTCGTGAGAGTGCCAACGCTTCAAGACTTCTTCCACCTGTCCAATAAGCTGCTCCTTGTTCGGCATATACAAGACGTACCGGGATGCAAAAATCTGATTCGACAAACCGCCCAGCGCATACTCGGCTGCCACGCTGTCCTTGTCAGTGCAGAGGATGATGCCGATAGGAGGATTATCTTCCGGGTCGTTGACCTCTGCGGCGTAGTAGTTCAGATACATATTGATTTGTCCGGCGGCTTCGGGCGTGAGCTTGGTGGTTTTCAACTCGATCAGCACATAGGCGTGTAAAATCTTATTGTAGAACACCATATCCACATAGTAGTGGGCGTTGTTCACTGTGACACGCTGCTGTGTGCCGACAAACATAAAGCCCCGGCCAAGTTCCAGCAAGAAATCTTCGATTTGTCGCACCAGTGCTGCTTCCAAATCGCTTTCAAGGAACGGCTTTTCTTCCGGTAGCCCCAAAAACTCGAATACATACGGGTCCTTGATAATGTCCTCCGGCTTAGTGTAGTCCACACCTTTTTCAGCCAATGCTAAAACTTGTTCCTTATTGGCATCCCCACGAGACAAGAGTAGCCGTTCAAACAGGGAACTTTCCATCTGGCGTCTTAATTCACGGACAGACCATCCAGAATTGACTGCTTCCTTTTCGTAGAAGCTGCGCTTCTCCTTATCGGAAATGGATAACAGCTCACAGTAGTGCGACCAACTCAATTTTCCAGACACTGTCTGGAAAATTGGATAGCTGAGATAGAACTGCCGCATATTGTAAACATTCGAGCGCGAAAAGCCCTTGCCAAGCTCCTTTGTCAACGCCCTGGAAAGCTGCGATAAGGTCTTTTCACCATATGCGGCACGGATGCTGTCATTTTGTTCACAACGAACAACGACCTCACCAATCTTCCAATAAGTTGACAGCAGTTCCTGATTGACCTGCTGTGCTATGTTTTTACGGGAAGCTTCCAGCAGAGAACGAATCTCGCTCACTGCCGGGGCAAGAACCTGCGCTGCTGGGGATGTAGATTTTCTTTCCATCAGTCAGTTTCCTCCTTTCCGTCAAATGTCGAACTTGCAGATAAAAATTCAGCAAACTTTTCGATTTCTTTTTTCTTGAGATTTTTTGTGGCCTCAGTGTAGATGTTCATGGTAGTGGTAATATCGGCGTGGCCCAGTACGTCTTGAATGACCTTCATGTTGATTCCAGCCTCGCAAAGTCGGGTGGCGCAGGTGTGCCGCAAGGAGTGGCAGCTAAACTTCGGAAGCAGGACAAGGTTCTTCGGCTTAATTGTACCGCTTTCGCATTTTGCCAGCTGTTCCTCGTTGCAGTCGCGGATGATACGGTCAATGCCTTTATTGATGGTGCTGTGATGCTGGCACTCGCCAAAACGGTTTACAAAAATAAAATCCGTATAGCCATCAATCGTCACCTTGCAGGAAATTCCAGTTTTCTTCTGATACTCTCGCTCTTGTACAAAAGCAGCCTTGACTGCCGGAGTCATAGGCACAATTCGATTTCCAGCTTCCGTTTTGGGTGTATTGATTCCGTACACACAACCTTTCTCCCGGTGGCTGTAATAAATCAACGTGTGATTTACACTGATTTCACCCGTATCAAGGTTGATGTCCTCCCAGCGCAAACCCGTTGCCTCACCAGCACGGAGACCACATTCCACCATCACGGTAATGATAGGAAGCCAGTGATTGTACTTCTCACTGTTTTTCAAGAAGTTCATCAACAGCTTCTGCTGGCCTGCGGTCAGAGCCTTGCGGCGTTCGCTGTCCAGGTTATGCGTCTGCTTCAACTCTTTCAACGCATTATCGGATGGATTGATGCGGAGATACTCGTCCTCAACCGCAAAATCCAGCACCTGATGCATCACGGTATGGATGTTCTCCACCGTTGCCACTTTCAAACGCTGCGAATCCACAAGGCCATTGTAAAACCGCCGCACATCCGACTTTTTCAGGCTTCCGACCTTCCGCTTTCCAAACTCCGGAAATACATACATCTTGTACATATACTCGTAATGGACCAACGTATTGGCTTTCAGCCCTTTTTTCAGTTGCAGCCACTGCTCGTGAATGTCATTGATGGTCGCGTTCCGCGCTTCCGAACGAATGCCATCACTGCGGTCACGCTGAATCTCTGCTTCTTTCTCACGAAGTTCTTCCAGACTTTTGGCGTACACATTGTTGCGCTTGCCGTTTTCACTGCGCCAGCGGTACTCATACGTTCCGTTACTGCGCTGATATTCACCTTCCTTTAGAACACGCTTCTTTGAGTCTTTTCTTCTTTCTGCCATCGTTATGTCCTCCATTGTTGGCAGAAAGCAACCTACAGCTTAATCATACCATACCGCCGAGGTGCTTTCAACTGCCGACTTCATTTTTATTGTCAAATCGAAAATAATCGGTCAAGGTGTTCATCCAGCCTACGGCGTTTCAGCAGCCGCTTCGTACCATTCCAGAGAACAAAGGTGCAGTCTTTGGAATCGCTCATTTCGCGCAGCTTATTGATGCCAATGCCGGAATAGGCTGCGGCTTCTTCCAGCGTCAGATTGCTTTTCTCCCAGATCGGAACTTGTCGGGACTTGGTTCCTCCATCTTGCTGCGCAAGACCGTTCCGTCGCTTAAAAGCCCCACTGGGGCTTTCATTGCTCCGCTTCGCTGTGCAAACGCGAACTTCTTTCATAGGCAAAACCTCCGTATTTTTGTTTGTAACCAGTAGCCTGTAACCACGGTAGAAAACTTTTTGTGCGGCGATGTGCTGGCAACTTTCCGTATTTGTTTTTTCTTATCAGTTACAGGTTACATGGTTACAAATAGGAAAAAACATTTGGAATGATGCAGTTTTTTGACAGATGAAGGATGTAACCACACCTGTAACCAACGATGTAAAGCAGCCCTTCAAAACGGAACTCCCATCTGCTGAGCTTCTTCGTCTGTAAGTTTTACAAAACCGTCTGCATCCGCTTTTGCAGCGGTTACACGTTCCCATCCTTTCTGCACGCCATACTTCGGGTAGCGTTTGGCTGCTTTATGAGCTGTCCACCCTTTGATTTCGTCGTTTGCAATTCCTGCAGTCATGATCTCACAGATGGCACGGGTTTCCCACTCCGCAGGAAGATTCAGATTGCCCAGTGCCTCAGCGTAAAGCTGTTTGGAACATACCCGGTCGCCCGTGTAATCTTCCAGAAACGCATAGATCATGCCCGCCTGCGTATCTTCTTGCATAAAATCTTTCTGGCAAATCTGCAAGGCCTCCTGCATGGCAGGGCTGAATGTCAGCTTATAATCACCGCTGTTGTAAATCGTCATGGCTTCTGCCCAAAGCTGGTCGATATAGGCACGGGATTCCGCTTCGTTATCCAGAATATGTACTTCAGCCTGTGCTGCATCCACCGGGATGGGGATAAAGCGTCGGTTTCCTGTACGGTCACGGGGGAGAAAATCCTGTCGGTTGGTCGTACCTGCAAAGACACATTGCCGCAAACGGTCTGCCGGGTGCGTTTCATACGGGATTTTGTAGGTTTCTTTCTGCTTGCTGAGAAAGCTCTTGATTTCTTCAATGCTTTTGGCATTGGCAGTCGCAATCATTTCCGACATTTCCATGATCCAGTGGCCTTGCAGCTTGCGGAACACGTTATCATCGTCCAGTCGCCGCAAATCATCCGAGAACCATTCATCTTTGATAGCAAGCAGCCTGAAAAAAGAGGATTTTCCTGCACCCTGCCCACCGACCAAGCAAAGCATCATTTCAAACTTGCAGCCGGGATGAAACACCCGTTTGATCGCTCCAAGCAGAAAAATTTTCAATGCTTCCGTGGTAAGCTCATCTTTTGCGGCACCGAGAAAGCGATGCAAGGCGCGGCTTATCCGTGCTGTGCCATCCCACTTCAAGTCATTCAAGTAGTCCCGGATAGGGTGATAATGATTTTCGTTGGCAACAATGCGAATTGCTGCAGACACCCGTTTTTCGCTGTACAGGCCGTATTTTTCCATTCGGCGCAGAATGTACATCATATCGGTGTCGGTCAGTGTAGGGCCAGAACGCTGCCAGCCCATCGGCTTTACAATATCAATGCGTTCACTCAGCAGATTCAGCCGGATGGAATCTGCAAGAATCGGGTCGTTCTGCAAAACGGTCACACAGTTTTGAATCGTGTTCTGAACACCACCTTTTTCAGCCTGCGAGAGCATTTTGCGGATGTTGGAAATGGTCGATCTCGTATTTTCGGATTCGTTGGGCAATCTGTTGAACCTCCTTCCGATGTTCGGTGAGAAAATGTCGATTCTCTATCAGATATTGGATGTAATCAGTATAATGCAGGCTGGCAACAAAGCAGGGATGCTGTTCTTCCTCTGCTGACTTCGGCGCAAATTGTTTGCGCCAGTCATCCAGAATCGCGCTGCACTCGTACAATGTTTGGATTGGGTTTTGACTTTTATATTCCACAATTTTCGGATACTGTAGTGGAAAAACAGGATTCCCCGAAAGTCCAAAATCTGCGACCAGCTTTTCCGCCGCCCGTCGCAGGGACAGTTGAAACAACTTTGCGGTAAAGTCAATAACATCACCATCCGCTCCACAGCCAAAACAGTGAAACCGGGAATCTACTTTCATGCTGGGGTTACGGTCTGTATGGAATGGACAGCAAATCATGCTGCTGCAGTTGGGCTGAAAGCCATAGGCTTCTGCAGCCTGTCGAGTAGTAATATTCCGTTTTACGATTTTAAATAAATTGTCGTTCTTGAAAATTGACCTCCTTCCTATTTTCAAAAGTCCCTATCGGATGTGAAAGCCACCTGTGGGCTTACGCATCCGACAGGGTTCCGGGGTGCGGGGTGGAAGACCCTGCTGATTTACAGGCTCATATCGTAGCTACGCTTCTTGCGTTTCGGTTGACGCTCTCGCTGTTCCTGTCGAGCCTGCTCCTGCCTTGCCTTTTCGCGGACTTTGGCCTCCCACTCGCGTTTCCATGCAAGATCGGATTTCATCTCATTGGTTTTTCGGAAGATGCTGTACACATTATCCGATGCAATTTTCAGACGCCTGGATTCTTCCCTCAAGGGAGCATACGCTTTTTTCCTCTCCGCGATTTCTTGCGTCAGTTCTTCTTTCCGCTTTTTCAAGGATTTCAGCGATGGCAGTTTTCCATCGTTTTCTTCCCGGAAGTATTTCACGGATTCTGCATAGGCATCCAATTCCTTGGAATGCTCTGCACGGATTTTTTTCTTGAAAAATGCTTTCGTAAATTGCTGTTGGACCTCTTTTGTACAGTTCATCCTCTGCCTGTGACAGCCGTTCATACGCAGCCTGCGCATTGGCCTGTGCTGTCTTACACAGATCGTTCAGTTCCGTCAGGTCGTTGATGTTGTTCTCCTGTACCCATACCAGCGTTTCGGCCATTTTCTGCAAATTGCTGATTTTGACCTTTAGTGCATAGGCCAGATTTTCCTGTGCCCTAACATTCTCCTGCAGGTCCACAACAAGCCGCAGCCTAGTTCTGGTCGTAAAGATCAGTATGGGATCTTCCTTGTACCGCAGATTCTTCTCGGCGTTCTGAACAAAGAATCCTTCCAGACATTCTCTTTTGCTGCTTTCTCCCAGAGAACGCTCCGATATGAACTTGTTCCGTTCCGGCGGCAGATAGCTATAACGACCACGTTGTGTTTTGACAAAAATATTATATTCATCCTGCAGGATGTTTTGAAAATCTTCATACGAGATTGCTTTCTCACGGGCGACGGCAACGGCATCCCGGATAAGCTGTTTCTGTGTTTGAAACTTTGTCGGATTTGGCGTAAATCCATCCTTTTCGACTTCCCGTTTTTTCTCATTCAGCCGCCGCTGTGCCCAATACTCCGCTTCGGTCACACCCGTTCTGGATGGTGACAGCAAATCGACCTGATGCAGAAATTCACGGTTGCACAAATCCATGAGGGATTTCTGCAAGTGCTTTAGATACTCGTTCGTCACGTGGTGCTTGTACCCTGCCTTGCAGTCAATGGATCGCTCCATGAAGGGCTGCTGGGGCACATCCAATTTTCGCAAGCTGTTGATTACGATATGTACATGAATGTTGCCGCTGCCATTGTGACCGTCCATGTGCGTACAGACCAATGCCTGATGCCCCGGAAAATTTGCTTTTGCGTATTCCAGCCCAAGCTCCTGTGCCCGTTTCCCCGTCAAACAATTTTCTGTGCTGTCCCGTGGATCGAAGCTGATGATATAATGGTGGCTTTTGATTTCATTCTTGTTTTTGTCCTTCTGGTACTCGCGGTTCAACTGCTGGCAGGCGGCATCGAAAGAATAGGGTTCACAGTTCAGGCCGTCCAGATAAAACTCATCCCGCATAATGCGATTGCCGTTTTTGTCCAATATCGGAGTTTTCCGAAGCTCGTCATGCTTAAAAATCAGGTATTCCAGTGCCGTGCCATAGTTGGAACTCTTACTTGCGATGTGCTTTAAGATTGCCATAGTTCTTCCCTGCCATTTCTGCGACCTGTTCCCGCATTTCAAAAATGCAGGCAATCGCATGATTGATGTTTTCGAGCATAGCGCGCGACTGGATACCGCCGCTGTTGAAGAACGCTGCGATCTGGTTCAGGTTGTTTCCGATGGCGGCAAACTCCCGTGTGATGGCTTCGATCTCGTCCGGGTGGACATAGAACACATACGAAGTATTCACGCGGCCTTTCATCAGCATCTGCGCTGCAAACTCAGAGAGGGTCATTCCGGCATCTTCTGCCTGCTGGCGTAAAAGTTCATGTACGGTTTCTGTAACTCGTGCGGAGATTACTTTTGTCTTTACGATAGGTTTCACTTTTTTCTTCGTCCGTGGCATGGGTTCTCCTTTCCAAAATCAAGGGTTTGATTTTCCTGGCAGTGCATCTGCACTCCGGCTGTGACCTGCTGCGGCAGGCCACCAACAGGCAAAATCATGTGATTTTGCACGATGTGAGGGTATGGGGAGCGCAATCCCCATCAAGATGCCGCCGTGAAAAAACTGCCCGTAAGAGCAGTTTCGTATACAAAGGCGAATCTTGCTCTTAACTACCGTCCACTCTGTCCCAGCCCGTTCCTGCCCGATTTCTCCGGCGTATTTTCTGGTAAGACGCGCAGAATGCGCATTCAGTACCAAAGGTATTCTGCTGGGGTGGCTCATGCGATTTTCAAGGTCCACCTGAGAAGCTTACCTTGTCCTCTCCCCTTTAGAATTTTAGAGAGACCGTTTCGCAAAAGTTTTCACTGAGAGTTCTTGAATTTTTTGTGAATTTTACGTTTTGGGAAACTTTTGCGTATTCCTCTCACTTCTAGAATCGGAAAAAGCCCATTTCGCAAGGTGTTTTAGAATTTTTTTGAAATTTTCTTCAACATCCTCTACTAATAGGAATCCGCAATGAGCTTTTCATATACACTTTTGAGAAAATTTCAGAAATTTCATATTTTCATAAAAAGAAAAAGCGGCAAGGTCCGTAATAAACCTTACCGCTTAGGATATACCGTGTGTTTTGCCACACAACCTTGTTTACACTTTATAGCCCTTTTCGCAAATCACGTTGACTACTTCGTCCACGTACTTTTGGCAGATATCATGGTCAGGTGCTTCCACCATGACACGGATCACAGGCTCGGTGCCGGATTCACGCACCAGAATACGGCCTGTATCACCCAGTGCTTCTGCCACTTTCTTTACGGCTTCCTGCACAACCGGGTCATTCTGTGCTGCCTTCTTATCCGTCACGCGGACATTCTCCAGCACCTGCGGATAAATTTTCAGCGGTGCTGCCAATTCGCTCATCGGCTTCTTTTTAGCCAGCATAACTTCCATCATTTTCAAACTCGTCAGAATACCATCACCCGTGCTGGCATACTTGGAGAAGATGATATGTCCGCTCTGCTCACCACCGATACGGCAGCCGTTCTTTGACATATACTCATAGACATACTTGTCGCCCACCGCAGTCTTAGCATAGCCAATGCCCTTTTCGTCAAAGGCCTTATACAGACCAAAGTTGGACATAACGGTAGTAACAACGGTGTTGGTCAAGAGCTTGCCACGCTCTTTCATATAGCAGCCATAGATGTACAGAATATGATCGCCAGTAATGACATTGCCTTTCTCGTCCACACACAGGCAGCGATCTGCATCGCCGTCATAGGCAAAACCAACGTCCAGCCCCTTCTCTACAACGAACTTCTGCAATCCCTCAATGTGCGTAGAACCGGCATTGTTATTGATGTTCAGACCGTTGGGCTGGTTATTGATCACATAGGTGTCTGCGCCGAGTGCATCAAAGACAGACTTTGCAATGTTCCAAGAGCTGCCATTCGCACAATCCAGACCGACCTTGACACCCTTGAAGGAGTAGACACCCAGAGAGATCAGGTAGCCCATGTAGCGGTTGCGTCCAGCTACATAGTCCACCGTACAGCCAATATGTTCGCGATGTGCAAAGGGCAGTTCCGGCCAGTCCTGGTCGAACACATGGAGTTTGCCATCGATGTAGTCCTCTACCAACAGCAGAGTTTCCTCTGGCATTTTCTCACCATAGCAGTCGATCAGTTTGATACCGTTATCGTAGTACGGATTGTGGCTGGCAGAGATCATGATACCGCAGTCGAAATCATCCACACGAGCGATGTAGGCCACGGACGGGGTGGTGGTGACATGGAGCAAATAGGCATCTGCACCGGAAGCGGTCAGGCCAGCAACCAAGCTGTACTCGAACATATAGCTTGAGCGGCGAGTGTCCTTGCCGATGACGATTCGAGTTGGATTGGTGTCACCATTGCGTTCACGCAGCGCGTTATAGTACCATCCTAAGAAACGGCCCACCTTATAGGCATGGTCTGCGGTTAATGTAATTCCAGCTTCGCCACGGAAGCCATCGGTTCCAAAATATTTTCCCATAATTTCATCTTCCAAACTACATATTTCGATTGCTCAAATCATAGCACAATCCTTTTGTGCATAAAAATCTCCTACCACTTCACAGATTCTATTTGACACATTACTATCCACATATGATAAATTTCGTCCACTTTCTATTGCTCTTGTAAAAGCAACAAGTTCATAACGGATGCCTTCACCATCCAGTTGATAAAAATATCGTTTGTTCTGTGACGCTTCTTCATATCGAATCTCAAAATAATCCGTTTTCCACCACGGTGCCGGAACATAAATATATCCCTTCGATCCGGAAACAATTAGCTCACCTTCCGATTTAACTCCCTTGGCAACTGTTGCAGACGCAACTGCGTGATCATAAAGAAATGTGATTTTTGTGAACTGATCATGTCCCTCATCATCAATATGGGAAACAATGTTTTTAGTTTTGTAACCATTTCCCAGTATGTTAAATATCGGGAGCATTGCCGTAGGACCCCAATCGCAAATACTATCCCACGCATCCTCTGCAATAGATCTTAGACTGGTACATGTGGCATCTACAGAGTAAACTTCGCCAATCTTTCCCTCTTTTGCCAGCAAAAGCAATCGTGAATATGCTGTTGCATATGCCGTTTTAAGTGCATCCATAGAGATACAGTGTTTTGGGCAGCTTTGCTCACAGCTTTTACATCCCACACATTTCTCTTTTATCCTCGATATGTTCTCCATTTTATTCCTCTAAATTTTTTCTCAGATAATCCTTCGCCACTTCTCTATGTGCTTTCAACTGCTCATCAACTTTCGCGTAATCAATCGCCTTTTCATTGATGTTTTCTGTATCTTCAATTTTCGTTGTCATCCGATTGGCCAGTCCCAGTCGCTTTAGCAAATCGCTCAACTTTTCTTCATTACCATAGCTGTTACCTACGCTCTTGCGAATCAATGTTGTAAACGGTCGATGTGTGATCACCGAGAAGATGCTGCCGTGGAAGGTATCGGTAATAACTTCTT
>ERZ840096.3561-NODE-3561-length-10323-cov-7.782333_pt1 | contig 10323 bp, 9 predicted proteins | sample MGYA00519878_ERZ840096 | MGnify/ENA primary metagenome ERZ840096 (study PRJEB31850, sample SAMEA3708865) | human gut metagenome | biome: human gut; feature: human-associated habitat; material: faeces | place: China | collected 2014 ...
GGCGGGCATATCGCCGAGATCGAGCATCAGTACAACGCGTTCGATTGGCAGGTGTCGTGATGGCGTTCGAGACGTTTGCCGTTCACGCGGCCTGCATCCGTGGCGTCGAGGCGATTCACGTCACGGTCGAGGTCTCGCTTGCCGGCGGCGTTCCGGGCATTCAGATGCTCGGCATCCCGAGTATGGAGGTGATGGAGTCACGCGGTCGTATTCGCTGCGCGATGCGCTCCGCCGGGTTTGAAATCCCGCGCTCGGGCATTACGGTCAATCTGGCGCCTGGCGATATTCGCAAGACCGGTAGCGGCTTTGATCTGCCCATCGCCATCGCGGTATTGGCGGCCGATGGTCAGATTCCCCGCGACAACCTCGATCGTTGTCTTATCGCAGGTGAGCTTGGCTTGGACGGTACGGTGCTTCCTGTCAAGGGCGAGGTGGCGTTTCAGCTATTGGCGCGTGATATGGGGCTGTCTTTTATCGCCGGCAGGTCAGACCAGCATGTGCCACTCGCGGGCGTGGATTGTGGATTCATCGATCATTTGTCTCAGCTTGCCCATGGCATGGGCGATGCCGCGCGGCACTACTTGGATTCTGAAGTGCTCGAGGCGACCTTTGAGCCCGAACTCGACTATGCCGACGTACTGGGGCAGGAAGTCGCCAAACGCGGCATGGCGCTGGCGGCAGCGGGTGAGCTCGGTTTGCTTATGGTCGGGTCCCCGGGATCGGGCAAGACGATGCTCGCCCGTCGTATGACCGGCATCCTGCCCGAGCTTTCCGTTGAGGACCAGCAGGAGGCGCTGTGCATCCATTCGGTCTTGGGCGAGAACATCGATGGCTTATTGGCGGGTCATCGGCCGTTTCGAAGTCCCCATCATAGTATTTCGACCGCAGGTCTTATCGGCGGTGGGCGCCCGGTGCACCCGGGTGAGATCAGCCTTGCTCATGGCGGCGTGCTATTTTTGGACGAGCTTGCTGAGTTTCCCACGGGTGTGCTGCAGACGCTGCGTCAGCCCATCGAGCGCGGCTATGTGAGGATCGTGCGCGTCGACGGGGCCTTTACCTTCCCGTCGCGCTTTCAGCTGCTGGCTGCGAGCAATCCCTGCCCCTGCGGCTTTTTGGGCGATCGTGAGGTACCGTGTCGCTGCTCGGCGGCGATGGTCGAGCGCTATCGGTCTAAACTGCGCGGTCCTTTGGCCGACCGTATCGACATGATGATCGATGTGACCCGTCCCGACCCTCAGGTGATTATCGAGGGCGCGGAGGGTATGTCGTCAGCTGAGTTACGTGACTACGTTGTGCGCGGTCGCGCTTTTCGCGCTTGGCGCGAATCCCGTATGGACGATGCTGATGCCGAGGCCGAGGATGACGAGACACGGTCCATTGATGGCGTCGTTTCGACCTTTGAGCTCGATGATGCGGCGGAGAAGTGTGTGCTCGGCCTGTCCAAACGCACGCATCTCACGGGCCGCGGCATCGTGCGCCTGGTGCGTATCGCGCGTACAATCGCTGACGTCGCCGAGAGCGAGCAGGTGACGCAGGACCATGTGCTCGAGGCGGCGATGTACCAGGGAAGGAGGGACCAATGATAGCCGAGGGGACCTTTGAGCTGCATCCAGGTGATGCGTTGTATCCCGAGACCGTTTTGGAGCTTTCTGATGTACCCCAGACGCTTTATGTGCGTGGCAATCCCGAGGCGCTTTCGACGCCCGCGCTCTCCATCATCGGCGCGCGCAAGGCCTCTCCGTATGGTCTTGCCGTGGCAGAGCTTGCGGCAAAGGTTGCGGTCGAGGCGGGCGTGACGGTAGTTTCGGGCGGCGCGGTCGGTTGTGACCAGGCCTCGGGTTGGGCTGCGGTCAATGCCGGCGGCAAACACGTCGTGGTGCTGGGGACGGGCGCCGACGTGGTCTACCCGCGTTCGAGCGCGGGGCTTATTATGCGCACGCTCGATACGGGTGGCGCGGTCGTGTCGATCTCTCCGTGGGGCATGGGTCCGCGCAAGTTTGCCTTTCCGCGCCGCAATCGCGTGATCGCGGCCCTGTCGCAAGCCCTCTTTGTTTCCGAGGCGGGTATGCCTTCCGGGACGTTTTCTACAGCCGAGGCTGCTATGGATTTGGGGCGAGAACTTCTTGCCGTGCCGGGGTCGATCCTATCGCCCGAGTCGCGTGGCACGAATTACCTCATTGCGAACGGTGCCTGCTGCATCATCGACGAGGAATCTATCGAGATGGCTATCTCACGCATCTACGGCACCCTGCGCTACTCGCGCCCCGATGCTCCCGGCATTGCCGACCTGGATCCAACACAGCAGACCGTGATGCATGCGCTCATCGCCTCTCCGCTCAAGGTCGACGACATCGCGGCGCTCGTCTCGCTCGATGCTGTCGGCGTACTCAAACTCCTGGGTTCGCTTGAACTCGAGGGCCTTATCGAGCGCATGATGGATGGAAGGTATGCGCCCTCCAAGTTTGCCCTTCACGCCCAGACGCCCTTCGGTCACAATGGAAAACGTGTCAATTAGAAAGGTGTTTGCAGATGCAGTTCGATCAGGTGACGGTTATCGGTGGCGGTCTGGCGGGTTCGGAATGCGCGATCCAGCTGGCAGACCGCGGTTTTGCCGTTAGGCTGTGCGAGATGCGCCCCCAGGTTAGCTCCCCGGCTCACCATACCGATCACTTGGCAGAGCTCGTCTGCTCCAATTCGTTTAAGTCGACCCGTCCGGATTCCGCGGCTGGTTTGCTGAAGGCCGAGCTTGAGCGCATGGGTTCAGTCCTGCTCGATTGCGCCCATCGCGCGGCTGTTCCCGCCGGTGGCGCCTTGGCGGTCGACCGCGTCAAGTTTTCCGAGCTTGTCGAGGCCGAGGTTGCCGCCCGTCCCAATATCGAGGTCGTGCACGGCGAGGTCACACAGATTCCCGAGGGCCACGTGGTCATTGCCGCGGGCCCGCTGTGTTCACCGGCGCTGAGCGAAGAGGTCATGAAGCTCGTCGGTGGCGACGCCCTTGCGTTCTTCGATGCCGCGGCGCCGATCGTCGATGCCTCCACGCTCGATATGGACGTGCTGTTTTCGCAGTCGCGCTACGAGGAGCAGGGGAGCGGCGACTATCTCAACGCTCCGCTCAACAAGGAGGAGTACGAGGCCTTTATCGAGGCACTTACCACGGCCGACCGCGTGGTGCTCAAAGACTTTGAGGGCGGCGATCTGTTTCAGGCCTGCCAACCTGCCGAGGAAGTTGCGCGCACCGGCAAGGACGCCATTCGCTTTGGCGCCATGAAGCCCGTCGGCCTCACCGACCCGCGTACCGGACGTCGCCCTTGGGCGGCGATTCAGCTGCGTGCCGAGAACAAGGAGAAGACCGCCTATAACCTGGTGGGCTTCCAGACCAACCTGACCTTTGGCGAGCAGAAGCGCGTCTTCCATATGGTGCCGGGCCTGGAGAACGCTGAGTTCTTCCGCTACGGTGTCATGCACCGCAATACCTTTGTCGACGCCCCGCACGTGCTCGATGGCACCTTTGCCGTGCCTGGTACCGGCGTGCGCCTGGCCGGTCAGATCACCGGCACCGAGGGGTACATGGAAGCCGTGGCGACCGGTCTGCTCGCGGCGCTCAACACCTATGCCGAGGCTATCGGCGCCGCGGGCGTCGAGTTGCCCCGCGTGGGCGCCCTGGGCGCGCTCGTGGGCTATGCGACCGATCCTGCCACCGTGGGCTACCAGCCCATGCATGTCAACTTTGGCCTGGTGCCGCCACTCGAGGATGGTAAGCGCCGCAGCAAGCGCGACCGCTATCAGGCCTATGCGGACCGTGCGCTCGAGGCCCTTGATGCCTATCTGGCCACTCGTCCTGATCTGTTTGGAGGCGACCGGTCATAGCCTTTGACCTGTACGACACCGTCGACTCGTTTATCGCCTATATCGCACGTGTCGAGGGGCTTTCTCCCAATACGGTGACGGCCTATGGCTCGAGGCTGGAGCGCTTTGCTGCCTGGTGCGAGCGTGAGGATATTGATGCTTTCGCTGCCGACGTGCGCACCATTCGTCGCTATCTTGCTGAGCTTTCGCGTGAGCAGGTGGCTCCCCGAACGCTTGCGGCGCACCTGTCGGCTATTCGATCTCTCTATCGCTGGATGGCTGCCGAGGGGGTCGTGGAGGGCGATGTGGTCTCGGCAATTTCCTCGCCCAAGCTCCCGCGCGATCTACCTGGTGTGCTGACGACCCAACAGGTGGAGGCGCTGCTCAAGACGCCTGATACCTCAACACCCGCGGGACTGCGCGATGCGGCGATGCTCGAGCTACTCTATGCCTCGGGCGCCCGTATCTCTGAGCTCGCAGCACTCAATGTGGAGTCCATTGCGTGGTCCGAACGCACGCTGCGCCTGTGGGGCAAGGGGAGCAAAGAACGTATCGTCCCTCTGTATCGTCGTGCGCTCGAGGCGACGCGTCTCTATATTGAGGAGGGAAGGCCGGAGTTGCTCGCTCAGGCAAAGCGTCGTGACCCCGTTACCGGGCCGCATCCGTTGCTTATATCGGCGCGCGGTAATCGCATGAGTGCCGCCATGCTCAGGCGGCGGTTTCATACGCTGGCGACGCTCGCCGGCATGCCTGCCGACATCGCCCCGCATGCGATGCGCCATACCTTTGCGACCGACTTGCTCGAGGGCGGTGCGGACCTGCGCTCGGTTCAAGAGCTGCTGGGCCATGCGAGCCTGTCCACGACGCAGATCTACACGCATCTCACACCCGATCGGCTTAAGCGGGCTGTGGCTCAAGCCCATCCCCGCGGCGAATAGTGGCTGGGACGTCCCGCGCCGCGCTCAGGTGTGTGGTTTTGATTGCGGGTTGGCAGGAAGATGCATTCCTGCTATCATTCATCGGGTTGCTTCACGGCAACAGGTTTTTATCACGCACGCGCGGCTACTTCATACCGTGGTGCCCGGGCTTTGGTAGCACATGTCCGGGTTGGTTTTGGAGGATGACCCCGCGCGGAGGCAAACCACAGGAGGTTTAACATGGCTACCAAGATTAATATCCGCACCCTGCTCGAGGCCGGCTGCCACTTCGGTCACCAGACCCGTCGCTGGAACCCCAAGATGAAGCCGTTCATCTTCGGTGAGCGCAACGGCATCTACATCCTCGACCTCAAGCAGACCATCCTCGACGCCGACCAGGCCTACACCTTCGTCAAGAACGTCGCCAAGGGCGGCAACGTGCTGTTCGTCGGCACCAAGAAGCAGGCTCAGGAGGCCGTCAAGAACGCTGCTGAGCGCGCCAACATGCCTTACATCAACCAGCGTTGGCTCGGCGGCATGCTGACCAACTTCGTCACCATCCGCTCCCGCATCAACCGCATGGAGGAGCTCGAGGCCATGGTCGAGGACGGCCGCATGGCAGTGCTCCCCAAGAAGGAGCAGGCTGTGCTCGGCAAGGAGCTCACCAAGCTCCAGACCAACCTCGGTGGTGCCCGCGACATGAAGGGTCTGCCCCAGGCTCTCTTCGTCATCGACACCAAGCGCGAGGAGAACGCCATCAAGGAGGCTCAGCGTCTGAACATCCCCGTCGTCGCTCTGATCGACACCAACTCCGATCCCGACGAGGTCGAGTACGGCATCCCCTGCAACGATGACGCTATCTCTGCTGTCACCCTTATGTGCGAGCTCATGGCTGACGCCTGCCTCGCTGGCTCCGGCAAGGAGCAGGTCTCCGAGGCCGAGATGGCCGCTGAGCCCAAGGCCGAGTAAATCAGTCTTAGTTAATTCTTTTTCATCTCTTTGAAAGGAACCACAATGGCCCAGATTACCGCCGCTATGGTCAAGCAGCTCCGCGTGATGACCGACTCCCCGATGATGGAGTGCAAGAAGGCTCTCGTCGAGGCTGACGGCGACATGGACGCCGCTGTCGACGTTCTGCGTAAGAACGGTCTTGCCAAGGCTGCCAAGAAGGCTGGCCGTGAGACCAACGAGGGCGCTGTCGCCGCGTTCGTCTCCGAGGATGGCAAGACCGGTGCTCTGCTCGAGCTCTCCTGCGAGACCGACTTCGTTGGCTCCAACGCCAAGTTCACCGGCTTTGCTTCTAAGGTCGCTGAGGTTGTCGCTACCACCGAGCCTGCTGACGTCGACGCTCTGCTCGAGAAGCCGATGGGCGAGGAGACCGTTTCCTCCGAGCTCACCGAGATGATTCACATCATGGGCGAGAACATGAAGATCTCCCGCTTCGCTGCCCGCAAGGCCGAGAACGGCGCGCTCGCTTCTTACATCCACATGGGTGGTAAGATCGGCGTCCTCGTCGAGTTCGCCTTCGAGAAGGCCGAGACCGCTCAGGCTGAGTCCTTCAAGACCTTCGCTCACGACGTTGCCCTTCAGGTTGCCGCCGTCGCCCCGATCTGCGCTACCCGCGATCAGGTTCCGGCCGAGACCGTCGAGCACGAGAAGCAGATCTACATGGCCCAGGCTGCCGAGTCCGGCAAGCCCGAGGCTATCCAGGAGAAGATGGCTGTTGGCCGTCTGGAGAAGTTCTACAAGCAGTCCGTGCTCACCGAGCAGGAGTTCATCAAGGACAGCTCCCTCACCATCAAGAAGTACGCTGAGCAGGTCTCCAAGGAGCTCGGCGACACCATTACCGTCGTTGCCTTTGACCGTCTGGTCCGTGGCGAGTAAATAAGCTCTTGTAGCTGGTAATGAGCAGGCTGTGGGTTTTACTCACAGCCTGCTTTTTCATGGCTCTTATCAGAGCCTTTGATATCATATTGAGAGTCTAATTAAAGGAGGATCGCTTTGTCCGACATCCGATATAAACGAGTGCTTCTTAAGCTTTCCGGCGAAGCGCTGATGGGCGACGGCCAATATGGCATCGACCCCAAGGTTACCGATCATCTTGCCAAGCAGGTCAAGGAGCTGCTCGCCGTTGGCCATGAGGTCGGCGTCGTTGTCGGCGGCGGCAATATTTTCCGCGGCATGGCAGGCGCTGCCGGTGGCATGGAGCGTGCTCAGGCCGACTACATGGGCATGCTCGCGACCGTTATGAACGCGCTCGCCCTGCAGGATGCTTTCGAGCATAACGACGTTCCCTGCCGTGTGATGAGCGCTATCCAGATGAACGAGATCTGCGAGCCCTATATTCGCCGTCGCGCCATCAACCACCTTTCCAAGGGCAACGTCGTTATTTTTGCCGCCGGTTCGGGCAATCCGTACTTTACGACCGACACCGCCGCGGCTCTTCGTGCGTGCGAGATCGGCGCCGAGATTCTGATTAAAGCCACCAAGGTTGACGGCATCTACGACAAGGATCCCGTCAAGTGCGCCGATGCCGTCCGTTTTGACAAGATTACCTATCACGAGGTTCTCGTCCGTGGTCTGCAGGTTATGGATTCCACGGCTACGGCTCTGTGCCAGGATAACCGTATGCCTATTTTGGTCCTCAACATCGATGGCGAGGACACCGTCAAGCGCGCGCTCGCGGGTGAGCCCGTCGGCACGCTCGTCTATCAGGAGGATTAAGCATGGCAGAGAACATCACCGCCCATATGGACAAGTCGCTCGAGTCCCTCAAGCATAACTTCTCCAAGGTTCGTACCGGCCGCGCCAATGCCAACATTCTGTCCGACATCACCGTCGATTATTACGGTGTTCCCACGCCGGTCACGCAGGTTGCCGCCGTCAAGACCCCCGAGGCCCACATGCTGCTCATCGAGCCGTGGGACAAGGCGCTCATCAATGCTATCGTCAAGGCCATCGGCGCTTCCGATCTGGGTATTACCCCCAACTCCGATGGCACCGTCGTTCGTCTTCCGTTCCCGGCCCCCACTGAGGAGCGCCGTCGCGAGCTCGTCAAGGAGTGCCGCGAGTACGCCGAGCAGGCCAAGGTGTCTATCCGTAACATCCGTCGCGACTTTAACAACAAGCTCGAGCGCGATGAGGAGCTCACCGAGGACGATGTCCGTCGCGAGCAGGCCAAGGTCCAGAAGCACACCGATGAGTATGTCGCCAAGGTCGAGGAGCTTCTGAAGGAAAAAGAAGCCGAGGTCATGGAGATCTAAGGTGCAATACGACGAGCATAAACTGGTCGAGTACTTTGCCGACGCCCCTGCGGGCGTCGGTTTTTCCGACCTTGACCTCAATAACATTCCGCACCATATCTCGTGCATCATGGACGGCAACGGTCGTTGGGCCACGTCGCGCGGTCTTGCACGCACCGAGGGCCACAAGGCGGGTATCGTCTCGCTGCGCGAGATCATTACCGCCTGCGTGCGCCTGGGCGTCGACGTGCTTTCTGCCTATGCGTTTTCTACCGAAAACTGGAACCGTCCGCAGCATGAGGTAAACGTCTTGATGCATCTGTTTGCCAAGACGTTTATCGACGAGCTGCCGCTTCTGAAGCGCGAAAACGTGCGCGTTGTCTTTTTGGGTGACATTTCCGCGCTGCCCAAGAAGACCCGCGACGTTTTTGAACGCGGTCTTGCCGAGTGCGCCGATCACACCGGTATGACGCTGGCGCTTGCCGTCAACTACGGCGCGCGTGCCGAGATTACCCGCGCTGTCCGTCAAATCGCACTCGACACTGCCGCCGGTAAGATCGATCCTGCCGCAATTGATGACGACATGGTGGCTTCCCACCTCTATACCGCCGGTCTTCCCGATCCCGAACTTGTGATTCGCACCTCTGGTGAGCTGCGCCTTTCGAACTATCTGCTGTGGCAGGTGGCTTATTCCGAATTCTACGTCACCGATACCTATTGGCCCGACTTTGATCGTTGGGGCCTTGTCGACGCCATTTTGGCCTATCAGGGCCGTGACCGTAGGTTTGGTGGACTGAGCAAGACCGAGGAGGCTTAATCGTGTCCGATCGTCCCAAGGCATCTGCTCCCAAGACGCCAGTTTCCGCGGCGCCTGCGCGCAAGGCTGCCACTGCGGGAGCACCTGCAGCAAAGAGCGGCACCGGTTCGTGGCTGGCGGGCTTTATTACCCGTGCCGCCGCCGGTATCGTCTACGCCGTTGTCTTTATCCTGTGCCTGGTTTTGGGTATCGTGCCCACGGCCATCTTTGTTTCTGTCATGAGCGGTCTGTGCTGCTATGAGTTTTTCCGTATGACAAGGCTCGATGGCAAGATGGCTAACGAGCGCATGGGTATCGCTGCCGCCGTACTCTTTCCGCTGTCGGCGTTGGGCGATTCGATGTTGCTGAATGCCCTGCTTTTTGCCTTGATGCTCGCTGTGGGCATTTGGTATGTCTGGTCGCCGCGTACCCGCATCTCTGATGTGGCCGTGACGCTCATGGGTCCCATCTACACTGGCTTTATGCTGTCGGCTATCGTGCTGCTGCGCGATGCCGTGCCCGGTTTTGCCGGCGCCCTGCTTTCAGTGGGCGTTTGCGCGTCCCTTTGGGTCTCCGATTCGTTTGCCTACATCGTGGGCAGCCGTATCGGCAAGCACAAGATGGTTCCCAAGATCTCTCCCAAAAAGAGCTGGGAGGGGTTTGCCGGCGGCATCTTGGGCTCGGTTTTGATTTGGCTCATCCTGTGGGCGACGCACTTCTACAAGCTCAGCCTGCCCTATGCGCTGCTGTGCGGCGTGGTCGTGTCCATTCTGGGCGTTATCGGCGACCTTATCGAGTCGCGCATCAAGCGCGGTGTGGGCGTCAAAGATTCCGGCAACCTTATCCCGGGCCACGGCGGAATGCTCGATCGTAGCGATTCGCTTATCTTCGGCTGCATCACCGCGCGGCTGTTGCTGATGATCGGAGGCGTGCTGTAATGTCCTTCCAGACGACGTATGGCCCCGATGGACGCCTTCGCGTTGCCATCCTGGGTTGTACGGGCTCTATCGGCACCCAGGCGCTCGATGTGTGCCGCCAGCATGCCGATCGCCTGCAGGTGACGGCGCTGTCCGTTAACTCCAGTACCTCCGAGCTCGTTGCCGCTGCCCGCGAGTTCTCGGTTCCGGCGGTTGCCGTGGCCGATGTCGATCATGGCGATGACGCCGTGCTGCAGGAGTTGCCCGAGGGAACGAAGCTCGGCGTTGGCGCGCAGGCGGTTTGCGAGCTCGCGCATCGCGACGATGTCGACTGCGTGCTTGTCGCTATTGTGGGCGCCGCCGGTCTCGAGGCGAGCCATGCGGCCTTGACCTCGAATAAGCGCCTTGCCCTTGCCAACAAGGAGTCCCTCGTCGTCGGTGGCGACTTGCTTATGCCGTTGGCACAACCGGGCCAGCTTATTCCGGTCGACTCTGAGCATTCCGCCATCTACCAGTGCTATCTGGGGGAGAACCCGCGCGAGGCCCACTGCATTTGGCTCACCTGCTCGGGCGGTCCGTTCTTTGGCCGCACGCGCGACGAGCTC
>ERZ840096.3564-NODE-3564-length-10315-cov-3.115497_pt1 | contig 10315 bp, 8 predicted proteins | sample MGYA00519878_ERZ840096 | MGnify/ENA primary metagenome ERZ840096 (study PRJEB31850, sample SAMEA3708865) | human gut metagenome | biome: human gut; feature: human-associated habitat; material: faeces | place: China | collected 2014 ...
CTTATTGCAAGCGGCGCGCACCCGCGCTGTGTTTTGAACGCACGGGCCATGCTCTAAAAACTCGTCCAAAAAACCGCACGCCAAACACCCGTGCAAGCAAAAGGCGAGCCGACGGGCGAACCTGCAGATTGGAGCCTTATGAACGATTTTTCCTTCTACTCCCCCACCCGCTTTGTTTTTGGACGAAAAGCGACCGATAAGGTTGGCGAGACCCTGTCCTCCTCCGGATACCGCCGCGCGCTCATTGTCTACGGCCAGGGATCCGTGGTTCGCTTGGGCACGCTGGACCGCGTGGTGGCATCGCTTGACGCCGCGGGCGTGGAGCACGTTGAGCTGGGCGGCGTGCGCCCCAACCCGGAGATTGGCCTGGTGCGCGAGGGCGTCGAGCTTGCCCGCAAGCACGGCGTCGACGTCATCTTGCCCGTTGGCGGCGGCTCTGCCATGGACTGCGCAAAGGCTATCGCCCTGGGCGCGGTCTACGACGGCGACGTGTGGGACTTCTTCCGCAAGCGCGCCACACCCGCCGCACGTGTCGACGTCGCCTGCGTGGTGACCATCCCGGCATCCGGTTCCGAGGCCTCCAATTCCTGCGTTATCAGCAACGACGAGGAGCATCTTAAGTGCGGTATCAACACGGACCTTAACCGTCCGGTTATCGCCATCCTTGATCCGGAGCTTACCTTCACGCTGCCCGCTTACCAGACCGCCGCGGGCGTGACCGATATGATCGCCCATATCATGGAGCGCTTCTTCTCCGGCGAGCCCGCCGTGGGCGCAACCGACAACATCGCATGCGGGCTGGTGCGCGCCGCCATGGACGCCGCGCCCAAGGTGATGGAGAACCCCGAGGACTACGACGCCCGCGCCGAGATCATGTGGGTGGGCACGCTCGCCCATAACGGTCTTGCCGGCTGCGGCCTGGGCATCCCCGGTCTGCGCGACGGCGACTGGACCTGCCACGGCCTTGAGCACGAGCTGTCCGCACTGGACACCAAGATCACCCACGGCGCCGGCCTGGCCGTGATCTTCCCCGCCTGGATGCGCTATGTGTGGCGCGAGCACCCCGAGCGCTTCTTGGAATTTGGCTCCCAGGTCTTTGGCATCGAGCCGGTCGATCCGGAAGTGGACGAGCTCGACGTGGAGGTCACGCCCGAGCAGGCCGTTGAGTATGCGGTCGAGGCCACCATCGATGAGCTGCAGGAATTCTTTGTCTCGCTGGGCATGCCCCGCACGCTGTCCGAGTTTGGCGTTACCGAAGACGACATCGAGAAGATGATGCCCGGCCTTAAGATCAACCGCGGCGAGAGCTTTGGCAGCTTTATGAAGCTCACGCTGGACGATGCGCGCGAGATCTACCGCAGCGCACTGTAAGCGCCCCCGTTTTTGCAGACGGCACCGCGCCGTAACCCCGAGACGACGCTGCGCGAGCGCCGTCCGAGGACCCGCCGCCGGCTTCCAGCGCGAGCCCTACACCTTGAGACCCGCAATAAGGACGCTTTTCCAGATCAAAAAGGCTGGAGAAGCGTCTGTGGGTCTCATGAACACGGGGAGCTATTGATAGAGCCCTAATGCCCAAGCAGACCGGCTCGCCTCGCCCGCAAGCTGCTCCGGACGCACCATGAACAGCTGGCCCACGCGCTGCTCCAAGCTCATGTTGGCCAAAAGCTGCGTAGGCGACTCTGCCTGCGAAGAGCCGGGTGCGTCGCTCAAAACGCCAGAAGAGGCGACAGAAGAAGTGGAAGAAGAAGTGGACGAGGGAGAGGGAAAGCCGGTCGCTGGCGACCCGCTTTGCGCTGTGGGCGCGCACCCGGCAAGGGCGGCAGGAGCGATCGCGGCGGCTGCAAGCGCTCCGCGCCTTGAGATGCCCGTCTGTTTTAGCCAGCTATCAACGTAATTCACAGCAAGCCCTTTCTTGCATTTCTTGCGCTAGCCTGCCAAAAGAGCCTGGCGGGCCAGACCATGGACAACCCTCGCATGGGTATGGGAGTCGTTCAAACAAGATACGTACACCAAGCGGGGTAAAAGCGCACGGGTCTCAAATAACTGCGCGGGCTCAACGTCGGCTCGGCCTGCGTCTGACAAACCCGCGAGAAACGCAGGAGCTAGCTCATGGGGAACGTCATAGAGCGTCTCCAGGCAATCAAATGCGAATCCAGGGCAAATGCAATATACGTCTCCCCCGTCTTGCCGTGCCTCGCGCGCGAGCGCACCAAGCCGACTTGTGGTGAAGGGGCCGAGCCATGTCCTGTTGTCCTCAAAGGGCGATTGATAAGAAAGCGACCAACGTTCTCGAGGAATCCCCAGCGATCGCGCAACATCCTCACACGTCGACTCAACCTGAGAAGAATAAACATCGCCGGCCTCAACGTCCGTCAGCGGGATGGAATGGAAAGAGAATGCAACGCGGTCTTTTACCACGTTGAACCCGGCAGCGGCGACCGAGGAGGCAATCGCGTCCACATATGCCTGGTAAGACCCGTAGGATTCAACCTCGCGCGCGTCTGGAGACCAGCCCATCTCTTTAAGACACGAGCGTACCCTTCGAAGGGCCGACCCCGTGGTTGAATGGGCGCTTTGCGGATACAGGGGGATAACCGCCAGGCGCTGGCAGCCCTCCTGCCGCAAGCGCTCGAGCGCATCGCGAATGGAGGGATCGCCATATGACATGCCACAAACCACGCGACACCCCTCTGGAAAACCCGCACGGTCATCATCAAACATGCGTTGCACGCCGCGCGAAAGCGATTGCGCATACACAACAAGCGGCGAGCCTTTTTCTAGCCAGACTTCGCGATACTTTGCCGCCGAGGTCTTTTTTCTACGGGGCAATATGCACGCGTGCAAGATAAGCCACCATGGCAGCGCTGGCAGGGGGCGTACCGCGCCATCCATAAGGAACTCGGAAAGATAGGCGCCCACCGCCTGGGGCGTCGGAGCGGCCGGAGAACCCGTATTCACCAGCAAAACACCTGTCTTTTCTTGAATCATAACGGCTCCCTTTTAGGCCATAGCGCGGTCCCTTTTCCATATGGCGGCGTACAGGCGGCAGGCCTCTCGCAGCCGGCCCGTCCGTAATGCGCGCCGCGTTAGTAGAGCGAATACCAACCGTCGTGCTTTGCCACCGTCAAAGGCACGCTGAACAGGTCGCTCATGACTTCGCTGGTAAGCAGCCGCTCTTTGGAGCCATCAGCAAACACTGCGGCGTCCTTTATCAGCAGAATGCGATCGATTTCTGGGACGATGTCCTCTGGATAGTGGGTCACCAAAATGATGGAGCGGCCATCTTCCGCCAGGGTGCTCATAGTCTGTCGCAGATGGTACATGCCCTGCGGGTCAAGGCCGGTGCAGGGTTCGTCAAACACCAGCACCTGGGGGTCGCGAACAAGCTCGCGCGCCACCAGCACGCGGCGAACCTGGCCGGTAGAGAGCGTCATGATGTCGCGATTCGCAAGGTCGACTATACCCAGGCGCTCAAGAGCGTCCCGCGCCCGATCGCGCACCTGCCCATCCACGTTGACGCGCATGGGCAGGCCCAGCGTGCCAAACACACCTCCCATAACGATCTCGATCGCGGGCAGGTGGACGCGAACCTGATCGTGCATGGTGGCGCTGACAATGCCCAGCGAAGAGCGGATGTCCTCAAGCAACGGACGCGCCTGGCCGCGAAACCTCACCGGCGGCTCCTCGCGAAACAAAGGGAACACCTCGCGCGTAAGCAGTTGGATAAACGTGGATTTACCCGCGCCGTTGGGACCAAGCAGCGCCACATGCTCGCCCTCGTCCAATGAAAAGTCAGCAACGTGCAAAATGGTCTTGCCCGCACGCACCACCTCGGCGTCGCGAATCTGGAACAACGGCGCAGATGCGCAGCTGCCGGCCTGAGTCAACATGAAGCCCTCCCCCAAGTTGTAATGAATTGTCTGCTATCCTACCCCTAACCTTATGGCACAACCTCCGCGCGAAAGAAGTTAACCATGTCAGAAATGCTCACCTTAGAGGCGTTTGAAGAGGCCTCGATCAAGGTCAAGGAAGTTACGCAGGAGACCAAGCTGGTCGAGAGCCCCTACCTTACTGCCGCAACGGGCAACCGCGTATGGCTCAAGCCCGAGAACATGCAGCGCACCGGAGCCTACAAGGTTCGCGGCGCGTACTACAAGATTTCCACCCTTACGCCCGAAGAGCTCTCGCGCGGCATCATCACCGCCAGCGCCGGCAACCACGCCCAGGGCGTCGCCTTCGCCGCCACGCGCGCGGGCGCGAAATCCATAGTGGTCATGCCCACCACCACGCCGCTCATCAAGGTCGAGCGCACCAAGGACTACGGTGCCGAGGTCGTTCTTCACGGCGACGTCTATGACGAGGCCTGCGAATACGCCATGCACCTGGCCGAGACCGAGGGCTACACCTTTATCCACCCCTTCAACGACCCCGTTGTCGCCACCGGCCAGGGCACCATCGCCATGGAGATCGTGCAGGAGCTGCCGCTTGTCGACACCATCTTGGTCCCCATCGGCGGCGGCGGGCTCTCCTGCGGAGTCTCCACCTTCGCCAAGCTCTACAACCCCAAGATCCGCGTCATCGGCGTTGAGCCAGCGGGCGCGGCGTGCATGAAGGCCTCCGTGGAAGCGGGCCATGTGGTCAAGCTCCCCGCAGCGAGCACCATCGCGGACGGAACCGCGGTCCTTGAACCCGGCGACCTGGTCTATCCGTATGTCCGCGACAACGTTGACGAGATCATCACGGTCGAGGACGAGGAACTCATCGTGTCGTTCCTGGATATGGTCGAGAACCACAAGATGGTGGTGGAGAACTCCGGCCTGCTCACCGTAGCGGCGCTGAAGCACCTCCCTCCCGAGAACAAGCGCGTTGTCTCCATCCTCTCCGGCGGAAACATGGACGTCATCACCATGTCCTCCGTGGTGCAGCACGGCCTGATCCAGCGCGGGCGCATCTTCACGGTCTGCGTGCTACTGCCCGATCGACCCGGAATGCTCTTAAGCGTGGCGAGCATCATCGCGCGTGAGAACGGCAACGTCATCAAACTCGAGCACAACCAGTTCGTCAGCACCAACCGCAACGCCGCCGTCGAGCTGCGCGTCACGGTCGAGGCATTCGGCGAGGACCACAAAAGGCAGATTGTCGACGCGCTCGAGGCAGGCGGCTTCGACCCGTCCATCGTCCAAACATCGCTATAGTCTCTTCGGTAGGCAGCGTTATTTTTCGGCCGGCGGACACTTTGTTACAAAGAAGTGTCCGCTGGGTCTTTTTTATTGCACCACGCTAAAGCGCCCTGTAAAGTTTGCCCCAATGAGCAAATGCGAGGACAGGGCGAGTACGCGCCGCATCCATCCCACAGCAAGCGGGCAGTTTGAGAACCCGCGGTGGACGGCGAAGAAAAGACCCTCGAGCAGTCTTGGCAACGCAGCCGTCGCCCGCGGTCATCCCCGCGAAGGACGGACTCGCCAGTACCCAAGACCGGCCGCCACCGTTACCGGCATCGAGCGACGCGCACTTCCGCGGCCTCGCATTTCTCCCACCCGCAATAACGCGCAGGCGTTTTTTGGAAGAGAGCGAGGACAAGGATGCAGCTGAGAAGCGATGCCATCAAGAAGGGGCTGGCCAGAGCGCCGCATCGCAGCCTTCTCAAGGCCGATGGATTGACGGATGAAGAACTCGATCGACCGCTGGTCGCCGTTGTCTCGTCCCAAAACGAAGTCATTCCCGGGCACATCCACCTGCAGCAGATCGCAGACGCCGTCAAAGCGGGCGTTCGCCTTGCCGGCGGCACCCCCCTGCAGGTCAACACCATTGGCGTATGCGACGGCATCGCCATGAACCACGAGGGCATGCACTATTCGCTCACCAGCCGCGAGGTCATCGCGGACTCGGTCGAATGCGCCGTGCAGGGCCACCAGTTCGACGCCATGGTCCTCATCCCCAGCTGCGACAAGATTGTTCCCGGCATGCTTATCGCAGCGTGCCGTTTGAACATTCCCACCGTTCTCATCTCCGGCGGCCCCATGCTTGCCGGCCGCGGCCGCTGTGGCGAGCAGACCGACCTCAACACGCTCTTTGATGCCGTGGGCCAGGTAACCGCCGGAACCATGACGCAAGAGGAATGCCATTGGCTCGAGGAGACCGCCTGCCCCACCTGCGGAAGCTGTTCGGGCATGTTTACCGCCAACTCCATCTGCTGCCTGTCCGAGGCCCTTGGCATCGCGCTTCCCGGTAACGGCACCGTTCCGGCCGTCTACTCCGAGCGCATCCGCCTGGCAAAGCGCGCCGGCATGAAGGTGATGGACCTTCTAGAACAGGGCATCTGCGCTCGCGACCTTATAAACCCCGCATCCATTCATAACGGCATGGCGCTCGATATGGCTTTTGGCGGATCTACCAACACCATGCTCCATCTCACGGCTATCGCCCATGCGGCCGGCTGCCCCGTCACCATGGACGATTGGGACCGTGTTTCAGCGACCACGCCCAATATCGTCCGCATCGCCCCGGCGGGTCCCTTGCACATCCAGGACCTTAACAACGTGGGCGGTGTTCCCGCCATCATGCACGAGCTTTGGAGCGCCGGCGTGCTCGACACCAGCGCACTCACCTGCATGGGGCCGCTCGCAGACATCGTCCAAACCTATCCGCAGGCGGATGGCGAGGTGGTCCGCAACCACGCAAACCCCTACTCTCCCGACGGCGGCCTTAAGGTTATGCGCGGCAACCTCGCACCGGACTGCGGCGTGGTCAAGAAGAGCGCCGTCTCCCAGGATATGCACTACCACCAGGGGCCCGCTCGCGTATTCGAGAGCGAGGAAGAAGCCTGCACCGCCATCTTTGGCGGCCAGATCAACCCCGGCGACGTAGTGGTCATTCGCTATGAGGGACCGGCCGGCGGCCCCGGCATGCGAGAGATGCTCACCCCCACCAGCGCCATATGCGGCATGGGCCTGGACAAATCCTGTGCGCTCATCACCGACGGTCGATTCTCCGGCGCCACCAAGGGCCCAGCCATTGGCCACGTGAGCCCAGAGGCCGCAGCGGGCGGCCCCATCGCCCTGGTGCAAGACGGCGACGTTATCACCATCGATATCGATGCGGGCACGCTCACCCTTGAGGTGGACGAGGACGAGCTGGCGCTTCGCCGCGCCGCTTGGCAGCCGCCCGCACCCAAGTACACCACCGGCGTGCTCTCACGCTATGCCAAGCTGGTAACCAGCGCAGATAAGGGGGCGTACCTCTCATGACAAACCTGGATGAAAAACTCGCCCGCCGCCAGCGCGCTATAGAGGGCAAGCCCTTTGGGCCGGGCAGCGCCACGGAGCATGAGGGCAAGACCATGTCCGGCGCGCAGGCCATCATCGCAAGCCTTGAGGCCGAAGGCGTCGACACCATCTTTGGCTATCCCGGCGGCCAGGCCATCAAGATTTACGACGCGCTGTATGACTCAAAGAAGATTCGCCACGTACTGGCCCGCCACGAGCAGGGCGCCACGCACATGGCGGACGGCTACGCGCGCGCAACCGGCAAAGTCGGCGTAGTCCTGGTCACCAGCGGGCCGGGCGCCACCAACACCGTAACCGGCATCGCAACCGCCTTTATGGATTCCGTGCCCCTGGTGGTTATCACCGGCCAGGTAACACGCGGCGTCATCGGCACGGACGCATTCCAGGAATCCGACATTGTCGGCATCACCATGCCCGTGGTCAAGCACAGCTTTTTGCTGCAGTCTTGCGACGACCTCACCCGCACATTCCGCGAGGCCTTCTACATCGCCTCCACCGGTCGCCCCGGCCCCGTGCTGATCGACATCCCCAGCGACCTCTCGGGCTCCCAAATGGTCTTCCACTACCCGGATTCTATAAGCATTCCCAGCTACAAGCCCACCTACAAGGGCAACGCCAAGCAAGTGCGCCAGGCCGCGAACCTGATAGAGTCCGCCAAGCGCCCGTTGATCTACGCTGGCGGCGGCATTGTCTCAAGCCACGCCTGCGCCGAACTGACGCAGCTGGCGGAGCACATGCGCATCCCGGTGGTTACCTCGCTTATGGGCAAGGGCGCCATGCGCTGCTCCAATCCGCTCAACCTGGGACCCGTGGGCATGCACGGCTCCAAGTACGCCAACATGGCGGTCACCGAATGCGACCTGCTCATCGCCGTGGGCGCGCGCTTCTCCGATCGCGTCACCGGCAAAGTCTCCGAGTTCGCGCCGCACGCCAAGATCATCCACATCGACATCGACCCGGCGGAGATCGGCAAGATCATCGACCCGGCCGTCCCCATCGTGGGCGATGCCAAGGTGGTGCTGGGCGCAATCTGCGATCGCCTTGCAAAAGACGGCGCCGCACCTATCGATCAAGAGTGGGAGAAGACCGTCTTTTCTTGGCGCGATCGCTGGCCGTTCTACGCCGCAGACTTCGCTGACTATCCGGACAAGATCGCACCGGAAATCGTCCTCTCCAAACTGTCCGATAAGCTAGATCCGGAGGCTTCGATCGTCACCACCGAAGTAGGACAGCACCAGATGTGGGCGCACCAAAATATCCATCGCGAGCACGCCCGCACCTTCATCTCCTCGGGCGGTCTGGGCACCATGGGCTTTGGCTTCCCCGCGGCCATCGGCGCTCAGATCGGCTGTCCGCAAGACCAGGTGGTTTGCATCGCAGGCGACGGTTCCTTCCAGATGAACTCGCAGGAGATGGCCACGGCCGCCATCAACCGCGTACCCCTTAAGGTAGTCATCATCGACAACCGTGCTCTCGGTATGGTCCACCAGTGGCAGAGCCTCTTCTATGACCATCGCTTCTCCTTCACGGAACTGGATGCCAACCCGGACTTCGTGAAGTTGGCTGACGCATATGGCTGGCAGGCCATGCGCATCGAGCATCCAGACCAGGTCGACGAGGCGCTCGATACCATGCTCACCTCCGACGGCCCGTTCCTGCTCGACGTCATCATCCCAACCGAGCAGACCGTCTACCCCATGGTCGCCCCCGGCGCCGCGCTCGACGACATCATCGGCGCGCTCGACGTCACCCTAGGCGGCGTGCGCGTCAGCGAAAAGGGCTTTGGTTCAACGCCCTCTCCATTTGCAAATAAGGAGGACGAGTAACCATGATTCACATCCTCTCCGTTCTCGTCGAGAACAAAAGCGGCGTTCTGTCACGCGTCACGGGCATGATCAGCCGTCGCGGCTTCAACATCGAATCGCTGACCGTCGCCCCTACCGAGGACGAGACCCTTTCTCGCATGACCATCATTGTGGAAGCGGACGAGGTGAGCTTCGAGCAGATTACCAAGCAGCTTCACAAGCTCGTCGCGGTGTACAAGATCTCCGACCTCACCCATTCCGATGCCATCGAGCGCGAGCTTGTTCTATTCAAAGTTCAGGCCCCGCCCGAGCGTCGCCACGAAATCATCGAGATCGCCGGCATCTTCCGCGCCAACATCGTCGACGTGGGCAAAAACACGCTCACCATCGAGGCGACCGGAACCGCCAGCAAACTCGATGCCATGGAGGACCTCTTCCGAAGCTACGGCATCAAGCAGCTCACCCGAACCGGCAAGATCGCCATGTCGCGCGGCGCGCACGATCAGTAAGCGCTCTCACCAACCGTCTCACCAAGCGCGCCCGCGCTTATGAGAAATAGGCTTAACGCAAGCCATGCACACACAAACACCAGCAGGCACGTATGTAAGGAGAACAAGGAAATGGCAGTTACCGTTTACTACGACCAGGATTGCAAGCCCGAGGTCATCCAGGGAAAGAAAATCGCCATCATCGGCTACGGCTCTCAAGGCCACGCCCACGCGCTCAATCTCATGGACTCCGGCTGCGACGTCCGCGTCGGCTTGCGCGAGGGCTCCTCGTCCGCTCAGAAGGCTGCCGAGGCCGGCCTCAAGGTCATGGGCATGGCAGAGGCCGCGGCCGAGGCCGACGTCATCATGATCCTCACCCCCGATGAGACCCAGCCCAAGGTCTACGAAGAGTTCATCGCTCCCAACCTCAAGGCCGGCGATACCCTGGCCTTCGCCCATGGCTTCAACATCCACTACGGCTACATCAAGGCTCCCGAGGACGTCAACGTCATCATGTGCGCCCCCAAGGGACCCGGACATATCGTTCGCCGTCAGTTCACCGAGGGCTCCGGCGTGCCCGATCTGGCCTGCGTGGCCCAAGACGCTACCGGCGATGCCTGGGATATCGCCCTGGCCTATTGCTGGGGTGTCGGCGGCGGCCGTTCCGGAATCCTCAAGGCGACCTTTGCCCAGGAGACCGAAGAGGACCTCTTTGGCGAGCAGGCTGTTCTCTGCG
>ERZ840096.3568-NODE-3568-length-10293-cov-2.675913_pt1 | contig 10293 bp, 4 predicted proteins | sample MGYA00519878_ERZ840096 | MGnify/ENA primary metagenome ERZ840096 (study PRJEB31850, sample SAMEA3708865) | human gut metagenome | biome: human gut; feature: human-associated habitat; material: faeces | place: China | collected 2014 ...
CCTCTTCCGGCGGCAGAAGGGTCAGATATGTTGTGCGCTTCAAGGCAGTTTCTCCATGCGCGTATGCCCCGCGGGGCGTGTTTCAGCGAAAAAGCTCCACCATGACCAGCTCGCCGGCGTCGTAACCCTCCCAGTTTTCCGGGCAGACCAGCAGGCCGTCCGCGGCGGCCATGCCGGAAATAAGCCCGGAAGCGCCCATGATGGGTTCCGCCGCGTAGCGAGGCCGCAGACCAGCAACGGCTGCCCGCTCCTGCTCCGCGCCGCACAGGGCGCGCAGCCTGACGCGCAGGTAGTCGCGCCTTCCCTGCGCGGAAGCTACGGAGCGAACCAGCACGGCCGGGAGCGCTGCGGGCGTTTCCGGCACGGCCCCGCCCTGCAGATGGGCCAGCAGGGGGGCCAAAAAAACGCGGGCGCAGATGAGCGCGCTGGTGGTGTGGCCAGGCAGGCCCACCAGAGCGACCACGCGGCCCGCCATAACAGATCTGGCCAGAATAAACGGCTTGCCGGGGCTGATGGCCGCCCCGTGCACCAGCAGGCTTGCCTGCGGCAGGGAGGCGAAGATTTCCACCGTGTGGTCGCGCATGCCCGCGGAAGAACCGCCGGAAACCGCCACCACATCGTATTCCTGCGCCAGGCGTGCCACGGCCGCCTGCAGGGCCTGGGCGTCGTCCCGCACCAGCCCGGCCCGCAGGGCGTCGGCTCCGGCCTCGCGGCAGAGGGCTGCAATACTGTGGGCGTTGACGTCGCGAACCTTGCCGGGCGGGGGCGTCTCCGCACTGGGGACAACTTCGTCCCCGGTGGAAAGCACCGCCACGCGCGGCCGCCGCCGCACGCCCACCCCGCTGACGCCGAAGGCCGCCAGCAGGCCCAGATCCTGGGGCCGCAGGCGCTGCCCGGCCTGCAGCAGCACATCGCCGGCCGCGGCGTCGTCGTCGCGCAGGATGACGTTGTCGCCCGGGGCCTGGCTGCGGGTTAATTCCACCAGATTGCCTCCGGCCGGGCGGGAATATTCCACCATCACCGCGCAGTCCGCGCCCTGCGGCAGCATGCCGCCAGTCAGGATGCGCGCGGCCTGGCCCTCCTGCAGAACCACCTCCGGCACAACGCCCATGGGGCAGTCCGCCACGCATTCTACCAGGGCGGGGCTGCCCTCCTGCGCGCCGAACACATCCCGCGCGCGCACGGCAAAGCCGTCCACGGTGGCGCGGTCAAAACCCGGCAGCGCTTCCGGGGCCGCAAAAGACCCGGCCAGACGGCGCCCCAGGGCCGCATCCAGCGGGACGGCCTCTTCCTCTAGAACAGGAAAGGACCGGATATGCTCAAGGACGGATTCAACGGATTGTAAGGTCAAAAAAGGCTTCACCCGGCCCTCCGGTTGGTGTGCGCGACGGTGGAAGCAGGGGGGATTGTGGCCCAAACCCGGCCAAAGGGCAAGCAAAGCCGCCTGCGCTGTACCGGGAGCAGTGGGTCACTTGGGCGGCAGGCGCAAAAGGGCACGGCGGCCCATACAAGGAAAGGGAGCCCCCCGCAGGAAGCTCCCTTTCTTGTTCAACACGGTTCCGACACTTTTATCCGTTCAACTGTCGCGATATTTCCAGCGCCTTGGCCTGCGCCTCAAAGTCGGCAAAGCCGGAATGGTGCAGGGCGTCCAGCACAGTTTCGTCCCAGTTCCAGGTGGCGTAGATGACCGGCTTGTGGAAGGTGGAGCGGAAGCCCTGGAGCTCAGCGCGGTAGAAGTCTTCCTTGGGCGTGTCCAGGTGTTCGCGGAACTGCTCGTGGCGGCGTTGCAGCTCGCCCTCGTACCATTCCTGAATATCCTGGGGTTCCTTGTATTTTTTGAGGATGTGCCCGTAGCCGTTGCGCTCCATGAGGTCGGCCAGACGCTTGTGGTGCTGCTGGCCGAGCCAGGTTCCCAGTTGGGAAGCGGGAAGGTTCTCCCCTTCCACCGCGGCGATGTCGAACACGGTCTGGTAGTAGGTATCCGGCACCACAGAGGCGGAGGTGATGCCCGCAATGGCCACAAGGCCGCGCAGGATGACGCTGTTGGAAACGCCCTGACCGCAGAAGCCTACCTTTTTGCCGTACTTCTGGCCGGTGAAGATGCTCACCAGGATAGCCCAGACCACGGCGGGGTCTTCCTCGTCGTAGATGTGGGACAAGCGGGCGTTGTCGCGGTCCGTGGCCAGAACCATCTGGGTCATGTCGTTGGAGCCGATGGAGAAGCCGTCAAACTCCGAAATGAACTGCTTGGCCAGAATGGCGTTGGAAGGCAGCTCGGACATGAGGATGATCTTGAGGCCGTCCTCGCCGCTGCGCAGGTTGTGCACGGTGTCGAGGTAGCCGCGCATGGCACGGGCCTGTTCCAGCGTGCGCACGAAGGGCAGCATGAGCTGGAGGTTGTGCGCGCCGTAAGCCGAGCGGGCCAGCTTGAAGGACTCGATTTCCCAGTCGTGGATATTGCGCGAGACGCCGCGGTAGCCCAGCATGGGGTTGTCTTCCACATGCTCAAAGAGGTTGCCGCCGAGCAGGTTGCGGTACTCGTTGGTCTTGAAGTCGGTGGTACGGTACACGATGGGCTTGCCGTAGAAGGCCATCGCAAACAGGGCCAATCCCTGAGACAGCGTCTGCACGTAGTGGTCGTGGCCGTTCTTGTGGCCGCGGGCGCGGATGAGCGTGCCGATTTCGCCGGGGATGGAACGCAGGGCGGCGATTTCCTTGGCGAGGCCGCAGCGGGCGCCCACGTCTTCACGCAGCGCGGCGATCTGGCGCAGGGTTTCCTGCACCGCCGGATTGAGCGCGGCGTAGCTGACCTGATCGCCGATTTCCTTTTCGATGGCGGCGCGGCGCGCCTTCACTTCGGGGGAATCGCCGGACAGGGCCAGCAGTTCGGACTCGTAGCCCATGATGATGCGGACGTGTTCGGCCAGATCCGCGGACGTCTCCAGCGTGCTGTAGAAGCGCGCGGCACGTTCGGTGTATTCGTCCAGCAGCTTTTCAACTTCGCGCATGCGCCGATACACGGCCATGATTTCGTCGGGATTGCGGAGGTCGTCCTTTTTGCCGAGCTTTTCCAGTTCTTCCGCGAAGCCGGTGATGTTGCCGACGTGTTCGCGGAGGCGGAGATCCAACGACACGAGGCCAGCGTCAAGCTGTTCGCGGATGGTCTTGCGCAACTTGGAGTCCAGTTCGCCGATCTTCTTCTGGACGAGGCGTTCCAGTTCGCCGTTGTCGAAGGCTTCCAGCGCGGCAGGGTGCACGCCCACGTTGCCGAGCATGAATTCGGCGCGCAGCAGGCCCACTTCAAAGTCCGGCACGTTGCGGAGGCGGGACAGGAACAGGGCCTGCCCGATGTCCGCGAGCACGAGGCCGACTCGAGTTTTCGTCTGGGGCAGGGCTTCCACGTCCATTTCGCCGCCGACTTCATGCAGCGGGAGCAGGCCGCGGTACACGCGCCCACGGGTGCCGTCGACGGTGACGTCCAGACCGTCCAGAGCCTGAAGGGCCGTGGGGTTCTGGATGCCGATGACCGCGGCGATGCCGAGTTCGCGGGAGGTGATGGCCGCGTGGCTGGTGTCGCCGCCCACGTCGGCGAGGATGGCGGAGGCCACGCGCATACCGGGAACCATATCGGGGTCGGTACGTTCGGCGGCGAGGATTTCGCCCTTACCCACGCGGTTCAGTTCCAGCGCGGAGCGGAGGAAGCGGACCTTACCCTGTCCGGCACCACGGGAGGCCCCGTTACCGGTCAACAATATCTCGGCGGCAGCGGCGGCCTTGGGCTCCACTTCGCGGCGGCGCATGAAGATGGTGTGGGGATGCAGGGCCAGTTCTTCATTCCAGCGTGTTTCGGGGCGCGCCTGCACGAACCACAGCATACCCTTGGAGTCGATGCAGAACTCGGTGTCCATGATCATGCCGTCGTAGGCCTTGCTCACGGCGCGCACGCCCTTGGCGACCTGCTCGGCCTGCGTGGGGGTCAGGGCCCAGAGCATACACTCGCGTTCCGGAACGGGCACTTCCTTGGTGCCGCCGTTTTCGTCATAGACGATCTTCATGGTTTTGCTGCCCATGAAGCGGATCACGACTTCGCTGCCGTCGTCCTTCTGGTAGACATACAGCTTGTCGGGCGTCACGCGGCCGCCCACCACGGCTTCACCGAGGCCGTAGCTGGTGTCGATGCTCACGAGGTCCTTGCGGACGGTGCCGCGGCAACCCGTGGCGGTGTCGGCGCTGAACGCCGTACCGGACACCACCGGATTGATCATGCGCATGATGCACACGGAAAGGGACGTGTTCTCGATGGACCATTCCTTCTTCGCCTGCGCGGCAAGCTCTTCCTGGCCCGTGGTTTCGGACTGGGTCAGAGCATCGAGGATGGCTTCCCGGCGGTAAATCATGGAGCGCAGGTTATAGGCCGAGGCGCAGTCCCACAGGTACGCGGTGGCCACTGCGTCGTCGCCGACCATGTTCAGGAAGGTGTCCTGAAGGCCCGCGAAGGCTTTCTTGCGGGAGTCCTCACCGGCGGCGGAGGAACGCACGGCCACGGGCACGTCGCTTTCCTGCGCCTCGGCGCAGATGTCGCGGTAGGCGGAACGGACGGCCTTGTCGACGCGTTCGGGCAGGGGGCAGGACAGGATGGCGGCCTGCACCATGACGGAACGCTTGCGGAGCTGGTCGATGCCTTCCTGCGAGGAGGCGAAGCCGTCGACCACGTTGTTGACGAACGTGCGCAGGCGGATATGCGGCAGTTCCGGATCGGCTTCGGAAGCCTTGCGGATCTCGGCTGCGACGGAACGCACGAATTTCGGCAGGAACTCGTGATCCTTGGTGACTTCGGGGGAAGCCCAATCGATGCGGTTATAGGCTTCGTCGACCATGGAACGGATCAGCGCCGCGCACACCTTGCATTCGTCGAGCACGATGTGGAACGCCACGGACGAAATGGCGCGGAACTGAGGAATGCGAACGCCTTCAACCCGGCTGATCAGTGCCGTGTTGTAGTTTTTGCCACCCACCAGCAGCTCGGCGTCCTCGCCGATCCGCACGATGTCCGCGCCGGTCAGGACCAAGCGCTTGAGAAGATCTTCCACCGGAACCTCGTCTTGTCGGTTTTTGGTTGCGGAAGGAGTTTTCGTCATGAGGATTGCCTCCCAGGCTCTCTCTTCGTATCGGTTGATGTCCCTTAGATCCGGCTGAGCCGTTCCCCGCAGTAGGGACAGAACTCGATGTCATTCATGGGCAACGGACGACTGCACGCCTCGTTGGTGCAGATGCGCGGAACCGGCCCGAGCTCCACGATGAGCTCGCCTTCGCGGACGGTTTCCATCTTCCTGGTTTCCTTGTAGTCGGCGGTCTTGAGCACACGCTTGACGATGCCGGCCACAGGAGCCAGAACGGCTTTTTCCTGCTTCATGATGGACACGTTGAACAGTTCTTCGCCCTCCTCGACGATATCGCCGGGATGGACGTACATCACCCAGAGGTCGCCGTTGCTCGGCGCGCCGACCTGATACTTGTCCGCAGGATCGGCCATCACCGCGCCCCCGGCACCGCCGTTCTTGGGCGGGGCGACCTTGATGAGCTGGCTGAAGATTTCCGAGTCAAGCACGAAGCGGACCATGGATTCGCCCGCGTCGTTGGCCGGGGACATGCTCACCAGCAGGAACTGGTGCGGCTTGCCGGACGTATCCACAAAGTTGATTTCCTCGCCGACGGAGCAGCCTTCAAACCAGACGGGCAGCGGCAGCCGGTTGGGATCGCCGTATTTGGCACGGAACTGAACCGTCTTCACGGCGTCGCCGGGATGGTTCAGGTACATGACCATTTCTTCTTCCGTGGGTTCGCGCTTGATGATGTCGCGGAACGCCTTGCGCTCAGCCTCAATGTCCATGTCGGTGAGCTTTTCCAGCGGCGAATGCGTGGTCCGGTCGGCAATGGCCTGCTTCCATGCGTTGCCGAACGCGCTCTCATACACCCAATCCGGCGGGAAGCCCAGAGGCAGCTTGCCGAATTTGCCCAAAAGGAGGTTGCGGAACGCGTCGTTGCAATCCTGATAGAGGGCGAGGCGGGCCGCGCGGGTGCCTTCGCTGAGTTCGGCTTCGTCGGGCACGTCGTTGACGCGATCAAGCACGCCGAGCAGGTATTTGACCTCTTCTTCGCCGCCGCGCTTGTACGCGCCGGTCACGGCGAGGAACGCGGTGTTCCACGTGATCTGGGAACCGGGGGTCACGTCGTGGTAACGGACGAGCTTGCGGGTCCCGGCAAGGAACTTGAGCATGTAGGGCAGCAGGTGGATGTAGCCCTGCTTGAGCGCGCCTTCCTGCGACGAGGAGGTCGCGCCGCCGGGCATGGCGTGCTCGGTCACGTCGTTGTCGATGCCCTGGAAGTACGGAGCGCAATAGCGGTCGTAGTAGGGGATGACCTGCTTGAGCACGAAGTTGGCGTCGCGCACCATATCCTTGTTCATGGCGGTCTTGAGGCCGAGTTCGCCTTCCATGTAGGCAGCGGTGGCGAGGGTGTCGCCCTGGCCGTAGCTGCGGACGCACGCGCCGAGGTTCGTATCCACGATCTGGACGCCAGCCTTGGCAGCCGCGCCCACGGAGGGAACGAACAGGCCGTCCGTCATATGGCGGTGGTAGTGCAGCACCAGCTCGGGCCACCGTTTGCGCAGCGCCGTGACCACTTCGGTCATGAAGCGGGGCGGGCATACGCCGGCCATGTCCTTGAGGCCAAGGATGATATGGCGGGAGACTTCCTTTTCGCTCATGCCTGCCACATCGCCGCACACGGAGAGGACGTTCTCGGCCACGCCAAGGTAGTGAGCAACGTCAAAGCCGTTGGCCCACGACATGGAAATGGCGGGTTCGAAGACCACGTCCCTGCGGCTCAACGCGACTTCGGCGAAGGGACGCATGTTGTCGATGTGGTTCAGGAAGTCGAAGCAGCGGATGATCTGGAAGTTGTCGCAGATCATTTCGCCGGTCAGGCGCATGAGGTTCTTGGGCTGCGGGCTGTAGCCGAGCACGTTGGTCGAGCGGATCAGGATCTGCTTGAGGGTCTTCGGGGCGAACTTGTTCCATTCCTTCGCCTCGGTGAAGGGGTAGGTCATGTTCGCCATCATGGCGACGTGGAAGTGCGCGCCGCCGCCGTTCTCAAGGGAGAAAAAGCCGCAGTTGTCCAGGTAGGGCCCCACGAGGCGGTCTTCGGCGAGGCGGAAGCGGTTGCCGCTGTTGGACTGGGTGCTGTCGCGGGTGGTCGTGTCCGTGAAGTGGACACGGCCGCTGTCGCGGACGTAATCGAGCAGGGCCACGCGGTCGCCGTGCGGATAGGGAGAGGGCTCTTTGCGTACTTTGGAGGGGATGGCAGGGAGCACCACATCCTGACGCGGCAGGCGGGGCGTGGTGTGGGAACGGTATTCGCCGAGCTGGACGAAGGGGTTGTAGCCCTTGGCCGAGATTTCCGCGATGAGCTTGGCGAGGCGTTCGCTTTCCGGCGCGAGGTCGGCGTATATCATGAGCTCGGGCGCGGACGGGATGAAGCCCGTGTCGAACATGCCCGCCCGGAAGGCCGGGTGCTTGAGGACCTGACGATAGAAGGGGATCGTGGTCTTCACGCCGCCGACCATGTATTCGGTCAGGGCGCGGTCCATGATGCCGAGCACTTTCTGCCAGTCGCGGCCATAGGCGATGAGAAGCGAACCGGCGGAGTCGTAGTTCGGGGGGAACTCGTACCCGGCGGAAAGGTTGGAGTCGATGCGCACGCCGGGGCCGCCGGGCGACACGTAGCGGGTAATCAGGCCGGAGTTCGGGGCGAAGTTGTTCTGCGGGTCTTCGCAGTTGATGCGGACCTGCATGGCGAAGTGGGACGGCTTGGTGTTTTCTTCGGTCAGGCGCAGCTTCGCGCCGAAGGCCACGGCGATCTGCTCTTCGACGAGGTCGACGCCGTAACGGCTTTCGGTGATGCCGTGTTCCACCTGAAGGCGGGTGTTCACTTCGATGAGGTAGGGTTCACCCTGCGGGGTGACGAGGAACTCCACCGTGGCGAGGGAGTAATAACCCACCTCGCGGACCAGCATACGGGAGTATTCCTTCAGGCGTTCGCGCAGCTCGGGCGTGATGCCCGCCCACGGGGACGGGGTGATTTCCACGAGCTTCTGGTGGTTGCGCTGCACGGAGCAGTCGCGTTCGTCAAAGGCGAACACGTTGCCGTGCTGGTCGGCGATGACCTGGATTTCGATGTGGCGGACCTGTTCGAGGTACTTTTCCACGTACAGGCGGGGGTTGCCGAAGGACGCCTGCGCCATGGCGGAGGCCTTAAAAAAGGCATCTTCCAGTTCGCTTTTTTCACGAACAAGGAAAATGCCGCGCCCGCCTCCGCCGCCCTCAGCCTTCAGCATGATGGGGAGGGTGATTTCGTCGACGACCTTGCGTGCGGCGGGCACGTCGACCGCGCCTTCCGAGCCGGGCACCACGGGGATGCCGAGCCGCTTGGCGATCTTGCGGACCTGCACCTTGTTGCCGAGCAGGTTCATGGAGTCGGCTTTGGAGCCGATGAAGGTGATGCCCGCCTCTTCGCATTTCTGGGGGAACCGCTCGTCTTCCGACGCGAAGCCCCAGCCGGGATGGATGGCGATGATACCGCGCTGCTTCGCCTTGGCGATGATGAGATCGAGATCAAGGTACGCGCGAGGATCGGAACCGAGCAGGAGCAGTTCCTGCGCGGACGAAGCGGCCGGCGCGGCCTTGTCGATGTCGGTGGCGGTCATTACGGGCACTGCGGCGAAGCGTTCACGGATGGCCCGGCAGATTCGACGTGCCGGAATGCCCCGGTTGGCTACGAGTATGGGCTTGCCCCGAACTTCGTCCAGTACCTGTTCAAACGTCTTGGCGGCCATGCTTTCAACCTTTTCAATAAAGAAATGTTTAGACCCGGCAAAAGCCGGTCTTGTTCAGGACGCACCCCGAAACGGCATCGGGGACACCTGTGATCCGCCTCCGCACCGCTGCGGAAGGCCGTTCCCGGCGCCGCGCATGGCGCTTCGCGTCACGGCTGCATGGGAGGGCGGTCCAACCGAAGGCTCCCGGAAAGGAAACTGTTTGTTCCCTTACGATTTCGCAGGCGCAACCCGCCGAAATCGTCCAGCCCTTCAAGAATGCCTGTGTGGCGTTCCTGTTCGTCGGGGCCGTCCGTCAGAAGGACCGTTTGCCCGAGGAAGGCGAGGTGGCGTTCAGCAAGTGAACGCCACGCGTTTTTCCCCTTGGCGTCAATCTCTTCGACATAACAGAAAAAGATACGGCTCACAAGTCGCATCCACAGTCCCGCAACGGAAAGCGGCGAGACATTGGATTTTGTTGCAGAAGAGAGGAGTCCCGCCGGAACGGCGCGCTGCGCCCGCATGAGGGCGGCCGGGGGGGAGGATACGAGGTTCAGGCCGATCCCGGCGACAAGCAGGTTTTCGGCGGGCGTTTCCCTATGCGGGGGCAGGGGGCGTTCCTCCAGAAGAATGCCGCCGACCTTGCACCAGCCGGGGCCTTCCTCCTGTTCCTCGCGCCGCAGCAAGTCGTTGGGCCATTTCATATGAACGTCGAAACCCATGTGGGTCAGCGCTTCGGCGATGAGCCCGCCCACGGCGGGGGCCGCGGCCGTGCCCGTGAACGGGTGGCTCTGGGGCAGGCGGAGCGCCGCGTAGACGTTGCCTTCTGGCGAAACCCAGTTGCGCCCGAGCTGCCCCCGGCCGCTGCGCTGGCTCAGGGCGAGCACGCTCCCCCAGACGGGAAGCTGCCCGTGCGCGGCGAGGGCCCGGGCGACATCCATACTTGAAGTGGCGGAGCCGCACAGATACACTGGCGCCGGTACGCTGGCCGTTTCGGGAGTGTTTCCCGTCTGGGAAACCGGCGCAGTGAAGAATTGTTCGAGATACGGGCAGGCCGTGCTTGTGCCCGGCATGGTGAACGCCGCTTCGGGAAGCCCGTTCCAGAGGGCGGAGCCGGCCGCGTGATCAGCCGGAAACGGATCGGCGAGGCGGTCGTGCGGAGGGCGTTCGGAGTGGACGCCTTCGTGCAGAAGCCGCACCGTGCCATTGAGACGAAAAGTGGAGTCGTGTGTCATGGCAATCGAAAATTGGCCGGAAACGGGCCGGATACCGGTCTATCTGGTGGGTGGGGCCGTTCGGGACCGCCTGTTGGGGCGGACGCCTCGGGAATATGATTTCGCGTTTGACGCGGACGAAGCCACGTTTCTACAGCGGAATCCCGAGGCCCGCAAGGTCGGGAAGAGCGTTTCGGTCTTTTTGTT
>ERZ840096.3571-NODE-3571-length-10281-cov-2.759241_pt1 | contig 10281 bp, 8 predicted proteins | sample MGYA00519878_ERZ840096 | MGnify/ENA primary metagenome ERZ840096 (study PRJEB31850, sample SAMEA3708865) | human gut metagenome | biome: human gut; feature: human-associated habitat; material: faeces | place: China | collected 2014 ...
CGCCGCGACGAATCCGTCCGTAACGCCGGTTATGCCGGAGCCTTCCTCTTAGACTTCCGCCAGCACCGCTATAATGCAGATGCAGCCGACCAGATGAACCGATTGTTCGCCGAAATCGCTGCCGCTCCGGGTCTGGTATGAGGGGTACGGTGTCAGCAGTGCCCCGATCCGTGAAAATCCCGCCGAAATCACCTTTTCGGTCAACGCGCACGGCATCGAGAACGGCCGGGAATTGGCCTATTACAAAGAACTTGAACAAGGTGAGTTGCACAACTACGGCCTGCGGGCCGCCGGGAATCAAAAAACGGAAAGCAGCTCCTTCAACAACATGATCCTGCGGGATCTGCGCGCCCTTGAGTTTGCCCGGTCGCTGCCGGAGTGGGACGGTTCGACGCTCTATCTTGCCGGGGGGAGCCAAGGGGCGTTTCAGGTGGTTGCGGTGGCGGCGCTGTCGGACGGGGTCACCGGCTGTTTCATCCGGGTTCCGTGGTTCTGCGATCTCGGAGGAATCGCGCTCGGCCGCGTCGAGAGTACCTTCCGTCCCCAGCCTGCCCCGGGGCTGGCCTACTTCGATACGGTGAATTTTGCGAAACGGGTCAGGGCGCCGGTGGAGATCGAAGCCGGATTGACCGACTGGGTCTGCCCGCCCTCCGGCGTATGGGTGCTTTACAACAACCTGAACTGCCCCGCGAAACTGACGATGTTTCAGGGACTTGATCACGGCGGCTATCCGGCTTATGACCAGCGGACCACGCCGAAGACGGTATACCGTAAATAGTCCAGGCGGCGATAATACCACCTTTTTTGAACTGGATATTGAAAAAAAACGGAAAAAAGCGGAGATTCACTCCGAACTCCTCTTGACATTGCAACCGGAATGTTTCATAATATATCCATAAATATCCACAATAAAAACAATGGAATGAATTGTGGACATATAACAATCAGGAGAAGTGTCATGAAAATCCCCGGATACTTGAAAGTGCGTTTTTTCACCCTTATTGAGCTGCTCGTGGTGATAGCGATCATCGCAGTTCTCGCCTCCATGCTGCTGCCGGCGCTGAATCAGGCGCGCGGGAAAGCGAAGGATGCGAAATGCTCTTCCAACCTGAAGCAACTGGGGCTGTATATGAATATGTATGTCGATCAGAATAACGGCGTAATTCCGTCCGCTTCGTGGAATGTCGCGCCATGGACGGGCCGGTGGCAGGATATGCTGATGAGGCTGTATTCTCCCGAGCTTCAGCCGGCATCGTGGGATTACTGCCATCTGCAGGGAAATACCGGAAGTAAGTTTCCGGCCGGGCCGTTCGCCTGCCCCGCGTCGCGCAGCTTCGATCACACCAGAAGTTACCGCCACTATGGGATCAACGACCCGTTTGACGATAATACCGCCCGCGGGTTCGCTTCAGCCTGTAACCAGACATTCAATATGAAAATCACACGGATCAGAAAACCCTCCATGCGGGCGGCGATGTTTGATATCGACATCTGGGGAGGCTGGCCGGTTCCGCAGGCAGCAGCCAGAAACGGCATGGTCAACTCTAATGTCAACGGGATCGGTGAGTGGCGGCACGGAGGCGGCCGGGGAGCGAATATCTGCTTTGCTGACGGACATGTAGAGCTGCTCTTGAAAGATAGGATCCCGGAGGATTACGCTGATGACGATGCCGGATACTTCTGGGGAACGACCGAACGGAACTGAATGATGAATATTCCTGTTTCGCATTTTCATTCGTGGGAACGCTTTTCCGAATCGGAGCTTGCGGCGATGCTCGGCGAGTTTGCGGAGTACGGTCTTCGGCTGATTTCGCTGAACAGCGGCACGTGCGCCCGGCTGTCGGAAGAGGCTGGTTACCGGGCGCAGCTGCAAAGGGAGTGCCGGAGTGCCGGGATGGCCGTTCTCAACTGCCACGCTCCTCACATGCCGGGGTGGGAGCTTAATTCGCCGGACGGCGCGGTACTGAAACGCCATTTGCGGCTGCTGGACTCCTATGCGGAGCTGGGTTGTGAAACCGTGACCGTTCACGCCGGAACCAATGACGGCGGCGAACCGTTAACGGTATTGCGGGAACGGACCGCCCGTTCTCTGGAGGCATTGATCCGCCGCGCCGAAACGCTCGGCATGGTGATCGTGCTGGAAAACACCATTTTCCCGACTGATACCCCGGCGGAACTGTTGGGGTATCTGAAGCGGTTCCGTTGTGACGCATTCGGCATCTGCTTCGACGCGGGGCATGCCAACCTGATGGACGGAACGCCGGGAAAGCGTTCCGCCGATATGATCGAGTGGATTCGCCGCCGCTGGAACGGTGAGGTCCGGTTTGAAGCGGATACGCTCGGCAGACTGTTGCCGGATGTGGTCAGCTGCCATCTGCACGACAATGACGGCCGTGACGACCGGCACTGGTTGCCGGGGGAAGGCGCGATCGACTGGCGGCGGCTGCTGGCGCGCTTGGAACGGGCTCCGCGGCTGCGTTCGCTCCAAAATGAGAGCGAGCACTTCAAATATGGGATTGCGCCGCGCCGAATTGCGGATTGTTTTGAAAAGCTGCTGGAAAAAAACGCAGTCGCAGTTTAATGTAAGAAAGAAGGACCAGAAAACCATGAAATCTCTGTTGTCGGGCCTGTTGCTGGGTTGCGGGGCGGTGCTTGCCGCCGGGGAGGTGTTCCGGTGTGAGTTCTCCCCTGCTGAACTGAAAAAATGGAGTATGCCGCCGGAGGCGGCCTGTATGCGGGAAGGCGATTTCAACTTTGTGCGTTTTACCGTGCCGGAGGCGAAGAAGTCCGGCCAGAACCTGATGACCATCCCCTTCGACATCGCCGCCTGCCGGGGACGGACGCTCCGGGTTTCCTGCCGCATCCGAGCCGACAAGGTCAGTGTGCCGCCGCAGGCTTTCAACGGCGTGAAGCTGATGGTCAGTTTCCGGGGAACCACGCCGGAATGGATGAATCTGGCGCGGGTCTGGGGGAGCTTCGACTGGCGCGAGGAGTCCTTCTCCTTTCAGGTTCCCGACAACGCCGTCAACGGGAAGCTGTATCTCGGGCTTCAGGACAGTTCCGGCGTCGTTGATTTCGCCCGGCTGAAAGCCGAAGTGCTGGATGTCGCCGACCTCTTTCCGCCGGTTGCGGAACTGCCGGAGAATTTCCAGGCGGAATACACGACGCGCGTAACTTCGATGCCGGTTCTGCGCGGCGCGATGTCTCCGGGAGAGTATCGTAAAGGCGACCTTGACGTACTTGCCTCGTGGGGTGCCAATCTGATCCGCTGGCAGATGACGCGCAACTGGGGCGGAATTCGTGTCGGGAGCGACCTTGAGGAGTACAACCGCTGGCTGGATGGCGAACTCGACGAATTTGAATCCGCCCTTGCCGATTGCGAGCGGCTGGGCATGAAAGTGATACTCGATCTTCACGCCCCTCCCGGCGGCATCAACGAGGCGCACGAAACCACAATGCTGTACGAGGAAAAGTACGCGAAGGCGTTTTCGGAAGTCTGGCGGAAGATCGCTGCACGCTTCAAAGGGAGAACCGGTGCGATTTTCGGCTATAACCTCGTCAACGAACCGGTTCAGAAGGGGAAGGCTCCGTTCAACTATCTGCGATTGCAGTACGAGGCGGCGCAGGCGATTCGCGAAGTCGATCCCGACATTCCGATCATCATCGAGTCGAATCTGGCTTCCGCACCTTCCACCTTTGCCTACCTGACTCCGCTGCCGCTCAAGGACGTGATCTATCAGGTACATATGTACCGGCCGCTCAATTACACTCATCAGGGGCTTGAGCTGAAAGAGCCGATCGCCTATCCGGGCGTGAACAACGGCGTGATGTATGACCGGGAAAAACTGAAGGAAATCTTGGAGCCGGTGCGGGAGTTCCAGCGGAAATACGGCGCGCGGATCTACGTCGGGGAGTTCGCGGCGACCCGCTGGGCCGAGGGGGCGGATCGCTATATGAGTGACTGCATCTCGATTTTCGAAGAGTACGGCTGGGATTGGAGTTATCACGCCTTCCGCGAATCGAAAACCTGGGATGTCGAATATGAGGGTGGTAGTTACAAGGATTATGTGAAAGCAACGGCTCCGACCGGAAGGCTGCGGGCACTGCTGGAGGGATTCCGGAAAAACCATCAACAAGAGGTACAGAAACATGAGTAAAAAAATCGCCTTTATCGGAGCCGGTAGCTTCGGCTTCACCCGTAAGCTGGTCCGGGACATCCTGACGTTCCCGGCCTTCCGGGATGCAACCATCGCGCTGATGGACATCGACGCCGAAAAACTCGGCTTCGTGACCACTGCGGTCAAGCAGATCGTAGAAGCGGGCAACTATCCGGCCCGGGTCGTCAGCACCTTCGACCGCAAAGAGGCGCTCAAAGACGCCGACGGTGTGGTCATTACCATTCTGCAGGGCGGCTTCCAGGTGTTCCGCAGCGATGTGGAAATCCCGATGAAGTACAAGGTCGACATCAACGTCGGCGACACCCGCGGCCCCTCCGGCATCTTCCGGATGCTGCGCACCTTGCCGGTGATGCTGGACATCTGCCGCGACATCCGGGAGTACTGTCCCGGGGCGATCGTGCTGAACTACACCAATCCGATGGCGATGCTCTGCCGCGGGATGCAGAGTGAATTTCCCGAACTGCGGATTACCGGGCTTTGCCATTCGGTGCAGGGAACCGCCGAAATGCTGGCCAGATGGATCGGCGCGCCGATGGAGGAAATCACCTACACCTGCGCCGGAATCAACCATCAGGCCTTTTACCTCGATTTCAAGTGGAACGGCAAAGACGCCTATCCGCTGATCCGGGAGGCGGTCACCACCCGCGAGGAGGTCTACAAAGAGGAGATCGTCCGCAACGAAATGTTTCTCGCATTGGACTATTACGTGACGGAGTCGAGCGGCCACAACTCCGAATACAATGCGTGGTTCCGCAAGCGGCCGGACCTGATCGAAACCTACTGCCTGCCGGGAACCGGCTGGAATCCGGGAGTGCACGCCTATATCGTCGACTGCTACCGCGAGCGCAACGACAAGTGGCAGGAGCTGACCCGCAAGGAGCTGGCCGAACCTTTCGACCTCGCCCGTGGCAACGAATACGCGAGCCGCATCTTCAATGCGGTGTTCGGCGACTACACGCCGTTTGAATTCAACGGCAACGTCCGCAATTTCCACTACATCGACAACCTGCCCTGCGGCAGTTGCGTGGAGGTTCCGGTGATCGCCGGGCGCGATACGCTCCGCACCGTCGCCGTCGGCGCGCTGCCGCCTCAGCTGGCGCTGCTGACCAATATCAGCGCACGGTGCGAGGAGCTGGCGATTGAAGGTTTCTTCGCCGGAGACCCGAAGATGATCTATCAGGCGATTCTCTTCGACCCGCTGACCGGCGCGGTGCTTTCGCTTGCGGAAATCCGAGACATGGTCAACGAAATGTTCGAGGCGAACAAAGAGTATCTCGGTTATTTCCGTTCGTTGAAGGCGTAGAATTTATCCGGGGTGTCGTGCCGGGATTGTTTTCCGCGATAAGGAAAACAATCCCTTTTTCGTATATTACGGCGTCAGCCGCTTCAGCAGCCGGCGCGTACAGTAAAAGAAAGCTCCGACGGCGACCAGGCCGCCCGCGAATCCGATGCGGGAAATGGAGGAGTAGGTGCAGACGGCTCCGCCGAGCAGCGTTCCGCAGCCGATCCCGAGATTGAAGATGCCGGAGAAGATCGACATCGCGACCGCCGTCGCCTCCTGCTGCGTATGCTTGATGATCTCCGCCTGGCAGACGATGTTGAACGCCGTCGCCGCCACTCCCCAGAAGCAGCACAGCAGGATCACCGCGCCGGCCTGAAAGGAGGCCGGATACAGCAGCAGCAGCGCCCCCGCGATTCCGCCCAGCGCGAGCCTGATGAAAGTATGGGGGAAACGGCTGTAAAGCCACGAGAACAGAAAGCTGCCCAGAATCCCCGACACCCCGAACAAAGCCAGCGTCATCGTAATCCAGCTTTCCGGCAACAGCGCGACCTGCTTCAGGAACGGTTCGATATAACTGTAGGCAGTGTAGTACGCCGTCGCGACCAGCGCCGCCAGCCAGTAGATGCCGAGCAGCAGCGGATTCCTGAGGAGCCGGGGCAGCTCGTGCAGCGTGAAGGTCTGGCGGCTCGGCAGCTTGGGAGCCACCTTCAGCAAATAGGCGAAGATCGCGAATGCCAGCACTCCCACGCACAAAAAGGTCATCCGCCAGCCGATGTGAAGGCCGATCGCCCGCCCCAGCGGCAGCCCGAAGATCATCGCCACGGAGGAGCCGGTCACGATCATGCTCAGCGCCAGCGGGCGGTGCTCCTCTGAAACCACCCGGACCGCGATCGGCGAAGCGATGGACCAGAACACCGCATGGGAGCAGGCCACCCCGATCCGCGAAGCCATCAGCGCCCCGAAACTGCCGGAAACGGTCGACAGAATCTGGCACACTCCGAACAAAGCCAGCGTGCAGAGCAGCAGTTTACGCATCTCCATGCGGCAGACCAGCAGCATCAGCGGCAGCGACAGCAGCATCACGACCCACGCGTAAACCGAGATCAGCAGTCCCGCGTGCGCTTCGGAGATCCCGAAATCGGCCGCGATATTGGTCAGCAGCCCGATCGGCATGAATTCGGAGGTGTTGACGACGAATGCGGAAAAGGTCATCCCCAGCAGGGGAAGCCACTCCTTGAGAGGCATATTCTTTTTCATGATATCAGTCTGCGGCATCTCCGCCGGACAGGGAGGATGGAGCGAACGTTCTTTCGTTTGACAACCGGCAAGAAGCGCGGCTTTTCGTTATATCAATGCAATTTTCATAAAATAGCACAATACGCCGCAATTTCAACCTCACCCAGGGCATTGCGGCCGCTCTCCCGTCCAGCTGACTCTTTTCCGTTTGAAGGCAACACCTTCGCCGATACGTTCGGACTGACGGCCTTCAGCATTTCCCGCTGCCAACTCCCGAACATGACCATTCGTCAACAACCGTCATAACGCTTGACGGCATGTATCGAATCCAGGTGTTGCCTGACCGCCGCCGGAAACACGGGCAATTCCGGCGGAACGGCGGGGCAGGTCAGGCCAGCTCGTACAGGGAAAAGGCGTACACTGCGTATTCCCGGAACAGGAAGCCGCCTTCCACCGGTTCCGCTTCTCCGGAACCGAGCAGCCGCCGGGCGGTCCGGTACGCTCCGGGATTGTCGAACCGGCGGTCGGAGTCAGGCGAACCGTGGCGATAGATCGCGAGAAAGGTTTTCCCCTCCCGTGGCGGCAGCGCCAGAATCGCGCTCCAATTGCCCTGTTCCGGCGCTTCCCCGAGGGGAATCACAAGACTGCGGGCGAACTGTTCGCGCAGTTGCCGGGTGACGGCGAAGAAGATCTTCATACCGGCCCGGCGCTCCGGCGGGCAGTTGGCGATCAGCCCCCAATAGAGCGGTGTGGCGAAAAGCACGGTGCCGAGGATGTATTCCAACGGGTAGTCCATCGCATGCGGCATCATCTCCAGTTCAATGCGGTGGGCCGGGACGAATTGCGCTGTCCGGTGAAAATTGCCCAGCGCCATCCACGGATGGTAATAGCGGTGGTCCGGGATGCTCCGGCCGCGGTTTTCCATGAAAATGCGTCCGTAATCGAGTGCGAAGTCGAAGGCGGGCCGGTTGCGGCGGGTGCAGTCCATGGAGATCACCAGCCCCGGAATTTCGCTACGGAGTTCGTCGATCAGGCGGCGGTAGGCTTCGTAATGCAGTTGCGCATCCCCCAGCAGGGTGTTGAAGGCGGTCAACTGGTAAAGGTCGAATTTATAACGTCGGATGCCGTATTCGCGGTAGTAACCGGCGAGCTTCTCCTTCATATACCTGAAACACTCCGGGTTGAGCAGTTCCACCGGATTGTAGCTGCGGTCGGCCCGGCAGTCGCCGTACATCTCGGTATGGACGAAGTCATCGGTGCGTGCGAGGTAGTTCCAATGGATTTCCTGTTCCATCACATCAGCGCGTTCGGCGCCGTCCCAAAGCAGCATTTTCGGGTGATGGGTGTCCAGACCGAGCGGATTGACCCACAAGCCGAGCTGAAGTTTCAGCCGTTCCGCCTTTCGTGCGAGTTCATAAAAACGGTTCGGGAACTTGTCGGTATTGATCTCCCCCATGAATTCGCGGAAATAGCCGTCGTCGATGAACACCACGTCCACGCCGGACTCCGCCGCCATGTCCAGTTCGCGGGAGATCAGTTCTTCACTGACGCCGGTTTCCAGTTCCGGCCAGGAGTTGGCCAGTACTTCGACAGGCGTGGCGCCGTAACGCGCCGCCTGATACCGCTGGAGTCCGTAGTCACTCTGCAGACCGACTGCCACGCCGAAAACGCGGCGTTTCTCGCCGGGACGCAGATTGTCGAAGCCGAGGCCGACCATTTCCACAGTACCGGTTGCCGGGGTAAACAGAAAGTCGTATTCACCCTTGATCGGACGGCAGTCGGGTTGCGGTCCCTCCTTGTACAGGAACAGCCGGTCCGTCAGAAAATAGGAGCCGATATTTTTTCCGGGCCGGGCCGGTGAACGCAGCAGACGACGGTTGGACTGGTCGGTGCAACTGAAGAAATGCACACATTCGGCCTGCGCCGCCGGCTGCTTCAGTTCCAGCCGGAACAGGCCGGAGTAATACATATCCGCCAGCGCATTTCCGGCATTGGTCAGGATATCGTAGTACCGGAAGGCCGGAGCATTCTCATATAAAAACAGCCTGCGGGTGATCGTGATGTCGCCGCTCCGGTATTCGAGAACGTATTCGCTGCCGTGCTGCTCGCACCGGAGGAAAGTTGCCGTGGGCAGGGCGGCACGGTCGGCGAAGAGCATTCCCGCCGTGCCGCCGCACAGGTTTTCTCCGGTCCGAAGGTCGCGCAGGATTTCCAGCCGGAACACCGGTTCCAGAGAAAAAAGCAGTTCAACCCGGTCGTTTTTAAAATGGATCGTGTTCATGTTTTTTCAGATTCCGATCAGGCAGCGCGGCACGCATCCATCCGCCCACTCACGGTGAACGGGCCAGTTTTCGACGTGGCCGTCGACGAAAACGATATTGTTCGTCGAAGCATGGCGGTCCGGCCCCTTGATCCAGCTCATATCCGATGCCTTGTAAAAATCATTGTAGTTGAAAGAATTGCCGTTCCCCTGACGCAGGTCCGAAGAAAGCATCGTCGTCGAAGGGCGTCTGGCGGCGGTCATTTTTTTGATGTTTTCATTCAACCCGAAAGAGTTGTAACTGTACTGGCTGTCGCTCTTCAGGTTCGCCGCCCCCGGACACATCCAGACTTTCTTCAATCTGGGATTTATATTGTAAGTCGTCCAATCCGATACGATGTCTTCATTGGCGGGTAATCCCAGATAGCCGCGCGACAGCAGCCGGACAAATGCCTGACGCTGGTTGTCGGCCCATTTCACGAAGAAATCCTGATTGTCACTGACATAGAGCTGGTTGATGGTGCCGATGGTTTTCAGGTTGTTTTTGCAGGAGGCGGTTTTGGCGGTTTCCCGCGCCCGGTTCAGGGCCGGGAGCAGCATTCCGGCGAGAATCGCAATGATTGCTATTACAACGAGCAACTCAATAAGGGTGAAGCGGTTGGTGTTTTTCATCTCATTTCCCTTTCATCCGATTATTTGAATTCGATTTCGGCAATCTGGAAACCATCATTTCCGGCCGCGAGGCCGGTGAATACAATGCGGTAGAAACGGTAACTCCCGGAAGAAGCGATGGAAAACTCCTTCTCCTGCAGGCGGGAATCGAATTTCACATCCTTTTCTTCGGCGATCTTCGTGAATGTTTTGCCGTCGGCGCTGCCCTCGACGATCCAGGATTTCGGATCGCGGCCGGGATAGTCGTTGGCGCTGGTCAGGCGGTAGATGGTGCATTTCCTGCTTTCCGGGAGTTCCAGCTGCCAGGAAATCCCCGGACAGAAAGGCGTGAACCATTTTGAGCGTTTGTTGCGGTCGAGAGTCCGGCCGACTTCCTCTCCCTTTTTGCCGATATGGCCTGAGGGAGACGTGGCTGTCGGAATGTTGACTTTTCCATATGGTTCGCGTACTTCATTGTCGCTGAATTCAATTTCCGCAAGCTGAAAGCCGGAACTGCCGTGATTGTCGAGAAATTGAATCCGGTAGAAACGATAACTGCCCGGATCATCGATGGAAAAGAAACGCGTGGCATGGCGCAGCTGGGAAGGATATTCTTTCACTTCGGCGATCTTCGTGAATGTTTTGCCGTCGGCGCTGCCCTCGACGATCCAGGA
>ERZ840096.3573-NODE-3573-length-10279-cov-3.190434_pt1 | contig 10279 bp, 9 predicted proteins | sample MGYA00519878_ERZ840096 | MGnify/ENA primary metagenome ERZ840096 (study PRJEB31850, sample SAMEA3708865) | human gut metagenome | biome: human gut; feature: human-associated habitat; material: faeces | place: China | collected 2014 ...
TGTGGAGAGATACAATCTTTATGATGGAAAGACCAATATTACGACATTGCCACAGACGCTGAAAGAGGCAGACGGAATTATTCTTGCCACAACGATTGAGTGGCTGGGAATCGGTGGTTATATGCAGCAGTTTCTGGATGCCTGCTGGTTATATGGTGATAAGGAAAAAATCAGCCATACCTATATGCAGCCGATTGTTATGTCCACAACCTATGGAGAGCGCGAGGGAGAACTGACTCTGATGAATGCATGGGAGATTCTGGGTGGATTACCATGTGCAGGGCTATGCGGATATGTAGAGGATCTGGTGGAATTCAAGCAGAATAAAGATTATACGCTGATCATTGAAAAGAAAGCGGAAAACCTGTACCGGACCATTTCCCAGAAGATCAAAAACCTTCCGACCAGTAATCAGGCAGTAAAGCAGAGCGTTCTGCGGACGCAGCAGCTGAATCTGACACCACAGGAGAGCGAGCAGCTCTCGAAGTATGTATCGGATGATACTTATGTGAAGCAGCAGAAAGAGGATATTGAGGAACTGGCATCGATGTTCAAAGATATGCTTGGAAAACCGGATGATGATATGGATACACCGTTTGTGAAAGAACTGGAAAGTCATTTTGTATCTACTGAGGATTTTGCTGCCAGCTATTCCTTTATTATCGAAGGAATCAAAAAGCCATTGTATGTGGCAATTCAAAACGGAGAATTGGAGATTCATTACGGTCAGGAAGAAAAGATTGACGTGGTTGCAAAATTAAGCAGAGATGTTCTGCAGTCAATCATTGACGGACGGATGACATTCCAGAGAGCGTTTATGACGGGTGAGATGACAGCGAAAGGGAATTTTAAAACGCTTCGTATGCTCGATCAGATATTTGTATTTTAGGAGGCAAAAAAATGAGAGATGACAATTGTATTTTTTGTAAACTGGCAAACGGAGATATTCCGACCAATACGATCTACGAAGATGCGGATTTCCGTGTGATTCTGGATGCAAGTCCTGCAGCAAAGGGACATGCGCTGATTCTGCCGAAACAGCACTATGCAAATATGTTTGAGATTGATGATGAAGTACTCGCAAAGGCTGCAAAGCTTGCAAAGAAAGTTATTACACACGAAAAAGAAGTGTTGGGATGTGACGGTTACAATGTGCTTCAGAATAACGGAGAAGCAGCAGGACAGACCGTATTTCATTTCCATATGCATCTGATTCCGCGTAAAGCAGGAGATCAGGCAGTTCCTGAGTGGGAGCATTTATCTCTTTCCGATGATGAGATGAAAGAAATCTGTGATAAGATGAAGATGTAAAAAATCTGCATCTCTATATACAAAAACATGCATATCGCTGGAAAAACGTACAGCAGATATGCATGTTTTTTTTGTTTTGGCGTGTGAATTATTTAGAAACACTTTCAATCAGTTTTAATATCGTTCCGATGGAATCCATCTGACCGCTCTCTGACATGGTACGGATGTATTTTTCACGGTCGGCATATACTTCGCGTACTGCATCAAGTAATGTCTGATCGGTCAGTTTTTCTTCCTCAATCACATAAGAAAATCCTTGCTTTGCAAAAGATTTCGCATTTAAAATCTGATCACCACGGCTGGCAGCGGCAGAAAGCGGAATCAGGATGTTTGGCTTGTGTAATGCAAGAAGCTCACAGATGGAATTCGCTCCTGCGCGGGAAATGGCAAGATCTGCCAGGGCAAACATGTCGGTCAGTTCTGCACTTGCATATTCAAACTGCGCATAGCCAATCACGCCTTTTAATTTCTCATCGAGGTTTCCTTTTCCACAAAGATGAATGATATAAAATTGCTCTAACAGTTCCGGAAGCACTTTCCGTACCGCTTCATTGATTACCTTGGAACCTGAACTTCCGCCGACGATCAGGAGTACCGGTTTGCTGTGATCTGGAAAACCGCAGTAGTGAAGGGATTTTTCGGCATCTCCGTGGAACAGTTCCCGGCGGATCGGTGAACCGGTAAGAACTGCTTTTTCCGCTGGAAGGTATTTCATGGTCTCCGGGAAATTACAGCATACTTTTTTTGCACCGCGGATTGCAATTTTGTTTGCAAGTCCCGGTGTGATATCGGATTCGTGGATAATTGCCGGAATATGGCAGTGTTTTGCGGCAAGGACAACCGGAACAGACACAAATCCACCTTTGGAAAAGACAACGTCCGGTTTGAGTTTGCGCAGGATGGAGATTGCCTGCCCATATCCTTTTAATACTTTAAAAGGATCGGAAAAGTTTTTCCAGTCAAAATAACGGCGAAGTTTTCCAGAAGAAATTCCGATATAAGGGATTTTTTGTGCTTCGATAAGTTCTTTTTCCATTCCGTTGTAGGAACCGATATATGTAATTTCATAACCGGCTTCCTGAAGTGCCGGCATAAGGGCAATGTTTGGAGTAACATGTCCGGCAGTTCCGCCACCGGTCATAACAATTTTTTTTGATTTAGCCATTCGATATTTCCTCTTTTCTTTACTTAAGTCAACTCTATATGATCCATATAGAAATGTCAAGCAACATGAGCAGTAACGACATATGTCGAAACTTGCGACCGAAAGGATATTCCGGTGATGACGTTCTTTCATTATAATAAGATTTATACAGTAAGAAATGATTTTATATAATATGAAAGGATGGGAGCAGATATGACAATACTGATGTGGATCAGCAGGTGGCAAAATGAAATGGAGTTAATGATTATGGGGTTGCAGATCATACTTTTTTTATTTTTAACAATTGGGGTGTTTTGTATTGTGCGGCAACAGAAAAAAGCAAACCGGTGCAGAAGACGCCTGGAATTGTACTTAAAAAAACACATGGACAAGCCTGGGAAAAAGGAAGAAAAAAGTGTATCACCGGAGAAAGTGCAAAATAAAAATTTACATGAGGATGAGGAAGAAAACCGCATAATTTCAACTGTTTTGCAGGAAATTTTCCCATAGTGGAATGTTTTTTATCAAAAACAATACATAAATTGACACAGGAATATAAAATATGTAACATTTTCAAAACCGGCATGGGTGTGCAGTGAAAACGCACACCCATTTTTTAAACGGAATATGAGCAAAAGTGGAGAACACCACCCATTTTTATACTAAAATTTGACAAATGGAAATTCCTGTGCTACAATAAGCCACGTAACAAACTTGTAACAAATGAAATAAAGTGTTTAAAAACGCAACATAAGTGTAATACTTATTGCATAAAATGTTACGAATCCACGGGTAAAAGGTGGATGAAACAAACTACGGAGGTTCATCAATGAAAGCAAGCAAAAAGGTGATGGAAAGTGTAATCGTGTCGGGACTGGCACTCACACTGGCGGTCACTGCAGTTACCGGTAATGGAGTGAATATTGCAGCAAAGGATGCAGCAGACACACAGTTTGTCAATAACGGGATTGCCGGAGTGGCATCTGCCATGAATGAATATGAACTGGAGTCAGCAGACTATCTGGACAGATATATTTCTGTTGAAAAGACAAATGCGGCTTTGGTTGCGGCAACAGCAGATGGAACGGTTATATCCGGAAATGATACAAGTGAAGAAACCGCGGAAAAGGAATCTGTTTCCGAAGAGGAACAGGAGTGGCAGAATAAGCTGATGGCGAAGGTGGATGATTTTCTTTACGTTCGCGAAAAGGCAGATTCTGATTCCGAAATTGTCGGAAAGATGTACAAAGGGGATCGCGCAGTTGTGAAAGAAGCAGGCGATACCTGGACAAAGATTGAGTCCGGCAATGTAACAGGATATGTAAAGAATGAGTATTGTGTGACAGGAATAGATGCATTAAATTATGCAAAGAAACACTGTGATACGGTTGCGAAGGTTTCCATTGACGGTCTTCGTATTCGTAAAGCGCCAGACACAGATGCGGAGGTAGTGAAAACCGTTGCATCGGGTGAGCACATGGATGTGAATACAAAAGCCGAAGAAACAGACGGATGGATTGCCGTCAAAGTTGGTTCAGATACCTGTTATGTGAGTGACGATTATGTGACCGTCACACTGGATACAGGCAAAGCAGTCACCATTGAGGAAGAACAGGCAGCAATCAAGGCTGCAGAAGAGAAAAAGGCAGCGGAAGAAGCAAAGAAGAATGCTTCTGTTTCTGCTGAAAAGAAATCATCGTCCGGTCAGTCGGCATCTTCCCGGACAACACAGAATGCGTCGATTGCCGCAAGTGCAGATGAAGAGACACTTCTGGCAGCACTTGTACAGTGTGAGGCCGGAGGAACCAGCGTACAGTGTATGACAGCGGTTGGAGCGGTTGTTGTTAATCGTGTCAGAAGCGGCGGATTTGCAAATTCTATATACGGAGTTATCTATCAGAGAGGTCAGTTTGGACCGGCATCTTCCGGCAGACTTGAAGCAAGACTTGCCAGCGGTGTCAGCGCAAGCGCCAGACAGGCAGCGAGAGCCGCATTAAACGGCAGTGATCCGACAGGTGGGGCAAAATACTTCAAACTGGCATCCAGCGGTCATGCGGGAACGGTTGTAGGACCGATTGTATTTTATTAAACTTAATAATCCAGGAGCTTTGTCGAAAGGCAGGGCTCCTTTTTTGATCGGTCAATTTTCCATACCATTGTTGTAAAATTCCGGCAAATGGAGTAAAATGTTTTCAACGTACACTTAAGGAGGAAGAGCAATGACATTAAAGGGACGTAATTTGTTAAAAATGATGGATTTTACACCGGAGGAGATCCTGTATCTTGTGGATCTGTCCGCAGAACTGAAAGAGAAGAAACATCAGGGAATCATGCATGACAGTCTGGTTGGAAAAAATATTGCACTGATTTTCGAGAAGACAAGTACAAGAACCCGATGCTCTTTCGAGGTAGCTGCACATGATCTGGGTATGCATGTGACATATCTTGATCCGAGCGGTTCCCAGATTGGAAAAAAGGAAAGTATTCCGGATACCGCACGTGTTCTGGGACGTATGTTTGATGGAATCGAATATCGCGGATACGGACAGGAAATCGTGGAAGAACTGGCAAAGTACGCAGGGGTTCCGGTGTGGAACGGACTGACCAATGAATCCCATCCGACACAGATGATTGCCGATATGCTTACCATCAAGGAGCATCTTGGAAAACTTAAGGGTGTGAAGTTTGTATACATGGGAGATGCCCGCTACAATATGGGCAATTCCCTGATGGTTACCTGTGCAAAGCTTGGCATGCATTTTGTTGCCTGCACCAATCCGAAATATTATCCGGACAAGAAGCTCGTGGATTACTGTGTGGACGTGGCCTCCACGACAGGAGCAACCATCACACTGACAGACAGTGTTGCGGAAGCAACCAGGGATGCTGATGTCATTTATACAGATGTATGGGTATCCATGGGTGAACCGGAAGAAGTATGGGCAGAGCGTATCAATGATCTGAAACCGTATCAGGTAAATACCGATGCATTCAAAAATGCAAAGGACAGCGCGATCTTCATGCATTGTCTGCCGGCATTCCATGATTTAAAGACCACGATCGGAAAACAGGTTTATGAAAAGTTTGGATTATCCGAGCTGGAAGTGACCGATGAGGTATTTGAAAGTGAGCGCTCCGTTGTCTTCGATGAAGCTGAGAACCGTATGCATTCCATCAAGGCGATCATGAAGGCAACGTTATCTGACTAAGAAAAAACGTTTACATATTTTTGTGAATGGAAAGTATGATTATGAAAGCAGAAATTTTAAGACTGCTCCGTGAGACGGACGGATATGTGTCCGGTCAGGAGCTGTGCAATCAGTTTGGCGTATCCCGGACCGCTGTCTGGAAGGCAATTAACCAGCTGAAAGAGGCCGGTTATGAGATTGAGGCGGTGCAGAATAAGGGATATCATCTGGTATCTGTGCCGGACCGTATGGACGAAGTGGAGCTGGCAAGCATCCGAAAGACCGAATGGGCAGGCGCGGAAACGTATTATTTTGACAAGATTGATTCCACGAACACGAAAGCAAAAGAACTGGCAGAAGAAGGACATCCGTCCGGAACTTTTGTGGTAGCGGACCAGCAGACTGCGGGAAAAGGACGTCGCGGACGGTCATGGGATTCCCTTCCGGGAACGGGAATTTATATGACACTCATGCTCAAACCGGACATCAATCCGAACCATGCATCCATGCTGACCCTCGTGACAGCGATGGCAGTGGCAAATGCAATGCACCGGGTGACGGGAGCAGAGGCTTTGATCAAATGGCCGAATGATATTGTCATAAATGGTAAGAAGATCTGTGGTATTCTTACGGAAATGAGTGCACAGTTTGACTATATCAATCATATAGTGATCGGAATCGGAATTAATGTGCACAATGAAAGCTTCCCGGAAGAACTGCAGGATCATGCAGGTTCCCTGCTGCTGGAGTGCGGAAAACGTGTGCACCGTGCAGATCTGATAGAGGCATTTCTGGAAGAATTTGAGCGGTTATATGCCATCTATCTGCAAACCGAGGATCTGTCAGCATTACAGGAAGAGTACGATCAGCTGCTGGTGAACCGTGGCCGGCAGGTGCGCGTACTGGATCCGAAGGAGCCATTTGAGGGAAAGGCTATGGGAATTACAAAAAAGGGAGAACTGATCGTAGACACCTGGGAGTCAAGAAAACTGGTGTCTTCCGGAGAAGTTTCCGTGAGAGGAATCTATGGATATGTCTAAAGAGGCAAATGAGGTAGTATTGTGCGTATCCAACGCATACCAGAAAAAATTTTATCTGAATGAAAACTTCAACGGACTTCCACAGTCCATCCGTGACGAGTTAAAAATCATGTGCGTCATTTACACCGAGGATATCGGCGGAGCTGGTATTTGATGAAGCGGGAAATCTGGAACTTCGCACTTCCTGCGAAGAAGGCGATTTCTGCTATGATGAGATCGGAAGCGTGCTGAAAATCAAGCAGCTGCGCAACGAAAAAAGGGAATTGCTGGAAGCACTTGAGATGTATTACAAAGTTCTGTATCTGGGCGAAGGCTTAGAGGCACTGGACGAGGAGGAAGACAAATGATATTAACCATAGATGTTGGAAATACGAATATTACCTGCGGGGTGTTTCAGGGCGATGAGATCGCCGCAAGTTTTCGTATTACGACAAAAATGCCACGGACATCGGATGAGTATGGGATGATGCTTATGAATCTGCTGGAGCAGAACGATATTCATCCGGCAGAAATTAAGGATGCCATTATCTGTTCCGTGGTGCCGAATGTGATGCATTCCCTGAGGGGCGGACTTGTCAAATATTTCCATATCACACCGATCGTGGTGGAGGCGGGCATCAAAACGGGAATCCGCATTGTGACACCGAATCCGCAGCAGATCGGAGCTGACCGTATTGTGGATGCAGTCGGGGCATACGAAATATACGGAGGTCCGGTGCTTGTCATTGATTTCGGTACCGCCACAACCTATGATTATGTGGATGAAAGCGGAGCCTTTCAGGGAGGGATCACAGCACCCGGAATCCGGATTTCAGCAAAAGCCTTGTGGGAAGATGCTGCAAAACTTCCGGAGATCGAGATCAAAAAGCCGGCATCAATTCTCGGAAAAGACACGATCACAAGTATGCAGGCAGGGCTTGTGTACGGACAGATCGGGCAGACCGAATATATTATTAACCGCGTGAAAGCCGAAGTCGGACTTGAAAACATCAAAACCGTTGTAACCGGAGGACTTGGCCGCATCATTGCCAATGAGACGGATGCTGTGGATATTTACGATCCGAACCTGACGTTAAAAGGGATCAATCTTGTGTATAAAAAACAGAATCGGAAAATAAAATAGTTATGATCAGACCACTTCAGATCGGCAGTGTGACACTGCCAAACAATTTAATATTAGCTCCTATGGCAGGCGTAACCGACCTGCCATTTCGCTTGTTGTGCAAAGAGCAGGGGGCAGGGCTTTTGTGCATGGAAATGGTAAGTGCCAAAGCAATTCTCTATAAAAACCGCAACACACAGGCACTTCTGACGATTGATCCGCGGGAAAACCCGGTGTCTTTGCAGTTGTTTGGATCAGATCCAGATATTATTGCTGAGATTGCATATCAGATTGAGGATCGCCCATTTGATATTCTTGACCTGAATATGGGCTGCCCGGTGCCAAAGATTGTCAACAATGGGGAAGGCTCGGCACTCATGAAAAATCCAAAACTTGCAGGCGAGATCATTGAAAAGACGGTAAAAGCGATCAAAAAACCGGTTACGGTAAAAATCCGCAAAGGGTTTGATGACGAGCATGTCAATGCGGTGGAGATGGCAAAGATTGCGGAAGCTTCCGGTGCGGCAGCAGTTGCCGTGCATGGACGGACCAGGGAGCAGTTCTATTCCGGCAAGGCAGACTGGGACATTATCCGTCAGGTAAAAGAAGCCGTAAAGATTCCGGTCATCGGAAACGGAGATCTGCTTACGGCGGAGGATGTGATTGCCATGGAAGAACAGACCGGATGTGATGGCTTCATGATCGCAAGGGGCGCACAGGGAAATCCGTGGATTTTCCGGCAGATCCTGCATTATTTTGAAACAGGGGAGCATCTGCCGAAGCCGCCGGCATCGGAGGTGGCACAGATGATTCTGCGTCATGCCCGGATGATGCTGGAGTTTAAAGGTGAATATATCGGTATCCGTGAGATCCGCAAGCATGCGGCATGGTATACCGCCGGATATCCGCATGGGGCACGGCTGCGTGTGGCAATCAATCAGGTGGAAAATTACGAACAGCTGGAGACACTATTGATGGAGTATTTCGTCTGATGCATAGAAAGCTGTGTCGATGTTCACGGAATTGCTGTTCAGGTTGCTGGGTGGACACGGTGTGGGGCGGGCGGTAACTTCACGGATGAGCGACAGTCCGGTTTGAAGGAGAATATCTTGACAGAATGTGGACAATTCGCTATAATACCTAGGTTATTGTGGATTATTTATGCGCTTTTTTCAAAAAGCTGCATATAAAAAATATAGAATCAGGGGTAAATCAAATGGATAAGAAAAATATCTTGACCTATGAAGGTCTGAAAAAGCTCGAAGACGAACTGCAGAATCTCAAAGTTGTAAAGCGTAAGGAAGTTGCTCAGAAGATCAAAGAAGCCCGTGAGCAGGGTGACTTGTCCGAGAACGCAGAATACGATGCAGCAAAGGACGAGCAGAGAGACATCGAGGCGCGTATCGAGGAGATCGAAAAGATCTTAAAGAATGCCGAAGTCGTTGTTGAGGAAGAGGTCGATCTGGAGAAGATCAGCATCGGATGTAAGGTAAAGATTCTCGACTGCGAGTTCAACGATGAGTTAGAGTACAAAATTGTTGGTTCCACAGAGGCAAACAGCTTAAAGGGAAAGATCAGTAATGAATCACCGGTAGGCCGCGCACTGTTAGGTAAAAAAGTAGGCGATACTATCACCGTAGAGACACAGGCTGGAGAGTTATCTTACAAGGTACTCGAGATCCAGAGATCAACCGTAGATTAAGAGAGGAAATGAAAATGGCAGGACAGAATAACGGAAAGCAGGGCGGACAGCAGCAGGATGTCAACCAGCTGTTAAAGGTGCGCCGTGAAAAGCTTGCAAATCTGCAGGAAGCAGGACAGGACCCGTTCCAGATTACAAAATATGACGTAACCCATCACACATCAGATGTGAAGGATCTTTACAATGCACACGAAGAGAAGCTTTTAGCCGGCAGACCGGCAGTTAATACCGATGGTATGGACGAGGCAGCTGCAAGAGAGGCAGTCAAAGCAGATTATGAGGAGAGAAGAAGCATCATGGATGCCGATCCGATCCACGTATCCATTGCAGGACGCATGATGTTCAAGCGTGTCATGGGAAAAGCATCTTTCGCAAACATTCAGGATCTCAAGGGAAACATCCAGATCTATGTTGCGCGTGACGCAATCGGAGAAGATGTGTACGCAACTTTCAAGAAATCCGACATCGGTGATATCTGGGGTGTCAAGGGATATGCATTCCGCACAAAGACAGGAGAAATCTCTATCCATGCGGAGGAGATGACACTGCTTTCCAAGTCTTTACAGATTCTTCCGGAGAAATTCCATGGACTGACTGACACGGACATGCGCTACCGTCAGAGATACATTGATCTGATCATGAATCAGGAGAGCAAGGAAGTATTTGTAAAGCGTTCCAAGATTTTAAAGGAGATCCGTAACTTCTTAGCAGACCGTGATTTTATGGAAGTAGAGACTCCGATGCTTGTTGCAAACGCAGGCGGTGCGGCAGCAAGACCGTTTGAGACACATT
>ERZ840096.3582-NODE-3582-length-10260-cov-2.531896_pt1 | contig 10260 bp, 7 predicted proteins | sample MGYA00519878_ERZ840096 | MGnify/ENA primary metagenome ERZ840096 (study PRJEB31850, sample SAMEA3708865) | human gut metagenome | biome: human gut; feature: human-associated habitat; material: faeces | place: China | collected 2014 ...
GGCTCCACCATCATCCTCACGGCAGTCGGACTATGCATATTCCTGGCCTACTCGACCACTGCGCAGGTGGCACATCTGCTGGGAGCGGGTCGTCGTCGCGCGGGACTGCAGGCAGGCATTGACGGCCTGTGGCTGGCCTTGAGCATCGGCACCGTACTGGGATTGGGATTGTTCGCGGCTGCCGAGCCATTATGCCGGGCACTGGGCGGTCAGGGCGAAGTATTGGAACAAGCCGTGACCTATACGCGCGCAATCGTGCTGGGTGCGCCAGGCATGCTGATGGTATATGCGGCGAACGGCATTTTCCGAGGATTGCAGAAGGTTCGTATCACGCTGATCGCTGCGGTGGGCGGCGCGGTGGTGAACACGGTGCTTGATGTGTTGTTCGTTATTGTGCTGAATTGGGGCATTGCCGGCTCCGGAGTGGCGACGCTGGTAGCTCAGTGGTTCATGGGGCTGTTCCTGGTAATCCCCGCCATTCTGTGGTCCCGGGCGGATGGTGCGAGTCTGCGGCCTCGTTTGGCCGGTATTGCGGCAGCCGGGGGCGACGGACTGCCATTGTTCATTCGCACATTGGCGATTCGTGCGGCCATGGTGACTACGGTCGCCTGTGCCGCGCGCATGGGCACTGCCGTGTTGGCCGGGTTTCAGGCCGTGAACTCCTCTTGGAATTTTGCGATGAACATGCTGGATTCCGTGGGCATCGCCGGCCAGACGCTGGTGGCCACAGCGCTGGGCGCTGGCAGCGTGCAGCAGGCGCGGCGGCTGACGCGGGCGACCGGGCGTGCGGGACTGGTCACCGGCGCGGTAATCGGCACGGCTTTTGCGGTAGTCGGCCTGTTCGCCGGGCACTTCTTCTCCCCTACGCCACATATTCAGACGCTGATCGCCATGGGCATGGTGACGATGGGCATCTTCTTCCCACTGCAAGGCTGGATGATGGCAATCGACGGCATTCTTATCGGCGCGCGCGACTACCGCTATCTGGCCGTCACATGCACGCTGACCGCCGTGGTGTATGTGACGCTCATACTCATACTGGCCAATATGGTGACGCCGGCACTGACGAGCGACCTGATGCGTACCGCCGTACTCTGGGCCGCGTTCAACGTGGTGCTCATGGGTGGGCGCGGTCTGTCCAACGGTCTGCGCGTGCGCTCGGACGCATGGATGAAGTAGGTATCGGCCGCGCGAAGCGCTGGGCGATTCCGTTTACATCGCGGCGCGGGCGGCGGAATACATGCCGCGGACGATTTGTTCGCGCCACTTGGACCAGCCGTATTGCTTGGTGATGGTCTCACCGGCGGTGGCACCGAGCGAGGAGCCGTCGGCCCGGGTCAGGTCGAACAGCATATCCAGCAGCATCTTGTCGTGGTGCAAGCGGTCGGCCAACTCCTCCGCCACGGCCGGATCATAGGGGTCCTTACCCGTGGCAAATTCGGATAGCGTCAAATGCTCACGCACCAGCACGGTAGCCCAGTCGACGATGTCCGGCGCGTAGCCCATACGCTTGAGAATCACCGGCACATGGCGGGCACCCTCGGCGGCGTGATCGGCCACGAACGCGCGCTTGCCGATGTCGTGGGTGATACCGGCCAACAGCAATGCCTTGAAATGATCGTCATCGTACCGTCCACCGGACGGTGTCTCACGACCCAGACGCGACGTGACCTCCACCATATGCCGATCGATGGTGTACCGGTGGGCGGCCGAGGCGGACGGACGGTTGCGGACGCCGAGCCATTCCGGCATCCATCGACCCGGAATGTCCACGAAATCGATGCTCTCCCACACTTCCATAAGATTCGATCCGCACGCAAGCAGACGGATAAACAGCTCGCGCGATTCGTCATTCCACTGGTTGTCGTGAATCGGGCAGCGCTTCAGATTAACCAAGGTAGACGGGTTGATGGGAAGACCGAATTCGCCGGCCGCCACGGCCATACGCAACGCCAGCTTGGCATCCTTGGCAGGCTCGGCACCGGGCGCCAACACCAATTCGCCTTCGTGCTTGGCCACGCCGGGAACCACCACGTCGAATTGCGGGGCTTCGCGCTTGCCGCCAGAGCGCTGAGAGAACATCTGGAAGAACGCGAATCGCGGCTTTTCGTGGGTCAGCGAATGTTCGGCGCGGGAAGCGGTGGAATCAAGCGAGAAGGAGATGCGCCGACCGATACGGGCAAGCAGTGTCTGCAAATCGTCGATCGAGTAGGCGGCACGCTCGTTTTCGGGCCAAGTCGGATCGGCAAGGCCAAGCATGGCAGCCACTTTGGCCTGATAGGGCGTCAGCATCAGGTTGGTATCCTTGCCGGCCACCAGATGGATGCAGTCGCGTACGTCGAGCAGACGTTCCACGGCTTCGTCGTAGATGCCGTGCGGGCGGTCGGCCAGCCATGAGGCGGCGAGCGCGGAGACGAGCACCGAATCGCGCAACCCCCCACGGGCCTCTTTGATGTCGGGCTGATTGACGTATTGGAGCCGGCCGAATTCGTCGAGTCGGGCTTTGGCGGAGTCGAGCAGTTCGGGCAGGCGCTTGCGGGCGGCCTTGCGCCAGCGTTCGAGGATGGACGTGGCGGTGGTGGTGATCAGAGCGGTGTCGCCGGCGATGGGCTTCACGTCCAGCCAGCCCATGGCGGCGGGAAGGTCATGGTCGGTGACTTCCTCGCATTGGGCGCGCGTGCGGATGGAGTGGTCGAGGTCCAGACCGCTGTCCCATAGCGGGTACCAGAGTTTGTTGGCCAACTCGTTGAGCTGCTGGTCGTTCAACGTGCGAGGCTCGTAGATGATGACCAGGTCGAGGTCGGAGCTGGGGCCCAGTTGGCCACGTGCCAGCGAGCCTACCGCGGCGAAGCCGATGCCGGAGTCGGGCACGGGGAAAGAGACATCCTTGCAGGCCGCATTCCACAGCTCAGTGAGGCATTGCATGGCCAGTTCTGTGCGGGCTTTGCGCTTGGTCGCACCATTCCGGTAGACGCCGTCGTCATCCGGCTGGCTCATATCCATGAATCGTTGTTTCAAGCCATCTACTGCTGAAGTCATTGCTTCATCTTTCATTGCCAAAAAGGTCCCCGCACGGCGTCAATTCGCGGCGTGCGGGGACCTTTCCTATGCAGTCCATCCCCTTCTAAGCATGGACGTCTGTGTTATCAGATCGCGGCGGAACCGGTCTCACCGGTACGCACGCGGGCCACGGAGTCCAGCGGAGCGACCCACACCTTGCCGTCACCGATGGTGCCGGTGCCGGCGGACTTGATGATCACACCAACCAGCGTTTCGGCATCCGCGTCATCGGACAGCACTTCAACGCGAATCTTCGGAATCAGGTCCACAGTGTATTCAGCGCCACGGTAGACCTCGGTGTGGCCGCGCTGGCGGCCGTAGCCGTTGGCCTCGGACACGGTCAGACCGTGCACGCCGGCGGCCGCGAGGGCCTCCTTGACATCGTCGAGCTTATGGGGCTGAATGATAGCGGTGATCAGCTTCATTTCACTTCACCTCCTTGAGAACGGAGCTGGCAGTACCAGCAAAATCGTAAGCACGTTCGCCCTGGTCGGCAAGATCGATGCCGCCGACTTCCTGAGCTTCGGTGACGCGCCAACCGATGGTCTTCTCCAGAGCGAAGGCGATGATCGCGGTGATCACTGCGGAGTAGAGGATGGCGACGAGAGCGATGACCAGCTGAACGACGAGCTGCTTCCAGTCGCCACCAGCCAGCAGACCGGTGCCTTCACCGAAGAAGCCGATGAGGATGGTGCCGGTGAAACCACCAACGCCATGCACGCCGACGACGTCGAGGGAGTCATCGTAGCCGAACTTGAACTTGAGACCGCAGGCCAGGCAGGTCAGGACACCAGCGATGGCACCCATCACGATGGCCCACAGCGGGGAGACCACATCGGCGGCCGGGGTGATGGCAACCAGGCCGGCGACCATACCCGAGGCGGCACCCATGGCGGTGTAGTGACCGGAGCGAATCTTCTCGGTGAAGCCCCAAGAGAGCATTGCGGCTGCGGTGGCGGCGGAGGTGGAAACCCAAGCGTAACCAGCAGTACCGTTGGCGGCGAAGGCGGAACCAGCGTTGAAGCCGAACCAGCCGAACCACAGCAGGAAGGCGCCGAGCATCACGAACGGCACGTTGTGCGGGCGGAACGGCTGCGTGCCGAAGCCCTTACGCTTGCCGATGATGAGCACGATGATCAGGGCGGCGACTGCGGCGTTGATGTGGACGACAGTACCACCTGCGAAATCGTGGGCGGCCGCGCCGATGGCCTTGGAGATGGCGCCGTCAGCAGACAGCAGACCACCGTTCCAGACCATGTGGGCCATAGGAGCGTAGTCGAAGGTGACCCACAGCTCCCCGAAAATCATCCAGGTGCTGTACTTCACACGCTCGGCAATGGCGCCGCAGATCAGGCCGACGGTAATCATCGCGAAAGCGACCTGGAAGGCGACGTCCACGGAAACCGGGTAGTTGTTGCCGTTCAGACCGGTGGCGGTGAACACGCCGTCCTGGGCGACCATGGAGTCCTTCAGCAGGAAGCCGCTGGCCGGGTCGCCGAAGATGCCTCCGATGTCGGAACCGGCGTAAGCAATCGACCAACCCCACAGGGTCCAGATAATCATGGTGACCGACAGGGCGGCCGCCTCAAGCATCAGCATGTTCAGGACGGCCTTGGCACGAACCATACCGCCGTAGAAGAACGCCACACCAGGCGTCATGAGGAAAACCAAGGACGCGGATGTCAGGATCCATGCGGTGTTACCGGAATCAATCGCTCCCATGTCTACCTCCCTCTCTTTCGTTCAGGGCACCGGGGGCTTTGCGCGGCCGGCGTCGACTTTGTCTCTACAATGCCGTCCCCCTTGTGGGGGCTAACAGTTCGTCAGTAAAAGCCGGTCTCGTTTTGGTTTCGTTACGGCAAGTTACGCGATTGTTAAGCGCACCTGACAGTTAGGTTGGTATCGGATGGGCTGATTCCGGCATGATTCCAACGGATATGTGAAAGCCCCGAATCATGTTTCGAATATGCTTCGGGGCTAGGTTTGGTGCGTTGCGGGCGTTTCCCGCGCCCACAACGTGGACGGACGCAGGGCTCCCCCTCGCTGAGGGGAGCTGTCGAGCAAAGCGAGACTGAGGAGAGCTCGACCGTCTACGCGAGAATGCCGTCCACGAAACCTTCGGGATCGAAAGGTGCCAAATCGTCCGGACCTTCGCCAAGACCGACGAGCTTGACCGGCACGCCGAGCTCCTTCTGCACGCTGATCACGATGCCGCCCTTGGCGGAACCGTCAAGCTTGGAGAGCACCACACCGGTAATGCCGATGGCTTCGGCAAACACCTTGGCCTGGGTCATGCCGTTTTGGCCGGTGGTGGCGTCGAGCACAAGCAGCACTTCATCCACCGGCAGGTTCTTTTCGGTAACACGGCGAATCTTGCCGAGCTCGTCCATCAGGTTCGACTTGTTCTGCAGTCGGCCGGCAGTATCGATGATGAGCACGTCCGCGTTCGCTTCCTTGGCCTTGGCGGATGCCTCAAAGGCGACGGATGCCGGGTCGGCACCGTCCTTGTCGGAGCGGACGACGGGCACATTGACGCGTGCGCCCCAGGTTTCGAGCTGGTCGGCGGCGGCCGCGCGGAAGGTGTCGGCCGCGCCCATCATGACCTGCTTGTTTTCGGCCACGAACAGTCGAGCCAGTTTGCCGGCAGTGGTGGTCTTGCCGGTGCCGTTGACGCCGACCATGATGATGACGCTGGGCTTGGCGGCACCCGGCTTTTCGGCATTGAGGCGGCGGTCCGTATCTCGACCGACCAGATCGAGCAGCTTCTCCTTGAGCGTGGCGCGTACTTCGGCTGGGTCGGCTTTACCAGTGATGCGGGCGTCGGTTCTCAGGTCATCGACCAGTTGGGCGGAAGCATCCGCACCGACGTCGGCAAGCAGCAGTGTGTCTTCGACGTCTTCCCAATCGGCCTCGGAGAGATTGTCTTTGGCGAGGATGTCGAACAGGGCCTTGCCGAACGGGTTGCCGGACTTGGCAAGTTTTGCCTTGAGTCGGGTCAGTCGAGAGCCGACCGATTCGGGGGTTTCAGGTTTGGCGGGAGTGGGCTTGGAGGCAGGTTGGGACTCGGGCTTGGGCGCAGCTGCCGGTTCGGGTTCGGCCTGCGCGGCTGGCGCAGGCTCGGCTTTGGCCGATTCGGCTGACTTGGCCGGCTCGGCGGCAGTCGCAGCCTTAGCTTCCTCGGCTTCGGCGGCCAGCCGAGCGTCGGCGGCGGCCTTGGCGTCGCGGGTCTTCTTGTTGTCGGGGGCAACCTTGCCCATCGCACGATCCAAATCGCGCTTGCGGGACTTGCCCAACCAGATGCTCAGGGCGATTACGATAACCGCCGCCACAATCACGCCAAGAACGGCGATCACAGTATTCATATCCATACCTGTCAAGTCTAGCCCGCAGATGGAATCCCCTACGAATTCGGCAGTCTCAGGCCGACAATTCCACCCGGCGACTTAAGCTGAACCGCATGGCACATTCTTCACGTATGACGTCGCTGCAGCGCCGCGAGCAGCTGATTGAAGTCGGACGCTCGCTATTCGCCGCCAAAGGCTTCGAAGCGGTAAGCGTGGAGGAAATCGCCGCGCACGCCAAAGTCTCCAAGCCGATTGTGTATGAGCATTTCGGCGGCAAAGAGGGCCTGTATGCCGTCATTGTGGATCGTGAGATGCGCGCGCTGACCGGTACGCTGACCGCCGCGCTCGACGATCCGACCGTGCACCCGCGCCAGATTGTGGAACGCACGGCGCTTGCGCTCCTCACCTATATCGAAGAGAATGCCGAGGGGTTCCAGGTACTGGTACGCGACTCGCCGAGCACCGACCCGTCCGGCTCATTCAGCTCGCTGATGGGAGACATCGCCGTACGCGTTGAAGACATTCTTTCCGAAACATTCAAACGGCAGAAGCTGTCTGCCAAGGGCGTGCCGTACTACGCGCAGATGCTGGTGGGCATGACCGTATTCACCGGGCAGTACTGGGCCGACCGACCAAAGGTGAGCAAGGAGCAGCTGGCTGCATACATTGTGGATTTGGCCTGGCATGGCCTGAGCCGGCTTGACTCCAAGCCCCAGTTGTTCTTTGAGGGCGCCAAGGCACGGAAGGAGGCCGAGCGCCGAGCCAAGCGCGAGTCCGATTCCGGCAGCCCGGATTCAGACCAGACGAGTCCTGCCCAATCGGATCCCGAGCACGCCACCGGGGAAGATTCAGGGTTGCAGAACATGAGTTCAGGGGCACAGGTTACGCAACACTCTGCCGAGTCGGGAGACGAAGTGCTACGGTTTGAACAGGAAACTGAACATAACGACTAAATATGTGAGGACGTAAGACTTTCATGGCCAGAACGGCAAAGACGCTCACCTTTGTGATCCCCGCATACAATATGGAGTCCTACCTCGACCGTTGCGTGAACTCGCTGCTTTCGGCAAGCGACATCAGCGACCTCGAGGTGCTGATTGTGGACGACGGTTCGAAAGACGGCACGCTGGAGTACGCGCGCAAGCTGGAACGCACCAATCCGGGCGCCGTGCGCGCGATTCATCAGGAGAACAAGGGCCACGGCGGCGCGGTGAACACCGGTATCGCGGCGGCGACCGGCATGTACGTCAAAGTGGTGGATGCGGATGATTGGGTCGACCCGCAGGCCATCGACACGGTTCTGGCCACGTTGCGTGCACAGCATGACACCGACGAACCGATTGACATGCTGGTGACCAATTACGTGTATGACAAGGTGGCCAAGCGTCACAAGACCGTAGTGAACTTCCGCCGTGTGATGGAGGCCGGCCGTGTACTCGGCTGGGATGACCTGGGCAAGTTCGGTCTGGCGCAGTACATCATCATGCATGCGCTCACCTTCCGCACGCAGGTGGTGCGCGATTCCGGGCTGAAGCTGCCGGAGCATACGTTCTACGTCGATTTCTATTACTCGTACCAGCCGTTCCCGTGGGTGAAGCGCATCCAGTACCTCGATGTGCCGTTCTACCACTACTTCATCGGGCGCGAGGGTCAGAGCGTGCAGACCGACGTGATGATTAAGCGTGTGGACCAGTTGCGGCTCGTCAATCGGCTGATGACCGAGGCCACGCCCGAACGCGGTACGGTGCCGGAGGGGCTGTACCGGTACATGATTCACTTCCTGGCGATCGAATCGTGCGTTACCTCGGTGTTCCTGATTCTCTCGCGCGATCCGGCCAACTACGTTAAGAAAACCGAGCTGTGGGATGCGATTGACGCCTATTCTCCGGCCATCGGCAAGGATGTGCGCTCGCAGCTGATGTCCCGCGCGCTCAATCTGCCCGGTAAAACCGGCCGCTGGATCGTGCGCAACGGCTATCTCATCGCCGAACGCATCGTCGGCTTTAACTGATTCGGATTGTGGTTTTGCCCTGCTGACGCGTTATCAGCAGGGCATCCCTATTACCTCCCCAGCCGAGGTTTTGCTACTCGGCCCAACGGTCGGACATCGCGAAGCTGTTGTGCATCAGGTTGCTGGAGGTGTATAGCACGTCGTTCAGCAGCTTGGTTGTGTGCTCGCGCAGGTAGTCGGCCATCTCGTCGTTGGCCGCTTCGAGCACATCCGCCACGCCCTGCACATCCTTCTCATCGCAGTGGCCGCCATCGAGCGGCCATGCATTCGTATCCGTCGATTCGGCATCGCTTCGAGCAAGCAACCGCTCATCCGTGCGCTCGATGAGCCGGTGCCCGAACGCGCGCATGCCTTCCGCATAGCCCTCGATGAACCGGTTCGTCTCATACCAATGCGCATCGGCCACGACGGCGATCAGGCGGTTCGTCCAATACAGGTTGCCGGTGGAGACTTCGGGCGTGGTGTCGCGCAGGTAGGCAGGCGTGTCGTTGACGTTCGCGTAGAACGGCGCGGCGGCGGTGAACGGACCGGAGCCGAACGATACCCACATCACCGTGCGATTGGCCGCCGGCACATACGGGCGGACCTGAATCGCCACCATATGGCCGGTGCGGTTCACGCCGATCGGACGGTAACGGTGGCGCGATTCCGCCGTGCCGGTCGTGCCGTACGGGTCGTACGGCGTGCCTTCGAAGTGCGAGGACAGCAGGAAATCAACGTCTTCGAGGCTCACCTTGTCTTCCGGCACGCGGCACCACGGGATGTCGTCGGATTCGGGCGTGTAGCGGGCGGCCGGCGAATCCCAGTCCTCGCTGGGGTTGAGGCGGCGTTGCATGTACCAGGCACGCGGCGTGTTGTAGATATGGTCCTTCGGCGTCGCGGTGCCGAAGGCCTTGCGCGGGTTGAAACGGGTGGGAAGGGCAACGGTTGTTCCGAATCCGGCGCTATGCGCGTGACGGCCGTTGGAAAAGACCGGCGTTCCCATTGTGCGGTCGAGGTGATGCGTGGCCATGAACTCGCGCAGGTCGGCGCTGCATAGGTATTCGCGCTGCTCGCCGAACGCATCGGCGAGGTCGAAGTCGTCGATGCCGAGCTGGTTGGGGATCGTGGCATAGCAGTCGTCGGGCACTCGGCGGGCGATCCAATGGTGGCCGCCGATGGTCTCGACGTACCAGATCTCGTCCACATCCGAAATAATCACGCCGTTCGATTCGTAGGTGCCGTAGGTTTCGAGCAGTTCGCCCAACCGCGCGACGCCCTCGCGCGCGGTGGTGACGTACGGCAGCACAAGGGTGATGATGTCTTCCTCACCGATACCGCCGGGCTGCTCGGACTGATAATCGTTGCTGTCCGGTTCGCCGACAGCCGGCCGCAACTCGGCCATCGGGTCCGCACCGAGCACGCGCTCGTTGACAGCGATGGTTTCGGTGGCGCTCATCGCCACGTTGTGTTCGTTGGCACCGGCTTCGGCCAGAATGCCACGATTATTCAGCACGTTCGGTGCGATGGTGTACCGGCAAGGATTGTCCGGTAGTTCGATTTCGACATGGCTCAGCACGCTGCGGTAGTGGCGCGGCTGGTCGTCGGGGGCGACAGCGACGAAGCGCTTGGGATCGTAACGGCCCGAGCCCGAATCGTCATCGCGGGCGATGATGGTGGAACCGTCGTAACTGGCATTTTTGCCGACAAGAATCGTGGTGCATGACATGGGACACCACTCTAGGAGCCAGGCTGGTCGAAACAAAAAATCCTTGGAACCATTGCGATTCCAAGGATTTGTTGTGCCCCCTGTGGGATTCGAACCCACAACCCACGACTTAAAAGGACGCTGCTCTAACCGTTGAG
>ERZ840096.3592-NODE-3592-length-10240-cov-2.698184_pt1 | contig 10240 bp, 10 predicted proteins | sample MGYA00519878_ERZ840096 | MGnify/ENA primary metagenome ERZ840096 (study PRJEB31850, sample SAMEA3708865) | human gut metagenome | biome: human gut; feature: human-associated habitat; material: faeces | place: China | collected 2014 ...
CCCTCCCCAAACCCCACCCCTCCCTCTTCAAAGATTTTCGTGTTTATCGAATCCCTGTTCACAGGGTTCCCTGTGCGGCCTGAGCTGTACAGGGATTTTTTCATTTTTTACAATTTATAAGAACGAGTTGTTCTTTCATACACTGAAAAGCCGATTGACTTCCCTGAACGCGGCTCTCCCAGAAGGCAACGATAAAAACAGTACGCGAACGGGCTTCTTTCACGTATACTGAACCAAGGCCGACAGCCCCACAAAAAGCGCGAAAGGGATTCTCCGTCTTCATAGGCACCGTCACCTCTTCCAGAGTATTTTTTCACCCAACGGAACCCCTGACGCGCAGCCTCCCCACCAGTCGAAACGTTTAAGGGGATGAGGGGTGGGGGGAGGGGCCCCTTTGGAAAAGGGCCCCTCCCCCAATTTCTTTCCCCAAAAATTTTTCCGCCCGCTGTAACAATTCCGTACGGGGCGGCACACTCTTCTTGTACAGGGTATCTTTCCCGTACTCCCTCCGCCCGCAAAGCGGCTGGGCTGAACGACAGAAAAGGAACAGACCATGATCCCGGAGGCGGGAGAAGAAACCCTTCAGGCCGTGCTGAACGGCGACGCGGAAGCGTTCCGCTCCATCCTGCGGTCCTATGGGCCGCGCGTGGAGCGCCTCGTTTCCGCGCACGTCCTGCCGCATGAGGTGCCCGAAGTAGCTCAGGAAACCTTCGTCAGGGCATACAGGAGCCTGCGTTCCTACCAAGGGCAAGGTTCCTTTGAGCGCTGGCTGTCGACCATTGCCCTGCGCTGCTGTTACGAACGGCTACGCGAACGCTACAGGCCCGAAGCGCCGTTCAGCTCTCTGGCCCGAGGCGAAGAGGACGAACCGGAAGGCCTGACCGATCAGGCATCGTTCCGCCTCTATGAAGAAGAAAACGAACGCCGCGACTTGCGGGAAGAGCTCGAATCGGCCCTGCAAAGTCTGGAACCCCGCGATCGCATGTTGCTGACGCTCACCTTTCTGGAGGGCTATTCCATTGCGGAGACGGCGGCCATGATGGACATGATGGACATGACGCCGATCAACGTCCGGGTCAGGGTCCACCGCAGCAAGGCAAAGCTGCGCGAGGCGCTCGATCCCCCTTTGGAAAGCCTCGGGAGGCAATCATGAACAACCTTTTGCAGTCTTTGCGCGGCGTACTTTCCGCCCTTATCGGTTTCCAGTCCCCTGAGGACGGGTTGCTGGAAAAGGCGCGGCGCCGCTGGAACGAGGGGCGTACGAACCGGCCTTCCCTGCTCGACGAAGCATGGGAAGAGCGCGTGATGTTCGCCGTCCGGCTCAGCCCGATGGACGATCCCGATGTCCCGGACTGGCTGGCGCAGCGCTTCCGGCCCCTTGCGTTGGCGAATGCCGTCATTATCCTCTGTGCGTTGATGCTCTTCTGGCACGCGGGCGATCCCGGCACCGCCCTCGCCGAATACGCGCAGTCGGCCCTTGCCGGGTATGAGGTGTTTTTCTGATGCGGACCCGCTTCAAGAGCCTGTTGGCGCTCGGCCTGACCTTTGCCGCCGGGTGCTTCGTCGGTATCGTCATCGGCAGCAGCAACCCGCGCTGGTTCAAATCGTTCCGGCAGCCTCCGGGCCCCGACCGGGCGGTCGAACACCTGACGGAAGTGCTGGAGCTTACTCCGGAGCAGCAGGAACAGGTCCGGGAAGTCTTTATCCGCCTCCACCCTGAATTCCTCAAGGAATCCGAACGGGCAAAAGCTTTCCGAAGGGCATTTATCATCAAGCATTTCAATGAAATGGCCCCGCTGCTCGACGAACGCCAGAAGGCCGTGGCCCAAGAGTTTCTGGAAAAGCAGCTGTCGAGGAAAATGCCGCCTCCGCCCAAAGAGGGCAAGGCGAACTAGTGCGCTCCCCCTGCGCTTCAAAAAAACGCTCATCGCATCGGTTCCGCCGGGCGACAAAACAGGCTTTCCCTTTCGGAAATGCCGTACAGTGGATTGATTGATGAAAAAAAAATTGTTCCTCATCGCGGCGCTTGCCGTCGCCGCAGCGGTCGCCGCGTGGTATGTGCTCCGCATGGATCAGGGCGACGGGATGGCCTATCTGACGGAACCCGTGACGATCGGAAACATTACCAGAACCGTCAACGCCACCGGCGAAGTCGGCGCGGTCCAGCTCGTCAGCGTGGGCGCACAGGTCGGCGGGCAGATCAAAAAGCTGCATGTCGTCCTCGGGCAGGACGTGAAGAAAGGCGATCTGATCGCCGAAATCGATTCCGTGCCGCAGCTCAACCAGCTTGAGACGGACAAGGCCCGGCTCCAGTCCTATGAATCGCAGCTTGCCGCCAAAAAGGTGGCCCTGAAGATCGCCAAAACCAAGTATGACCGTGAGATGCAGCTCAAGAAGCGCGACGCGGCCTCCAAGGAAAGCCTCGAGGACGCCGAGAACGCCTATGCCCTCGCCAAGGCCGAAGTGATCGAACTCGAATCGCAGATCCGGCAAGCCCGGATTGCCGTGAACACGGACGAGGTCAACCTCGGCTACACCCGCATCACCGCGCCGCTCGACGGGACCATCGTTTCCGTGCCCGTGGACGAAGGCCAGACCGTCAACGCCAATCAGACCACGCCCACCATCGTCCAGATCGCGGATCTGGACAAGATGGAAATCAAGATCGAAATCTCCGAGGGCGACATTACGGCGGTCAAGCCGGGTATGCCCATCACCTATACCATCCTTTCCAACCCCGAGACGGAATACAAGGCCACCCTGACGTCCATCGACCCCGGCCTGACCACGCTCACGGACGGCAGCTACAAGACCACCTCGTCGACGGGCAGCTCCGCCTCCTCGTCGTCCTCTTCGTCATCGAACAACGCCGTGTACTATTACGGCAAAGCGCTTATCGACAACAAGGAAGGCCCGTTGCGCATCGGCATGACCACCCAGAACGTGATCACCGTGGCGGACGTCAAGGACGCCCTGCTCGTCCCCGTGATCGCCGTCCAGTCCCGCAACGGCAAGAAGTTCGTGCGCGTGCTCGGCCCCGGCGACAAGCCTGAGCGCCGGGAAGTAACCACCGGCATCGCCGACGGCATCCACATCCAGATCCTTTCCGGGCTCAAGGAAGGCGACGCCGTGATCACCGCCCAGGTCACCCAACAGGAACGCGACGCCCAAGTCCAGCAGCGCCACCGGGGACCGCGGCTATGAAAATCATCGAAGCCGAAGGCATCAACAAGTTCTTCGGGACCGGGCAAAACCGCGTCCATGTGCTGAAGGACATGTCCTTTGCCATCGAGGAAGGCGATTTCGTCGCCATCATCGGACAGTCCGGATCGGGCAAGTCGACGCTCATGAACATCCTGGGCTGCCTCGACACCCAGTCTTCCGGGGTCTGCCGCATCGGCGGCGTGGACATCGGCACGCTGGACAGCGACGAGCTCGCGGAACTGCGCGGGAAGCGCATCGGGTTCATCTTCCAGCGCTACAACCTGCTCTCCACGCTGTCCGCCACGGAAAACGTGGCCCTTCCCGCCGTATACTCCGGGGTGGACAAAAAGGCGCGCCTTGACCGGGCCAAGTCCCTGCTCGCGGATCTGGGCCTGCCGGACAAGCTGGAGAACAAGCCCAACGAGCTTTCCGGCGGCCAGCAGCAGCGCGTTTCCATCGCCCGGGCGCTCATGAACGGCGGCAGCATCATCCTTGCCGACGAACCCACCGGCGCGCTCGACTCCAAAAGCGGCGAGAACGTCATGGACATCCTCACCGAGCTGAACAGGCGGGGGCACACCATCATCGTCGTGACCCACGACCACCACATCGCGGGCTTTGCCAGCCGGGTCATCGAAATCAAGGACGGTTCGATCATTTCCGACACCCGGAGCCGGGAATTCGTCCCCGCGCCGGAACGCGAACTCCCCCGCTCGCCCCGCGCCTCCTTCCTGTTCCGCAAGGATCAGTTCGTCGAGGCGTTCAAAATGTCGGTGCAGGCCATCCTCGCCCACAAGATGCGGTCCGTGCTGACCATGCTCGGCATCATCATCGGCATCGCCTCGGTGGTGTCCGTGGTCGCGCTGGGGCGCGGGTCACAGGAAAAGATCATCGCCAACATCAGCTCGATGGGCACGAACACCATCAACGTCTATCCCGGGCAAGGCTTCGGCGACCGTAAATCGGACAAGGTCAAGACGCTCACCGTCGCGGACTCCGACGTCCTCGGCAAGCAGAGCTACATCGACAGCGCCACGCCCAACACCACGGCGGCGGGCACGCTCGTCTACCGCAACATCACGGTGAACGCCCAGCTCAGCGGCGTGGGCGAGCAGTATTTCGACGTCAAGGGGCTCAAGCCCGCCGAAGGCCGGTTCTTCAACAGGGACGACGTACGGGCGAACCATTCCTACGTGGTCATCGACGACAACACCCGGAAGAAGCTGTTCCCGAACGGCGGCGACCCGGTGGGGCAGGTGCTCCTGTTCAACCGACAGCCGCTGGAAATCATCGCCGTGGCCGAAAAGCAGGATTCCGTGTTCGGCCCCACCGACACGCTCAACCTGTGGGCCCCCTACACCACGGTCATGAACAAGATCACCGGACAGCGGCACATTTCCTCGGTCATCGTCAAGGTGAAGGACAACGTCATGCCGCTCATGGCGGAAAAGAACCTGACCGCCCTGCTCACGGCCCGCCACGGCAAGACGGACTTCTTCACCGTGAACACGGACAGCATCAAGAAGACCATCGAGAGCACCACCGGGACCATGGCCCTGCTCATTTCGGGCATCGCGCTCATCTCGCTGGTCGTGGGCGGCATCGGGGTCATGAACATCATGCTGGTGTCGGTCACGGAACGTACGCGGGAAATCGGGCTCCGCATGGCCATCGGCGCAAAACAGGGCAACATCATGGAGCAGTTCCTCATCGAAGCGGTGCTCATCTGCGTCATCGGCGGGGTGCTCGGCATCGTGGTGTCCTACCTCATCGGCGTGGTCTTCGATCTGCTCGTCTCCAACTTCGCCATGTCCTATTCCGCCGGCTCCATGCTGCTGGCGCTGGTCTGCTCGTCGGCCATCGGCATCGTCTTCGGATTCATGCCCGCGCGGAACGCCTCCCGCCTCAACCCTATCGACGCGCTTTCGAGGGAATGATGAACGCCATACGATTGTTCGCCGCCCTGCTCGTCCTCGGGCTCGGCGGCTGTGCCAACTACCCGATGGGCAGCCTGAAAACGGATCTGCTTCCGGCGGAGGACGTCGCCGCCAGCTACAGCCTGAACACCGCATGGTGGAAAGGCTACCACGACGCGGATCTGGACCGGATCGTGGCTTTGGCGCTGGAGCGGAACGTAGACCTCGCCCTGAGCGCCATCAAGGTGAACCGGGCGCTGTATCAGGCACGCCTGCTCTCCGCGGATCTTGTACCCTCGTTTTCGGCGAACGCTTCCGCCGCCGCGTCCCACAACATCGACAACGGCAACGCCGCGCGCTCGTACCAGACCGAATTCGGGGTGAGCTACGAGGTCGACCTGTGGCAGAAGCTCCGCAACGCCGCCAACGCGCAGGAATGGGAATACAAGGCCACGATGGAAGACCGGGAAGCCGCACGGCTGGCCCTCGTCAACAGCGTGGCGGACACCTATTTCGAGCTGAAATACCTTGACGAATCCATCAAGGTCATGGACGCCAGCGTCAAGCGCTACCAGGAGCTGCTCCGCCTCATTGAGGCCAAGTACGAATTCGGCAAGGTGGCTTCCGTGGAGCCCCTGCAGGCGCAGCAATCCCTGCTTTCAGCCCGCAACAGCCTGCTTGATCTGCAAGATCGGCAGAATGTGGCCCGCCAGACGCTCCGGGATTTGCTCAATATCCGCCCCGGTGAGAACCCGGCCATCGGCAATGCCGACCTGATGTCCTACCCCACGGTCGGGGTGGATCTCGACGTGCCCGTGGCGGCCCTCTCCGCGCGTCCGGACATCCGGGCCTCGGAAGCCCGCCTGCAAAGCGCCTTCAAGACGCTGGAGTCGGACCGCGCAAGCTGGTACCCGACGATCTCCATCGGCTCGACGCTCGGCACCTCATCCTCAACCTCAAGCAAGGTCTTTGACCTGCCCCTGCTCGCGGGTACGGTGCGCGTCAGCTTCCCGTTCCTGCAATGGAACACCATCCGCTGGAACATCAAGATTTCCGAAGCGGATTTCGAATCGGCGAAACTGGATTTCACGCAGGCCGTAACGTCGGCGCTGAACGAGGTGGACACAGCCTATTTCAGTTACGCCAACGCGCAGCGCTCGCTGGAAAACACCCTGTCGAAACACCAGAAGGACGTGCGCATCGGAGAGTACTACCAGACCCGCTACGATCTCGGTGCCGCCGAGCTCAAGGATTATCTGGACGCCCTGAATACGGCGGACAACTCCATGCTTTCGGCGCTGGAAGCGAAATACCGGGTCATCCGGTACGAGAACCAGATCTACAAAGCGATGGGCGGGCGTTACGAACGCATCTTGCCGCCGTCTGGCGGAAAGGCTACACAGGGGCACACGTCCACCAATGGAGAAACACATGTTCCAAGTCAAAGAAATCAATAAGGCGCCGTTTGAGGACGCCGAACGGGTCTTCGAAACCAGCCACCCCGAGCTGCGCTATGCCGTGGCTTCGCAACGCGCCGTGGGCTTTTACGAGTCGCTGAAGGACTATAACGAAAACGCCTCCCTCTGGGTCGCCTGGTTCGAGGGCGAGAAACCCGCCGATCTCGCGGCATTCATCCAACAGGAGATCGAAAAGGCCGAGGCGTCGGTGGAAGAGTAATCCCCATCCTCTTTGAACAGGTATAAAAAATTGGGGGAAGGGAAATTTTTCTGAAAGAAATTTCCCTTCCCCCAATTTATAGAGTCGGCTTGCGCCCGTCTCTCCCTCTCCAAAAACGTCCGCGCCTGTCGAAACCTCGTTGACGGTTTTCCCCATAACCAACATGCGCAAACTCAAAACACGAACCCGCACATGGGAGCGTTTATGCCTACCCGAGACGAATTGTTCGCGTACGTAAAGGCCACATTCGGCACGGAACCGGACTACCCGTGGCCTCAAGAGCCGGAATATGCCGTATTGAGACATGCGGATAACGGGAAATGGTACGGCATTGTGATGAGCGTGCCCCTATCCAAGCTGGGGCTGCCTGGGAAAGGAAACGTCGAAATCATCAATGTGAAGAGTGCCCAAGTGCTGGACATGCTGCTATACGGCGATCCGGGGATCCTGCCTGCGTACCATATGAACAAGAAGCACTGGATCACGATCCTTCTGGAAAGCGGCTTCGCCGAAAAGGAACTCCGCGATCTGCTCATGGAGAGCTATCGTTTAACTCAAAGACGTAAAAAACGGGTTCCCAGCGAACAGCTTTCCAGCCGTTCAGAACCGTTGGAAAAATGAAGGGGAAACGGAAAGGAAGAGCCCAAAAACGGGCGGAAACGTCTCTAACCGCCGAGCGCTGTTGCGGATATTCCTAGCCTGCGACGGCAGCGCGGTTCCCTTCCTAAAGGCTTCTTCCTCCTCAGCCTCTCTCCCGCAAACACTCGCAAGGCACGGGAACGGGCTTCCATTTGCCGTCCATGCCCTCCGGCGGAAAGGCTATCTCACTGCCGCTGTAGTAAATCTCCAAGCCCCCATCTTCGCCGATCGCCTCGACGATGACATACTGGCCTTCGTCGCTGTCCGCAAAATAGTAATATCCCGGCGTCCCCGGAAATTGCCCGGACCAGCCGTTCGCCTCCGTGAATACGGATTCGTGCGCGCGGGCCACACGGGCGGTACGGGCCGCCATCTTGCGGGCAAGCGCCTCCTCATCCACCGGACCTGCCTGCGCCCGTTCAAGATTGTACAGAAATCCGTTGTCGTTCATGGCGTCGGGCTTTGCTGATCAGCCGGAAAAGGCCAATGATTTGATGGTGACGGGTACGACGCCGCCCTGATACAGCGGCTTGCCCATGTCCAGATAATCGCCGTCGGCCAGCTTCAATTCATCAAGCACCACCAGAGGACGCCCGCTGAGACGCGGGCGCAGCTCCATGCCGAGCACCTTGCCCATGTCCTCCGCGAGTGCCACTAACACGGGCTGCCCTTCTGGGCGGCGGCTCCAAAAACCGGCGAACGCTTCGACCAGCAGACACACGGTGGCGTAGGCAACAGGCATCCCAGCGGGAAGCCCCACGACAAAACGATCCGCATCGCCAAGGTCCATACGCCGCATGGCATCCCCAATCGCCGTTTCCACTGCGGCGGGCGTCAGCCCGGCGTGCCAGTCCAGCCACGGGAATACCACGGGAAGATTACGCATCGGCAACAGGGCGTCATCAGCCCAGACCGTCGCGCCGGAAAGCGAAAGCATCCATGAGCCTGCGCCGATCACCGTAGCCCGCACCGTCTGGGAGGGGGGCAGGAGGGGCAAAGCCGCAAAACCGGGGTGGCGCACTATGGCGCGGGCCAGCGACGGCCCCAGATCCCGGAACCGGAACGGATCGGCCTCAGGTTCGGCACAGCACGCCCCGACCCCGCCCGACAGCGTCACCGCATCATAACGCCACGTTTTCAACGGCGGCGTCTGGAGCAGCCGATCCGCCAGCGGGGAACGCTCGTCAGCCAGTACCTGCCAGATCAACCCGGCCATGCGGTCCGCTATAGCGGGAATATCGTCAGGGCCAAGGGTTTCGGGCGCACGGGAACCGTACAACTCTTCGAGAACGGGAAGAAGCGGCTTGCGGACGCGGGTGATCCAGCCGTGCCCGTCGGTTTCGGCCAGACGCCCGCCCATGTTGAGGCAAGCCGTATCAATGACCCGACCGGCGCGGAATACCGCATAGTTGGATGTCCCGCCGCCGATGTCGATGTTCAGGACCGTACCGCGCCGCGCCTCGGAAAGCGCCGCCGCACCCGCGCCCCGTCCCGCAATGACGGATTCCAGATGCGGACCCGCCGAGGCCACGACAAAATCCCCGAGGCTGTCCGCCAGACGCATGACCGTGCGCCGGGCGTTCACGGTTTTGAGGCTCTCGCCCGTCACAATGACCGCGCCCGTTTCCACATCTTCCGGTCGCACGCCCGCTTCCGCATACCAGCCCCGGATAAGGGCATCGAGCGCCGCCTCGTCCAGCGTGTCCACGTCCGTGAGCGGCGTGAAGGCCACCGGGCTCTGCCAAACGATCCGGCGATCCGTGATTTCAAAACGCGGAATCTGACAGGCTGCCGCCCTGTTGCGCAATTCCAGGCGGGAGAAAACAAGCTGCGACGTACTCGTTCCGATATCAATGCCGACGCTGAGGATTTGCTTGCTGTCCATTGCCTATCCCCGCGCGGCTTGTATGGCTCCCAAGCCCCTGTCGCCCGCCTTCACCAACAGCATGAACGCGTAAACCGCGTTGCTCAGCCCGTCTAAAAGCTCCAAAATATCCGGGCGCTCCAATGTGCCGTCCTGCTTGCGGAAAGCGAATGCAGCCGCCACTTCCGTTTCACGGATGATCGCCCGCAACCAATTGAGTAAGGTAAAAATGGAACCTTCCGCCGCATCGGGACACAGCGGTTCCAATCCAAGCTCCTCAGGATGGCAAGCCAACCGCCGCACAGCTTCCCGCGAAAACGGCCCCATGCTCAATACGGGCACGGCTTCATCCAGCACTTCGCAACGCATGGCCCACCCGAGCCACGAACGCAGATCCGCCAGTAAGCCCTGCAACTCCGGCGCCAGCACGGGCTGCAACTGCGTCTGGACAAGGATAGCGGCGGCAATGGCGGAATCCACCTTGCCCCGGAACCAAATCCGGGGATGCTCCTTGGTCACCATTTCCGTGCCGTTCAGATGGGTCTGCGCTTCGGTCTTTTCGACCTTGGCGAAGGGACGCTCCTCGGTCGCCAACGGATGCACGGCCTTGCCGTCCTCACGGGCGACGCGGCCGTCGCCGGATACGATGAGAATCCGTATCTTCCTGTTGTTCACCAGCTCCTGCGCGGAAGGCGTCAGACGTTCCTCCGGGGAAAGATGCAGTTCCACGCCCTGTCCCAGGCCGCAACGGGCCATCAAGTCCTGTTCCGTCAAATACTGCATTTCGTTTCCATGTGTTACAGAGAATCCCGCTCTTTCCCCCAAAGCGGGGTACGCTCATTGCCTTTTCCCAATCCCCCAGAAACGGCCTGCGCGACAATCCAGTTGCCGCATCCTTCGGATACCCTGCCCGCACGTTAAAGCCGCCTGCGAGTTCATC